>Ga0182027_10007730_pt1 | contig 15777 bp, 8 predicted proteins | sample 712E1DmetaG_FD_121300 | JGI IMG/M metagenome (GOLD analysis project Ga0182027, IMG submission 121300) | Permafrost microbial communities from Stordalen Mire, Sweden - 712E1D metaG (Illumina Assembly) | ecosystem: Environmental > Terrestrial > Soil > Wetlands > Permafrost | place: Sweden...
TCCATCAACGCGCTCTATGCCCTCGTCGCCACCCTGCCCATCATGGGAATTCCGCTCCTGATGGGCGGGGTCACTTTCCTCCAGTTGTCCAAAGTGGCTCTCGTGCTCATCAGCACCATGGTTTTCTCGCTCGCCGTGGGCGTTTTCGTCTCCACCTACAGCCGCAACGAGCGCATGGCCATGGTTTTTACCATCCTCATCCTGCTGGGCGCGACCTTCCTTCTGCCCTTTCTCCTGGAGCTTTCGCTTCCCGACACGTTCGGACGCGGAAGCGATGTTTGGATCGCGCTGATGTTCAGTCCAGGCTATGGTCTGCTTCAGACGATGGGACCGATGGGCTGGCCGCCCTCCTCTTTCTTTTTTTCCGTCCTCTGGCAGTGGCTGATGGCCGCCGCCTTGATCGCCCGGGCCAGCGCGCACGTCCCGCATTCCTGGGAGGAATCCGGTGCGGCGCGAAATCCGTTCCCCCGATTCTTCAACCCGACCCTCTTCAGATGGTCCAAAACCGGGTCGCACCGCCAATGGCTGGAAATCAATCCATTCCTCTGGCTGGCCATGCGCGACGAGGCCAGCCGGTGGCGGGTATGGCTGTTTGTCGGTTCGATTTTCCTGATCTGGCTCATCGGTGTCCTGAAATACGGCATGGGCATGCTGGTGGATCAAGGCCTATTGGCGGTCACCATCTTGGTTCTTCATTGGCCTTTGAAAATCTGGATCGCGGCCGAAGCGTCCCGGCGGTTTGTCGAGGATCGAAGCAACAACACCTTTGAGTTCCTGCTTTCCACCCTGCTGACCGAGCGTCAAATCATCCGCGGCCAATGGCTGGCTCTCTGGAAACAATTCGCCGGGCCGGTCCTCGCGATCCTGGTCTGGGAATCCTTCCTTGTGTTTTACCTCCACCGTCACCATGGCTGGTGGGACACGGGTGCCATCACCTCACCTCTGCTTTCCATGTTTTTTCTCGTCCTGGATGCCGTGGCCTTGGGGTGGGTGGGCATGTGGCTGGGCCTGGTCTGCAAGGGCCGGACGCGCGCCATTCTTGGCAGCCTGGCCCTGGTAGTGATGGTTCCGTGGGTTCTTTTCCTGATCTACTATGTGCTCGACACCTTCGTCGCGCAGCGCTGGCTTTTTACGTCTGGCTTTGGCGCGCGCTCTTCCGGCCTTGGCGTGCCGACCACGACCATCCGCCTTTGCTACGGGCTTCTGATGAATGGCGTGGCGATCTTCTGGATCCGGTTGCACCTGCCCAAGGATCTGCGCCGGCTCGCCACGGAGCGATAGGCGGGACAAGTATGATTGACAATTCCCGCTCCCGCCTCACGCTTCGCGCACGACAGCCTGGAGCCTCTGCTGGAATTGCCCGACCAGTTTCTCGTGGGCGGCGTTGACTTCCGCGTCCGTCAAGGTGCGTTCCGGATTCCTGTAAATAAAAGCGTAGGCCATGCTCTTTTGGCCGGGCGCGATGTTCTTGCCGCGGAAGACATCGAACAACTCCATCCTTTCCAGGTTGGCCGGCCTGGCCTGCTTGACCACATTGGACACCGCCTCGTGCGTGGTGGCTTCGCCCACCACCATGGCCACGTCACGGCGGATCGAGGGGAACTGGGGCAACGCCTTGAATGATTTGGCCGGATTCCGGCGCGCGAGCAGTTCGTCGAAATCCAATTCCGCCAGCAGCACAGCCTCGCGCAGATCATAGAGCACGGCCTGCTGCGGGGAAAGCTGCCCGATTTCGCCCAGGATCAGTTTTCCAAGTTGAATCGTGGCCGACTCCAAAAACAAAGCCGGCGTTTCTTCGCGCCGCGCACAAGTGACTCCGCGCAGGCCGAACTGGTCGAAGAATTCCTCCAGCACGCCTTTCAAATCGAACAGGTTGCAACGGGCCTGCCGGTCCGCCCCGTCCCAATAAACCGGCCAGCGCGCCCCGGTGATGGCGATGCCAAGTTTGCGCTGTTCCTTGATGGTGTGGTCCGCCTGGCCGGAAAATACGCGCCCGATTTCGAAAAGCGCCGCGTCGTTGTTCTTGTGGCTGACGTTGTAACGCAGCGCCGCCAGCAACCCCGGCATTAAGCTGGGCCGCAACGCATTCATGTCCGCGCTCAAGGGATGGAGCAGCTTGCCAATCCCGGCCCCCGTCGTCTTCATGGCCTCCGCCTCGGAGATCAAGGTCTGGCCTTGCGCCTCATTCAGCCCCAGGCCGGTCAGGATGCGCCGGGCTTCGGCAATCTCATCATGCACCGCGTCGAAGGCATTGGCGCCGATGGCCCCGCGCGGCGGCGTGGCGGGAATTTTGTCCACGCCGTAAAGCCGGGCAATTTCCTCGATCAAGTCGGCTTCGCGCTTCAAGTCAACACGAAAACTGGGCACCTGAAACACGGCGTGCCAGGCCTGATGCTCGATCACCTCCAGTTCGAGGCGCTTCAGGAAATTGATCTGGTCCGAGGCGGGAATCGCCACGCCGAGAAGTTCGTCGCTTTTGCCGAAGCGCAACTGGATTTTTTGCGGCGGCGCGGGACTGGGCCAGGCGTCAATGGCCCTTTCCAGCATCGTCCCGCCGGCGGTTTCCAGGATCAGTTGCGCCGCCCGGCGGCCCGCCCATTCGCAAATTCCGATGTCCGCGCCGCGCTCAAAGCGGTAGGACGAATCCGTGCGCAGATCCAGCTTCTTGGAGGTGGCGCGGATGTTTTGCGGCTTGAAACAGGCGCTTTCGATGAGCACGTCCACCGTGGCGGAATTAATCTCGCTGTTCTGGCCGCCCATGATTCCCGCCAGAGCCACCGGCTTGGTTTCGTCGGCAATCAACAAGGTCTGATCGTGGAGCGCGTGCTTTTTGCCGTCGAGCGTGACGAATTCAGACCCCGCCGCGGCCCGGCGGATGACAATGGCGGGCCGCGCCCCCGGCCGCGCTCCGAACAGCCGAAAATCAAAAGCGTGCAGCGGCTGGCCGGTTTCGAGCATGACGTAATTGGTCACATCCACAATATTGTTGATGCCGCGCAGGCCCGCCTTTTCCAGGAGCGAGCACATCCAGCCGGGGCTGGGGCCGATCTTCACCCCGCGCACCAGGCGGGCGGTATAGCGCGGACATAGCTCCGGGTCCTCAATCCGCACGCTCACGAAGTCCCCCATCGCCTCGCCGCTGATTTGCGAGGGAGGAATTTGGATTTCCGGCAGGCGCAACGGATGGCCGGTGATGGCGCTGATCTCCCGCGCAATGCCGATGACGCTGTTCCAGTCCGGCCGGTTGGGCGTCACCTCCAGATCATACACCACGTCCCCGGCCGGCCGGCCCAGATATTCGGCAAACGCCTGCCCGACTTTGGCATCCTCGCGCAGAATCAGCAAACCGTCCACCGCATCGGGCAAGCCCAGTTCGCCGGGCGAGCACAACATCCCCTGCGATTCCACGCCGCGAATCTTTCCGACTTTGATGGTCAGTGGCGGCTCGCCGGCTTTGCCCGGGAGGGTCTGGCCGGGCAAAACGAGTGGGATCTTGTCGCCCGCCTTGAAATTCTGCGCCCCGCAAACAATCTGGCGTTCCCCGCGGCCGTCGTGGACCCGGCAAAGGGAAAGCTTGTCCGCATTGGGATGTTTGTCGCGCGTGATGACCTGCGCGACGACGATGCCGTCCAACTCCCCTCCCACTTTCTGCAAGCCCTCCACTTCCAGGCCGAGCATGGTGAGGCGCCGGGCCAGTTCCTCGGGGGACCAGTCGAAGTCAACGTATTGTTTGAGCCAGTGGAGCGTGATTTTCATTCTGGGGCGCGAAACTTAATCATAATTGGCGCTGCGCCGGGAAAGCGGGGACGCCGGGTCAACCGCCGGGCCGGCGGCGGGCCGCGCCTCCCGGGGGCGCACCACCCCCTATCCCGCCGCCCGCGCCTCCCCCGCGAGGTTGCGCCGCTGGAGCGGCCCCGGATGGCGCGGGTTCAAAATCGGAGATGGCGAGGCTGGCATTGGTTTGGAAGTCCTTGAAGGTATCGGTGATCGTGCCTTTGATTTTGGACATCGCCTTCATGGTGGCTTTGAATTGGGTAATCTGTGCGGGGGTGACCGGCTGGCCATCGTTCGCCGCCATCAAGGCTTCCTTGATCTTGGCGTCATCCATGTCAACCGCGTTGGTCTTTCCCTCCAGCACAACTTGCAGTTGGTGAATCAGGAATGTTTTTTTGCTCACCCAGATCAGCGTCGGCCGCAAGACCATCGTTCCGACCAAAACGTAACACGGCTGGCCGGGGATCGGCGCGCCATTGGTTCGGGACCAACCCATGCCGGCGTAGGACGGCACCTCGCCGCCGCTGTGAAAAAAAAGATTAGCCATCATGGCGGCGCCCCCGGCCCCCATGCCGCTCAAGACCGGGCCGCTGGACGGCTCCTTCATGCGCTTATTGTTGACCATAAGGAAATCCCCTTTCCCGGCCGACCAGCCGACGGAGCTCATGGTTGCCGGACCCAATTGCTGATCCACATCCACCCGGTAGTTGTCCGGCCGGCCCAGCTTAATCGTCAGATCCGCCGGCAAGCTTTGCGTCCCGGCCCCCGCCGCGGCGGGGTTGGCCTGCGACATGTCCAGGACCGTCACGGATTTCCCCGTGGCGCTCAGACTCGGCAGCCCCTTGTAGGCTGCGCCCACATGTTGCCAAATCTCCTCCACCGTCAGTTCCGGCGGCGGCGGCGGCGGCTGGTTGGTGGCCGCCTCCTCCGCGGCCGGCGTTCCACGGTAATTGTTCCATTTGGCCGTGATCCACCCCCGGCAAAAAAAGGCCGCGACGCCAATGACCACCACCGCGCTCACGCCCGCGATCAGGCCGGTGTGCGATTTCTTTGCTTTGCGCGCCTGCAGCGCCTCGAACCTGGCCGAACCTTGCATCGGATTTAAACGCGAGCCGGACGCGGGTGCCCCCCCCTGCGGAGAACTCAACGCCGACACGACAAGTCTTCCCTGGGCCGGCGGAGTCGGGGGCGGCGGCATTCCGGGCGGGACGCCGGCGCTGATTCTTGACGACGTGGCACGAGCGGCCTGGGCGGCTGGGTTGGCCGGAACAACGATAGTCGCCTGGCAAGCCGGACAATTGATCTGATACCCGATGTGCTCGTCCGTGGCCGCGATGCGCTGGCCGCAACTCGAACAGGAAAACTTAAATTCGCTCATAATTCAATTCACCGCCACGAGTCAATTTTCCCCGCCTCTTCCGTTCTGCTCTCATAGTGATGGACAAACTAGCAAACTCTCTTTCGCCCGGAATTGCAAGGCTGCTTTCCATTTGCGCGCCGCTGAATTGGCGAATCGTGGCGATAACGTATTCGGCCCGGACATCGGTCAGGTCGGGATACATGGGCTGCGGCAGGATTCTGCGGGAGATTTCCCCGGCCACAGGAAAATCGCCCGCCCCATAACCCAGTTCGGCATAGACCTCCTGGAGGTGCAACGGGTGCGGATGATGCCAGATTCAAAAATGGGACATTCATCTCTTGGTCATCCTTTGGTCGTTTGCGCATGAATGTGGCCGGCCACCAATGCAAGCACCTCGAAAAATTTACTCCGCTTTTTGCAGGAAGTGGTATTCACCCGAGCCGATCTCGATCCAGACGCGGTCGCCCTCCCAGCGCTCGGAAAGGACGCCCGGCGCCTTGCCCAGTGCGTGGCCGCTTTCTGTCACCGACCCCAGGCTGCTCGCCGGAACGGTCACGCTGGCGGTGGTGTTGGGCGGCACGATCACCCGCAATCGCAGCCCCCTGGCGGTGCGTTCCCAGCCCGACTCAATCGGGCCGCGCGCGCTGTGCCAGGCCACGCGGACGCGCCGGAGTTTTTCGTCCAGGGTCGGAGCGATGATGATGTGCTCATAGCCAACGCCGTCGGAGCGGATGCCGCCGAGGTTTTCCACCATCCATTGATACACCGCGCCAAAACTGTAATGCGCGAACGAGTTCATCCCCGGATTGTTGAAACCCCTTTCCGGCGTCCAGCCGTCCCAGCGCTCCCAGATGCTGGTCGCCCCCTCTTTGATGCTGAAGCCCCACGAGGGAAACGTGTCGTTGTGGAGCAGGCGCAGGGCCACATCGTTGCGGCCAATTTTCGCCAGCACGAGCAGGAGGTCTTTGGTGCCGACAAAGCCGGTGCTCAAATGCCAGCCGCGGGCCTGGATGTTTTCCACCAGGTGGCTGGCGGCCAGTTTTGTCTTTTCGGCGTCAAGAAGATCTCCCGCCAGCGCGAGCACGTAAGCGGTTTGGGTGTCGCTTTCAATCCGGCCATCCGCCGCGACATAGGCGCGGTTGAACGCGGCCTTGATCTGTTCGTAGAGCCTGTTCCATTTGGCCGCCTCTTCGGTTTTGCCGAGGGCCTCGGCGGCCCGGGCGGTCAGCCGCGTGCTTTGGGCGAAGTAGGCCGTGTAGATGACGTCATTGGACGTGTTGGCTTGAATGCTCAGCCAGTCGCCGAAGCAGTGATACTTGGCCGGCGGAAGCAGATCCGGCGTGCTGCGCTGCCGGCAAAATTCAATGAACCGGCACATCGCCGGGTAATGCCGCTCCAATTCCCGCCGGTCGCCATAGACTTGGTAAATGGTCCACGGGCAGATCACCCCCGCGTCGGCCCAGGCGGGGCCGCCGTCGCCGCCGGCCACTTTGTCGGGCGCGGCCTTGGGGAACTGCGCGTCCGCCCGCTGCGTGTCCTCCAGGTCCACCAGCCACTTGGTGAAAAAGGCCTGGACATCGCTGTTGAGCGTGGCGGTGCGGACATACACTTGCGCGTCGCCAGTCCAGCCCTGGCGCTCGTCGCGCTGCGGGCAATCAGTCGGAACCTCCAGGAAGTTGGCCCGCTGGGTCCAGTAAATGTTCCGGTGCAGCCGGTTGAGCATGGCATCGTCACAGTCAAATTCTCCCGCCGCCGGCGTGTCGCTGCTCAGCGCCACCCCCACCACCGTGTCCGGCCCCGGCTTGCGCCCCAGGCCGGTGACCTCGATATATTGAAAGCCATGAAACGTGAAGCGCGGCTGCCACGTTTCCACTCCCCCGCCCCGGCAGATGTAACGGTCCGTGGCGGCGGCGGTGCGCAAATTGGCCGTGTATATCGTGCCGTCCGGGTTCAGGCGTTCCGCAAAACGCAGCCTGATCTTCTGCCCCGCCTCCCCGCGCAACCGCAGCCGCGCCACCCCGGCAAAATTCTGCCCCATGTCCAGCACATACACGCCCCGCGCCGGTTCGGTGACGCTCCGGGCCTTGAACTCCTGCGCCACCCGCACCGGCGGACCGGGATGCGGCTGCAACACCGGCGCCAACTCGGCCCCGGTGGTCACGCGGGCCCATTTGCTGTCGTCAAATTTCGCCGTGTCCCAACCCGGTATTTCGCGCCGCGCGTCATAAGCCTCCCCTTGCAGCAGGTCCCCGCTGAGGAACGGCCCGGTGGCGGCCTTCCAGTCCGGGCCGGTGCCCAGGTCCTCCTGCGAGCCATCGGCGTACTCCAGATGCAACTGGGCGCGCAGGCGCGGTTTGCTGCCGTAGAGATCGCGTTTGTGCGACCACCCGTTGTAGCCGCAGTACCAGCCGTCGGCCAGGACCGCGCCCCACGCGTTGGCCCCGGCGCGGACCAGCCGGGTGACATCGTAGGCGCGGTAATAAACCCGCCGGCTGTAATCCGTCCAGCCGGGGTCGAAAAATGTATCATTGACACGCTCGCCGTTCAGATACACGTCCAGCCAGCCCAGCGCCGTCGCGTACAATGTCGCTTGTTTGATCTTCCCGGACGCCACGAAGGTGGAGCGCAGGAAGACCGGCGGATAGAGTCGGTTGGTCTCGGACTTGTCCTCGGTCGAGGACGGTTCCCGCAGAGCGTCGCACCCGATCCAGGCCGATCTCTTCCAGTCGTCGGCCTGCAGCAATCCCATGCTCCACCGGGCCGGCTCGCTCCAGGACGAGGGGTTTCCGTCCCGATCCCAAAGCCGCGCCTTCCAGTAGCAGCGCTCGTTGGACAAGAGCGGGCGGCCCGCGTATTCGATTCCGGTGGTCTGGGCGCTCAGCACCTTGCCGCTGTCCCACAGGTCCCCGGTTTCGCGCGCCAGCAGAGTCGGACTGCTGGATACGATAATCCGCCAGGCCGTCTGCCGCTGGGCGCGCTGGCTGGACTCCATTTCCCAACTCAGGCGCGGCTGCGGCTCGGCCAATCCCAGCGGGGCGACTAGGTTCTCGCAGCGCAACCGGGCCGGAAGCGAAGCCGCCGGCGCGGAGATTGTGACAATCATAAAAATGCCGGGCCACCACCGGAGCGGCAATTTCCAACGAGGCTGTTTCAGCATGGCCATATCGGAGGAATGTCCCTCTGAACCAACCAAAAGTCACGCCCTTTCAAATTCCTTCAAATTCATGATCTTTGCCTCCGCCTCCGGGGCGTGTTTTTCCAACAAATCCAGCAGCAGGCGAAGGCAGTGCGGTTTCAGATCAAGCGTCGGCATGGCCAAGTTTTTCCCGCAAAGTGCTTTCAACCCGCCGGGCGTCCACGATAAAGTTTGGCCTCAATTTCAGTGCGCAGTTTCATGCCATGCTCATTCCCCGAAAATTTAGGCTGACAAGCTCGTATCGGACAGCCTTTTTGGGGAGTGCCGGGAGAACGTTTACTAAGGCTCATAGACCACAAAGTTGATGTCGGCTGGCGTCCACTGGTCCGGCGCAACCGTGACGTTGACGGTCGGCGCCTCAGGAACAGGGAAACCGCTACCGGTTATCGCTGAATACTGACTGAGGTTTCTTGGGGGCAGGGGCCTGTCGGTGGGCGTCCCCAACAGAATGTAATCGCCAGGTTTCAAATATGAATAGAACTGGCCGACCGGATTACTGATGATTCTCGTCACCAATTGGCCGTTGGTGCCATATATCGAAACCCATGCCTTATACGGTACCCAGACTACTGGCGGAGGGGGTGGAGGGTTCGGGGGAGATGGCGGGCCGTCGAGGTGCTGATAGGTGAGGAGCGACTGCCCGTAAAATCCACCCGTTACAAGTTGGGGTTTCGCTGGCACCGGGACGATTTGCCCTCGTAATGACCCGTTCCTATTTTGTGGTGAGTTCACGTTCACGTACCAGAAACCAGCCTTTACTTGTGCAATTTGCGCTGGCGTCAGGGTGTAAGCTCCAATAAACACTGTGCGACCGAGAGGGGAGAAATGTCGCGGCAATAAGCCAAAAATTACGGGTCCGTTTGAGCCAACAGGCGCGGGGCCGTAAATGCCCGCGCTGAAGGCGTTAAACTGCGAGCTAATGTTCCCAAAGCTGAAACTGAAAGCATTCCCGTCCAATGTCGCCGAGCCTGAACCTATCTCGACTCCTGCATACGATGGCGGCCCGCCCGCCCCTCGCAACGCGATGGTGAACTGAATCTGCGTCGGCGCACCGCTTGATTGGCAGAATCCGCTGGGTAATGCTCCCGCAAGTCCTATGAGAAGCGTAATGAATAATCTCTTCATAATCTCTTTCATTGATTTGTAATCGCCCGATAAAACGCCTGCCCAGCGTTCGAAATCGCCGAATTCGTGTACCAATACGATACAAAATTCGTAAAGACAGGCACCCAATATGAAGAACTGGTTAGATTGGTTATCGTCTTAAAACGATAAGGCCGATTCGTCAATCCCGCAACCTGGAAAACAAACGAGTCGAAAGCCGGCGGCGTCCTAATTATTCCTGACAAAAAGTTTGCCCGGCAACTGCCGGATCAACCGCTTCATCTCCAGGCTCAGCAGCGCCACCGAGACCGACGACGACGGCAGTCCGCTCCGCCGGATGATGTCGTCGGTCGTGCTCTCCTCCTTGTCCACCAGGTCGTAGATGGCTTGCTCGGTGTCCGAGAGGGTCATGGCGGGCAGGGCGGTCGCGTCGCGTAGCGCGGCGGGACGGTTGCTGGCCGGGAACATGTATTCAAATTCGCTCAGGATGTCCTCCACCCCCTCGCACAGCTTGGCCCCTTTTTTGATCAGGTCGTGACACCCTTTGCTGCGCGGAGAATCCACCCGCCCCGGCACGGCAAAAACCTGCCGCCCATATTCCACCGCCATGCCCGCCGTGATCAGCGCGCCGCTGGTCAAATTGGCCTCCACCACCACCGTTCCCAGCGTCATGCCCGCGACGATCCGGTTGCGGATGGGAAAACTCTGTTTGTCCGCCTTGCGGTTGAATGGAAATTGCGTGATCACCGCCCCTTGCGCGGCGATGCGCTCGAAGAGTTCCGCGTTCTCCGCCGGGAAAACCAAATTGATGCCCGTCCCAAGCACGGCGATGGTCCGCCCCTTGGCCCCCAGCGCCCCTTGATGGGCCGCGGTGTCAATGCCGCGCGCCCCGCCGCTCACCACCGTCACGCCCGTGTAGGCCAGTTGATAGGCCAGCTTGCGCGCCACCTCGATCCCGTAATGCGTGGTCATGCGCGAGCCGACCATCGCCACCGCATTCTTGTCTTTGACGGCCAGGTCGCCCCGGACGTAAAGGAGCACCGGCGGATCGTAGATTTGCTTGAGCAGCGGCGGATAATTCTCGTCGGACTGGATGACGATGCGGCAGCCGGATTGCTCGACCCGTTTAAGCTCCGCGTCCAGGTCAACGCTTTTTTCCCAATGGACGATGGCCTCCGAGACTTCTGGCCCGATGCCGTGGACCTGCTGGAGTTGCGCGCCGCTGGCCTTGAGGATGGCGGCCGAATCGCCAAAGCGGTCCAGCAACTGGCGCACCCGCACTGGGCCGAGTCCTTCGATCATGTTCAAAGCGACGAACGCTTCCCGGCAATCCATGCGCGCAAGCAGACACCCTTTTTGCCTCCGGGGCAAGCCTGATTCGGATCGCCCCGGCTCCTTTCCCATTTGGGGTCGCCGTTCCTAATCCTAATCTTAATCCTAATCTTATTCCCCATCTGTCCCACATTGGCGGGTGCCGGCTCCCGACTGTCCCAAAGTCGGACACTCCAGTAGCCACGGCGAGCCTGACACCGCAGCCGGGCGCGGGCGGGTCGTTGGCATCGGTTGTGCTCAAAGGAAGGTTGCATGATGAGACACATGGGCAAATTGATGATTGACAGTCTGGCGATTCCGCAGGAATACTTGCGCACCGGCCTGCTCGTTTCGCTGCTGAGCGTCGGTGTGCTGGTGGTGTTGTTCTTTTACCTCAACCGCTACACCAAACGCCGCTATTTCTCGATCTGGAACGTGGCCTGGCTGTTTTACGCGCTCTGGCTTTCCCTCGCCCTCAATTTTTACGACGCCGACTCCACCCCCCTGCTGGCGATGCTCCGGCAATGGTGCCTGAACTGCAGCGCCGCCTTTCTTCTCTGGGGCAGCGCCTGTTTCCTGGGCAGCACCGCCAACCAGCGCCTCATCGCTCTCTTTGCCGGCTTTCTCTTCACCTGGAGTTATGTGGAATTCTTCCACATCCGCGACCACTTTTGGGGCAGCATGCCCGTCTTCGGCCTGATGGGAATTGCCAGCATGCTGGTGGCCGGCGCCTTCTTGAAACTCCGCCGCAAGTCCTGCTTTGTCGGCGCCGGCCTCCTCTCCTTCGGCTTTCTTCTCTGGGGCTTCTTTCTGACCTCCTACCCCTTCCTCACCGGCAACGCCCAACTCCTCGTCGCCGCCTTCTTTATCGCCGCCGTCCTCCAACTTCTCATCGCCGTGAGCATGATCGTCCTGGTCCTGGAGGAGGCCCGCCAGCTCAGCCGGAAAGCCGAGGAGCAAACCCGCGCCGCCCTGGTTGAAAAAGACTGCATGGTCACCAGGGTCAGCTTCGCCGAAGAGCGTTACCGCACGCTCTTTGAACAGGCCCATGACGGCATTTTGCTGGTCAGCGCGCGCGACCTCAGGATTCTGGATTGGAATCCCGCCGGACAGCGCCTTCTCGGAATTGATCCGCAAGACCCCGGCCCTTATTACATCAGCGACTTTATCGCCCTTCCCAACGCCGAGAGAAACGCCCAGTGGTTCGACCTCATCAGCCAGACTCCCCAGGCCACCATCCGCCGTTGTGATGGTTCCCCCGTGGCCGTGGATCTGACTTCCTCGGCCATAGACTTGGAGGGTAAAAAAACCTATCACCTCGTCATCCGCGAACTCACCGAACGCGTCCGCCTGGAAAAGCAGCTTCGCGAAGCCGAGAAGCTCTCCGCCTTGGGCCAGTTGGCCTCCGGCATCGCCCACGAAGTCAATAATCCGCTCGCCATCATGAACGCCCATCTCGAGGTCATTTTGGCCCGGCCCGGCTGCGACGGCCGGACCCGGACAGACATTCAGAAGGTCATCAAGGAGGGCGGCCGCGCCGCCGCTCTGATCCGGAACTTTCTCGTCTTGGCCCGCGCACAACATGAGGACCTTCCTCCCATCAATTTGAACCGGATGATCTCCGACATCGCCGAAAACCAGCGCCTCGCCCGCGCCGGCAAAACTCTCGAATGCACCCTCCAACTCGATCCCCATTGCCCGCCGGTCTGCGGCGACTCCAGCCAGTTGGAGCGCGTCATCATCAATCTCTTCCGCAACGCCGAACAGGCCACCGCCAAGAACAGCGACACTCCGCGCATCCGCCTTGCCACCATCCGCAAGGGCGAACTGGTTCAGATCCGGGTCGAGGACAACGGCCCCGGCGTCCCGGCCCATCTGGTCTCAAAAATTTTCGAGCCTTTTTTCACCACCAAGGACGTCGGCGCCGGCACCGGACTCGGCCTGTCCATTTCCCATCAGATCGCCGCCGAACATCACGGCCGGATCTTTTACGAACCCTCTTCCCTGGGCGGCGCGGCTTTCGTGCTGGAACTCCCGCTGGTCAGATTTAGCGAAGTCGAGCCTCCGCCCAAGCCCGAGCCGGAGCCTGTGGAAACCCCCGCTGCCTCTTCCGTCTGCCGAGGCGCCCGCATTTTGATCATTGATGATGAAGCGGCTCTGGCCGAGATGGTTTGTGAGTTCCTCAACATTTCCGGGCACCACGCCCAATTCTGCGGGGGCGCCGAGGAGGCGCTCGCCCGGATGGAACAATCCGAGTTCGATCTCATCCTCTCGGATTTTCGCATGCCCGGCCTGACCGGCGAGCAACTCTTTGAAAAGACTCGCAGCCGCGATCCGGACCTGGCCCGGCGCATCATGTTTATGACCGGCGACATCATTGGGGCCGACGCCAAGCGCTTCTTTGCGACCCACGATGTTCCCTGCCTGACCAAGCCCTGCGCCCTGCCCACCATTGAGCGCTTCATCCACGACCGCCTCCAACTTCTGGCCCACGCTCCCCAGTCCCGCTGATTTCTTGACAAATCCTCACGCTCTTTTTGCTCGCCAAAGCGGCGAAGTTGGAGCATCTTAACTCCGAAATGAGCGAACTGGAGTCCATCCAAACTGCCCTGGAACGCACGGCCGCGCGCCGGCGCTGGTTGCGCGGCTGGAACGGCCTTTGGCGCGGGCTTTTTGCCGGCGCCCTCCTCTGGCTGGCGGCTCTGGCCTCATTTAAACTCGCCCCCGTTCCTTCCCCCATTCTGTCCGGCGCGGTGGTGTTGGCCGGGCTGCTTACCCTGGGCGGATTTTTGCGCGGCTGGTTTCACAAACCCTCTTTGCAGCAGACCGCCCGATGGCTGGACCAAAACCAGCGCTTGCAGGAACGTCTCAGCACCGCTCTCGAACTGAGCCAATCCCCCGCCAACGAAAACTGGCGCGCCTTGCTCCTCTCTGATGCCGCCCGCTTTGCCTCCCAGCTCGATCCTCGCAAACTTTTCCCCTGGCGTCTCCCGCGCGTCAGCCGCTGGGCCTTGGCCGCGCTGGCTCTGGGCGCCGGGCTGGGATTCATTCCTGAATACCGCACCCCGGCCTACCTCCAAAAACAGCAGGACGCCCAGGCCGTCAAACAGGCCGGCAGGCTCCTGCTCGATTTGACCCGCCACAACCTCGAACACCGCGACGCCTTGCTTCCCCCCATCCGCCAGTCCCTCGAAGCGGTCCAGGAACTGGGCTTGCGCCTCGACAAAGTTTCCCTCTCCCGCAGCGATGCCCTCAAGGACCTGGCCAGCGTAACCGAAAAAATTAACGCCCAGGCCAGGGAATTGGGGCCAAAGACACCGGCCCTCAAATCCCTCGAGCAAGCCGCCCGCGACGCCAGCCGCGGCACTTCCGCTTCCCCGGCGCAGAAAGAATTGGAAGCGCTGGAAAAATCCCTCGCCAAATCCGCCGACAACGCCTCCGCTTTGGAGAAACTCGCCGCCGACCTGCAAAAAGCCCAAAAGGCCCTGGCCAACATGCCCCAGGGCGACGCCCCCGGCTCCGGCGCCGCTCGCCAGCAAATGTCCCAGTCTCTTTCCGACCTCGCCAAACAAGCCCGCGAACTCGGCCAGCCCCTCCCCAACCTCGAAGACGCCGTTGCCGCCCTCCAATCCAGCCAGATGGACAGTTTCCAGAAAGACATGGACGCCGCCACCACCGATCTCAACAAACTCAAGGAAACCGCCCAGGCCTTGCAGCAACTTCAGCAGCAGGCCGACCGCCAGGGCAAGGACTTGCCCGAACAACTCAAGTTCGGCCAGACCGACGCCGCCCAGCAATCCCTCCAACGCATGATTGACCAGTTGAAATCCGGCAATCTCACCCCCGATCAAGCCGCAAAAACTTTGGATGAAATCTCCCGCTCCGTCCAACCCGCCGGTCCCTACGGCAAAGCCGCCGATTTCCTCAAGCAAGCCGCCCAGCAATTGCGCGCCGGCGAAAAACCCGGCGCCGCCCAATCCCTGGCCGACGCCTCCAAGGAATTGGAGAAAGTCATGGCCCAGATGGAAGACGCCAAGGCCCTCACCGCTTCTCTGGCCGCGTTGCGCAAGGCCGAAATGTGCCTGGCCCAATGCCGCAATCCCGCCAATTGCCGCGGCGCCTCCCTCAAACCTGGCGTCGGCCGTAGCGGCGTCGGTGGCTGGACCCCCGACGACTCCCAACTCTATCCGGAAATGAGCGCCTCCTGGGACAATTCCGGAATCACCCGCCCCGACACCGATCCTCGCGGCCTGACCGACCGCGGCGACCCTCAACTGGCCGACAACTTGAACCCAACCAAACTCAAGGGCCAGCTCGTTCCCGGTGGGCCCATGCCCAGCATCACCTTAAAAGGCGTCAGCATCAAAGGCCAGAGCACCGTCGCCTTCCAGCAAGCCGCCACCGCCGCCCAGAGCGACGCTCAGAGCGCCCTCAACCAGGACCAGGTTCCTCGCGCCTACCAGGGCGCCGTCCGCAATTATTTCGACGACATCAAAAAGTAGCAAAAATTGCGGCGCCCAACGTGTCGAAACCACTTTTTCAAGGACCACACGCGCCCGCGTGTCGTGGTCGGCGCCCTCGCCGACCGCATCTTCGCCTTCCTCCGCCGCTTCTATATTTGGGGCGCGGGCGTCCCGCCAAACACATTCCTTCCTCCTTGCTTTTTAAACGCGACCGCGCACCACGCCACCCATCCGAAGAAGAAACGATGGAAGGCAATCAGCCAGGAAGCGGGGCGCGAGACGCGCCCCGCCGTGACCGGGACGGTCGCGCTCATTCCTTCTCCTCCCAATCTTCCCAATCTTGAAACCCCGCGCCAACGCGCGCGACTCGCAACCTCTCGCGCGGCCAGAGCGAGGACAACAAAGGGTTGACCGAGCGAATCGTTGAGCCCTGTAGCGGCGGTCTGTGACCTTGTCATTACCCACATCTTTTGGCTGCTTGCTTGAGCGTTTCTAATCTGTAAATATCTGTCAGCACGGTTTGGCAAACTGGTCGGCGATTCCTCAGGCCGACCAGTTTATGAGCACGA
>Ga0182027_10007731_pt1 | contig 15777 bp, 9 predicted proteins | sample 712E1DmetaG_FD_121300 | JGI IMG/M metagenome (GOLD analysis project Ga0182027, IMG submission 121300) | Permafrost microbial communities from Stordalen Mire, Sweden - 712E1D metaG (Illumina Assembly) | ecosystem: Environmental > Terrestrial > Soil > Wetlands > Permafrost | place: Sweden...
ACTATCGGTGGCGCTGAGGGGATTGGCTTTGGCGGTGGCGCCCTGCCAGGCGGCAGCGGAAGCCAGTTTCGAAATATCGAAGGTGTAGGTGCCGAGGGGGGTGCCAGCGGCGGCCGTGGCGCTGGCCACCGAGGGATCGGCGGCGGAAGCCGTGCGGCTCTCGAAGAAACTGGGATTCATCAAGGTGGTCACGTCTTTCTGCAACGCCGTCAGATCGGTTCCGATGGTCGTGTAGGAGGCCCCCTCGTTCTTGAGGGTGGTTTGTTGCGCCTCCATTTGCGTCTCCGGCGCCTGTTCGGTGGCGACCATCTCATTGATGATGGCGGTCCAATCCATGCCGGAGGCCAGGCCGGACAAGGTCGGAGCACTGCTGCTGGCGGCGACGGCTATAGACATAAATTCTTCGTTATTGACGCGCGTCCGGTCCCATTCTTAAACCAGTTCACCCGGGCGGCGCGAACGCAGCCCGGGTTTAAACTGCCCAATCAATCAGGACTCCTTATTGGAGGAGCTTGAGGATTGATTGCGGATTGGCATTGGCCTGGGCCAACATCGCCGTGCCGGACTGCACGAGGATTTGGTCCTTGGCGTAATTGGTGCTCTCCGTGGCGACATCCACATCGGAGATGGTGCTGCTGGCCGCCGCGAGGTTGGTGCTCAGGACGCTCAACTCATTGCCCGCGTAGGTCAACTGTTCCTCGTTCGCGCCAACTGTGGCACGAGCCGTGGCCAATGAATCAATGGCGCCGGCCACGTCAGCCTGGACAGTGCCGGAGGTAACGGTGTCAGTCCCCGTGGCGGCTCCCCAGGTCGTGCCCGTGGAAGGGTCAACCGCTCCCACAGTGACGCCGCCCGCGTTCAGAGCCGTGCCGAACAGGTTAATGCCATTGAAGGTCGCGGCCAAGGCGCTGGAAACGGTGGATTGCAGAGCCTGGAACTGCGATTGATAATCCGCGATTTCCGTCGGTGATTTGGTTCCATCCGTCGCCTGGGTCGCCAGGGTGGCCATCTCGTTGAGGGCGGAACTGACTTGCTGCAGGTAACCATCCTGCGTTTGCGAGAACGCCAGGGCATTGCTGACATTGGCGTTGTTGGCGTTGGTTTCGCCGATTTGCTCGTTCAACTCCATGGACTCCGCCAGGCCGGCGGGATCATCCGAGGCGTTGACGATCTTGGAGCCGGATGATAGCCGGGCCAGGGATTCGTGCAGCGCGTTGGTGGACTTGTCGAGGTTGTTGGCGGCATTTAAGGACGTTATGTTTGTATTGATAACCATATGCTAACTCTTTCCTTGAGTCGCCCCTCGCGGGGCTATTTGTTTGCACGACATCCGTGTCGTGTGGCGGATTTATTTGCGGGCGTCCGCCGATTTCCCGTCTGGCTCTCTGTGGCTGCCAACCGCCATGTCTTTCGACAACAGTGCTATCGGCAGGCCCCCAAAAGACTTTAGCCTGAAAATCTCACCGACATAACTGCGCAACGCAAAACCGCTCCTCATCCATCCTGCTTCCCAAAATTTGCCTTGAATGGGACGGGCCTCTTATGGTGAAATCCACTCCGTGCCGTGACAATGACGGCCTGTTCAAGTATTGCGTCCGTTATGGATACTGACCAACCCTGTCGCGTCCTGGTGATGGACGACGACCCGGATTTGCAGCAGCAGGTCCGGGACAGCCTGGCCCGCGCCGCAGGACGGTTCGAGGTGCATGGCGCGGGAGCGGGGGCCAATGCCCTGAGTTGCGCCGCGGAGGCGCGCGCGCAAGGCCGCCCTTACGCGCTGGTTTTTGCCGCCCCGGGGCCGCCGCCTGCCCGTCACGGCCTGGCGGCCCTCGCACGGCTCCGGGAGGATGACCCGATGATGGAGGTCATCGTCTGCGGCGGCGGTTCCGATTCCTGGGAGGAGGACTTGGCGGCGAAACTGGCCCGCAGCGACTGCTGCCTGTTCCTGAAAAAACCCCTCCAGGCCGCGCCCGCCCGGCAGTTGGCCCTTTTCCTGGCGCAAAAGTGGAACGCGGCCCGCCAGGCCCGGCTGGAACGCGAACAATCCGAAGCCGGGCTGGAGGCGCAACTGCTCCTGGCGCGGAAAATGGAGTCGGCAGGGCAGTTAGCCGGCGGCATTGCGCACGATTTCAACAACCTGCTCACCGTCATCAGCGGCCATGTGGGGATGCTCCTAGCCGAGCCGCCGCCCGGCGAGAAGGCGGCCAACTCCCTCAAGGAAATCGCCGCCGCAGCCAGGCGGGCCGGCGACCTGACGCGCCAGTTGATGGCCGCCAGCCGAAAATACGCGCATCACCCCCACCCGCCTGAGAAGAGCGTTCCGCCAACCATCCCGTCCGGGGAGCCAAAAGCCATTGGCGGGGCCGAAACCATTTTGCTTGTGGAAGACGAGGCGCCGCTCCTCAAGCTCATGCACCACATCCTCGAAGGCTACGGTTACAAAGTCCTGGATTCCTCCACCGGAAATGCCGCCCTGGAAATCTGGGCGCGGCAAAAGAAGACGATTGATTTGCTGTTGAGCGATCTGGTTTTGCCCGGCGGCATGGGCGGCCACGAACTGGCCAAAATCCTTCAAGCCGAAAAACCGGGCCTCAAAGTCATCCACACCAGCGGCTTCGACAGCGGGCGGCTGAACGGGGATTTTCCGCCCGTCCCGGGGGCCGTCTTCATCCAGAAGCCCTTTCACGCCCGCAAGCTGGCCGAAACGGTATTTGACACCTTGCGCGCGTAGCGGCGGCGGACTCAACCCTGAGATGCAATTCGGCGTCCAGCCAGGGCCGCCGCGGCTCGTTCAACAGGGCGAAATGATCCAACACGAGAGGGATTTCACGCGCTGAAGCTCGCCCCGCACGAGCAACTGCTGGCCGCGTTGGGGTTCTTGATCTTGAATCCGCCCTCCTGGAGCGCGTCCACAAAATCCAGCTCGCTCCCGGTGATATAGAGCGCGCTTTTCGGATCCACCACCACCTTGATGCCGCTGCTTTCCACCAGGATGTCGCGGCTGGCCGGCTGGTCTTGCAGCTCCATCACATATTGCAGCCCCGAACAGCCGCCACCCACCACCGCCACGCGCAACACGCCGCCGGGCCGCCCCTGCTTCTGCAACAGCGCGATCACCTTGCGCGCCGCGTCCGGCGCGACCTTGATCAGCCGCTCATCCCCGACGCGGACACCCAGGGCCGTCTGGCTTGGGGCCGCCGCTTGTTTTTCAGCAATCATGCGCCGCCAACGTAAGCCCGCAACCGCCGCCCGTCAAATTTGGCATTCCGGGGAGCACCCGCAGCCCGCTCAGCGGGCCAGCTTGCTGTTGTTCTGACTCCCCCGCGTGTGGTCAGCCGCGCCCCCGCCGCTGACATCGGTTAACCCGCATAGTACTTTCCGTTTCGGAGCACCGATTCCCAATCGGGTTTTGGCGTCGTCTCGACCGTATCCGCCGGCGGAATCTTCTCTTCCAAGCCGGCCATCCTTTTGGGGTGAGTCCGCGGGTCATGGGTTGCTGGATTCTCGCCAGTCGTAAGGCATTGACGATTAGATACTTGCAACTGTGCCCACTTAGCCGGATTACGGCGGCACATAGTGGCGCCATGTAGATTCATGCGCCTTTGGCACGGGCGGTGCTGCGGTTCCGTGTTGGCCTGTGCCCTTATTTCCATGTTGACGGCGAAGGCGGAAAGGAATAAAAATCGGTTTAATGTCAAACGCACCCATTCAATAGCGAGCGCAAACCTGCCAGGTTGAGGTTTTTCAGCACCCGGAATTTGAGCGTTGTGGTCACGGGCGCTGTCGTTATTGTGGGTCTGTTGAGGGCGAAACAGGAGGACATCCCAAAAATGTTTCAGATGCTTTTTGCCTCTGATTTGTGGTGCGCACTTGGCTGGATAGTTGCCGTTCTCATTGTTGTGTGCTCTATTATTTTGGTGAGGTTGGTGATGAGGATAGACGGGATGGAAATTGACAGATTGGCCAAAGAAAGAGATGAGTTGCAAAAGCGTTTGCTTTCAAAATGACAAAGGTTAATTATGCAGATTAACTTGATATATTTCATGCGGATTTTCATTATGGTGGCGGTGATCAGCTTCTTTTATTGGGAGGTGTTTCACCGTATTTGTGTGCGGGCGTTGCGCTTTAGACTTTTTGCACTTCGAGATGATTTGCGCCGAATGGCTGGCGAAAAAGGGCTTGGGCCCACGAAGGAATTCAGGGGTTTAGAACATCTTATCTGTGTGATTATATCTCATATTCCCAATATAAGTTTCCTCAGTTTTCTGCTGTTCAAATCTCCTCCAATTTCGGAACGCGACCGTGAGGATTTAGACAAATTTGAGCATGACGCCCCCTCAGAATTCTTAGATATGAGAAGTGAAGCATGTAAATGCGCGATAATGATAATGATGCTGAATTCTCCGTGGATAGTTGCGGTGTCATCATTTGCGGTTCTTCCTCTTTGGGCGCTTGGGAAGATCTCAGGCCCTAAAATCTGCCGCAAGACCGAGGTTTTTATTGGCGACCTTCCGCAAACTCCCCACTTAACGCTGCCAAGCGCAAGAATAGCCTAGCCAAGTAATTCCTCCAACGAGACTCTGTCGAGCCGTAACTGAATCCGAACCCGGCAGGGCGAGACTCGATTTCGTGGGTGAAAGTCAGGGATCAACAAGTCTCGCCCCACCGTAATCTGTCTGACGCCTCGCGTTTTCCGGCATTTTTCCCTTGACATGCCGCCCTAATATGCTAATCTATACCGCGTGTGGGCAAGGCAGGCAAAGCCGGACGGCGCCGGGAGGAAGACGGGATTCCCCCCCCAGGGTTCCTTTTGCCCTTGCCTGTGCCATTTTGTCCCAGTCTCCGGGCATTTCACACCTTACTAAATTACTGTACATTACGATTCCATCCCTGCATGAGCGCTTTTCCCCCGGGTTTTGGCTATTTTTGAGCAATATCGTCCCAAGTGCCTGTCCATGAACCATTTACTCGCAAAAAATGGCTCTTCCAATCAAGCCTAATCAAGCCTAATCAAGTTATTCTTTGAATCACTCATGCCCAAAAAACCATCAATCCAATACCTTACCAATTCAGGGACCCATAGACCGCCGATTTTTGGCTGGCGTTGCCCGGATTTCCCGCGACAATGGCTGCCACCACAAATCATGAATACGTTGCTCTCGCCATCATCCTTCGCCGTGACGCCCCGCCGAGCCGGCATTTCCCGCCGCGCCCTGGCCCCCGTTCTCGCCTTGCTCGCGGTTTCCGCCGCGCTTTCACCTGCCCGCCTGGCGGTCGGCGCGGCCTCGGCTCCCACCCCTGATACTGCCGCCTTCCCCGACCCATTCAGTTGGGCCGCCCCGAGGCAGACGATGCACCCCTGGACCCGTTGGTGGTGGATGGGCAGCGCGGTGGACAAAACCAACCTCACGCGCCAGCTCGAGATGTTCCAGAAGGCCGGCATTGGCGGCGTGGAAATCTGCCCCATTTACGGCGCCCACGGTTACGAGGATCGCTTCATTACATATCTCTCGCCGCAATGGATGGACATGCTCGCCCACACCGTCAGCGAAGCCCAACGCCTCGGCCTGGGCGTGGACTTGACCACCGGCACCGGCTGGCCCTTCGGCGGACCGCGTGTCCCAACAGAGGAAACTTCCGGTCGCGTCATCTTCCAACGCTACGAAGTCGCCGGCGGCGCGACCCTCACCGCCGCGCTGCCGCAAGGACGCCTCCAATGCCTTCACGCCATCGCGGATGACGGAACCCAGCTTGAACTCTCCGGCAAAGTCAGCAACGGCCGCCTGGATTGGACCGCCCCGCCCGGAAAATGGCGGCTTTACGCCGTGTCGGAAGTCAACCGCGTGATGGCGGTCAAACGCGCCGCTCCCGGCGGCGAAGGCAGCGTGCTGGACCCGTTTTCCGGCGCGGCCATGGACCATTATCTGGCGGACATTGACCAGCATTTCGCCGTCTATCACGAAACCATGCCCCGTTCCCAATTCCACGATTCCTACGAGTATGCCGGCGCGCAATGGACGCCCTCTTTCTTCACCGAATTCGCCGCGCGCCGGGGCTATGATTTGCGGACGCAACTGCCCGCCCTCTTTTTCGGCGAAGGGGCGGAGGACACGGCCGCGCGCGTACGGACTGATTACCGCGAAACCATCGCCGATCTGCACCGTTCCTACATTGAGCACTGGACGGCCTGGGCGCACGGCCACGGCAGCCTGAGCCGCGACCAGGCCCACGGCTCGCCCGCCAACCTGCTCGATGTCTATGCCGCCGCCGACATCCCCGAAACCGAGCAGATGCCCTTCGGCGGCATGGGCGCGGCGAACTATGCCATGAACAAGTTCTCCTCCTCCGCCGCTCACGACACCGGGCGGACGCTGGCCTCCTCGGAATCCTTCACCTGGCTGACCGATCATTTCCAGGCCCCGCTCTCGCAGGTCAAGCAGGCGGCGGACTACCTGTTTTTGACGGGCGTAAATCATATTTTCTTTCACGGCATACCCTATTCGCCCGCCGAGGCGCCCTGGCCCGGCTGGCAGTTTTACGCCGCCGTCAATTTCGGGCCGTATGGGGGCTTGTGGCATGACCTGCCCGAGTTCAACGCCTACGTGACGCGCTGCCAGTCCGTCCTGCAAAGCGGCGTGTCGGCCAATGACGTTCTTCTTTACTACAACGTCTTCGACACCTGGGCGACTCCCGGAACCGGGTCCGGCAACCTCATCATCGCCAACCCCATGCCCGCCACTTGCAGCCAGACCGCCCTGGCCCTCCTGAACCGCGGCTACGCTTTTGATTACCTTTCGGACCACTTTCTGGCTCAGGCTCACGACGACGAAGGTGTGGAGATTGGAACCAATGGACCTCCGCTCGCTTTCCTGAGCGTCTTTACGCGCAGAGAGGCGCTGATGGAAGTGCAGAGGCAAAATAACGGAAATTGGCCCGGGACCATCCTCGTGCCGCCTTGCCGCCTCATGCCGGAAGCGAGTCTGGAGAAGTTGGTTGCCCTCGCCCGTGACGGCGCAACGATTCTTTTTGTCAAGAACTTGCCGTCCGACGTGCCGGGCTTTGCCGATTTGGAAGCGCGCCGCGCCAAGTTCAAGGCGCTGCTCGACCAAGTCAAACTGGAAAAAACCGCAGATCCGCTGGTCGAGAAAGCCGTAATTGGCAAAGGCGCTTTTCTCGTTAGCGCCGACGTGGACGCGCTCTTGAAACAAACCCAAGCCATGCGCGAACCGATGATGGATGACGGCATCTGGTTCGTCCGCCGCGCCCACCCGCAAGGCTACCAATATTTCATCGCCAATCGCAGCGACAAGCCGGTTGAGAAATGGGTTGCCCTCGGCACGCCGGCCGAATCCGCCGTGCTGCTCGACCCCCGTTTCGACAACCGTAGCGGCGTTGCCTTGGTGCGGCAGACAACGAACGGCGCGACGCAAGTTTATCTGCAATTGCTCCTCGGCGAATCGCGCATCTTGCGGACCTTCGAGGAGAGACCCGTGAGCGGCGAAGCCTGGCTCAATGCCACGCCCAACGGTCAGCCGCAAGATGTGGCTGGAACCTGGGACGTGAAATTTGTGGAAGGCGGCCTGGAATTGCCCGCCGCGTTCACCGCTACAAACCTTGCCTCTTGGACGACCCGCGACGACGCCGAAGCCAAACGCTTCGCCGGCACGGCCCGTTATACCATCACCTTTGATCATCCTCCCGGAGAAGCCGATGATTGGGTGCTCGATCTTGGGAAGGTGTGCGATGCCGCGCGCGTCAAAATCAACGGGCACGACGTCGGCGCGGTCTGGTGCGCGCCCTGGCAAATCAACGTGGGCAAGTTCCTGCAAGCCGGCAAAAACGTCATGGAAATCGAAGTGACCAACCTGGGCCTGAACCGCGCTCGCGACCTCGACATCCGCAAAGTGAACTGGAAATACTTTTACGACGCCAACATGAACAGCAAGACCGGGCGCGGCCAGTTTGACGCCTCCCGTTTGCCCTTGCGCGACTCCGGCCTCCTCGGCCCCGTCCGCCTCCAGCCCGTCAAAAAGATCACGCCTCCATAAATGCCAATTAGATCACATAAAGCAAACCCGGCAACCGATCGGACTTGGATGGTAGGGCGGGCAGTCCCCTGCCCGCCGCGGCGCGCACGGGACTACGCGCCCTACCCTTCCCCGCCCTTGACAGATGGCCTGTTTTGGCCCAAATAGAATGGCATGAATATGGAGTTTATGAGTATCAAAATGAAAAATATCGTCATCCCGGCTCTGTTGGCCGGCGCAATTTGTCTCCCTCTGCGTGGCGCGGATTGGCCGCAATACCGCGGCCCCAATCACGACGGCGTCAGCCCGGAAAAAATCCCCGCCACCTGGCCGGCCGCCGGCCTGCGCCAGATTTGGAAGACCCCGCTCAACAACGGCTTCAGTTCCTTCACTCTCGGCGACGGCAAAATTTACACCCTGGTGACGCGCGCTTTTGACGGCGGCAATCAGGAAACTTGCCTGGCGCTGGATGCCGCCACCGGCAAGGAGCTTTGGGCCGCGCCCCTGGGCCAAGGCAGCTCCAAATACGACGGCGGCGGTGACAGCGGCGCGCGCGGAAACGACGGCGGCGACGGGGCGCGCTCCACCCCGGCCTTCGACGACGGCAAGGTGTACGCCTTCTCCTCGCAATTGACGCTCAAATGCCTCAACGCGTCCGACGGCAAAGAGATTTGGTCCTGTAATCTAATGACCGAACACGCCGGACATAACATCCATTGGGAAAGCGCGGCGTCGCCCTTGATTGACGGCGATTTGGTGTTTGTGGCGGGTGGCGGCGCGGGACAAGCTCTTCTGGCCTTTGACAAGAAGGACGGCCACCTGGTCTGGAAGGGCCAGGATGACGAGATAACGCAGTCCACCCCGGTGGCGGCCACGATTCTGGACGATCGCCAGATCATCTTCTTCACGGCCAAGGGCCTGGTCTCCGTCGCGGCCAAGACCGGGGCGGTGATGTGGCGTTCGCCGTTCGCGGGCGGCGGCGCGGCGGGAGCTTCGCCGGCGGTTTCCGGCGACATTGTCTTCGTGTCAAGAGCATACAACGCCGGGGCCGCCGCCGTCAAAATATCCAAGACCAATGGGGCCTATGCGGCCGCGCAGTTGTGGAAGGTGCCGGGCAACAACGAAGCCAACCAGTGGTCCACGCCCGTCATTTACAATGGCTATATTTACGGAATCACCGGCCAGGTGGCGTTTGGCGCTTCGCCCCTCAAGTGCATTGACCTGGCCACCGGCGCGGTGAAGTGGACCCAGCCCGGTTTTGGTCCGGGCGGCGTGACGCTGGCGGATGGAAACCTGCTGGTGTTGAGTGACATCGGAGACCTGGTGCTGATCAAGGCAGCGCCCGATGCTTACACCGAACTGGCCCGCAGCCATGTCCTGGCCGGCAAGTGCTGGAATTCCGTCGCCATCAGCAACGGCCGCATCTACGCCCGCAGCACCAAGGAGGGCGTGGGCCTGGAACTCCCGTCCAATTAAATTCCAAAATCACGCCGACATGGCCGCCGGCTGGAATTCTGCCCCGGTCATATTGGCGAGGTCCTTTTGCATTTCTTCTCCCGGCCAGGTGTCGCCGTCGCGGTAGAGCGTGATGGCGAGTTGTTCGTTTTTGCGAACGCAGTCCTTGATCGCCTCGGGGTCCTTCTTGCAGCGGAGCAGGGTTTTCCAGGAATAGATGTGTTTGGGCTTGTGAAAATCGCTGTTGGCCAGAAAGGCCAGGCGCTTCAAGCCCACCGGGGTGAAGATGTTGTTGCGGTTGGCGATTTCCCACGCGTCAATCAGCGGCGCGAACACGTCCTGGTTTTCCCAAAGATAGAGCGTGTTCTTTCCCCACTCGCTCTTCATGATGTGCGGATGCGAGGCCACAGCCAGCCCGTTCTGGGCGTGGATTTCGGCAATGGTCTCCGGCAAATCCAGCACCGGGTTGATCGGCGCCTTCAAATCCAGGCCGAGCAAATGAGCGGAGGTTTTTTTGGTGTAACCGTCCTTGTTGAACTCGATTCCGGTCATCACCAGCATCCGGTACTTGCGCCAGGCCCGGCGCTTTTCCCGGTCCAGCACGTCGAAATACTCGTCCATTTGCTCGCGGCCGAGGGTCAGGTTGGCCAGCTTGCTCAGTTTGCCGATCAGACGCCGCGGGTCGCCCAAGTGATCGGTGATACAGATGCAATCAAACCCGCGCCGCCCGTAAAAATCAACCACCTCCGGCACCGTCAATTTGCCGTCCGAGTAGTTGGTGTGAATGTGGAAATCGCAGAGCAACATGCGCGTTTCCCCCGCGCCGCCGGCTGCGGCGGGCAAAACCGGCGCCAGCGCCGGGCGGGCCTCAAAGAGTTTGAGCCGCCGGCTGTGCGGCCCTTCTAGTTCGCATTGGCTCAGGGCCAGTTCGGCCACGCGGATGGACGCGTCCGGCCGGGAAATTTTGGCCAGGTTCTCCCGCCACCGCTTCCAAAGCCCGCCGCCATCCGCAAAAGCCTTCGCCACCCACTCGGCGGCTTGGCGGTTCTTCTCCGCCACCACGCCGGCCCCGGCTTGCTCCACCAGCCGCGCGTTGCCCTCCTCCTGGCCGGGCAGGACCTGGTTCAAGATCATGGGACACCGCCCGGCGATGGCTTCCTGCACCGTCGCCCCGCCCGCCTTGGTGACCACCAGATGGTGCGTGAGCATCAGGCGCGGCATTTGATTGGTCCAGCCGAGGATTTGCACGCGCCCGCCGAATTTCTCCGCGCGGCGGGACAGTTCCTCCTTGAGTTCCGCGTCCCGGCCCACCGTGATGGTCAGGCTCGTGCCGGGAATTTCCAGCAGGCGGTCAATGGCCTTGCCGGACTTCTTCTTCCCGGTATTTATGATGTACAGAATTTTGTACGGGGGTGCGCATTTCAATTCGGGCAGCGCCCCCGCCTTCATTTCCGCGAAAACCGGGCTGACGGGGAAGCCAAACGCCTTGATCCTGTCCCCGGCCACCCCATGCTCCCGCAGCACTTCCGCCGTCGCCTCGTTGGGTACGCAGAACCAGTCGCTGGGCGCGCGATACCAGGAGGAATTGACCGAGATCGAATCCGTCACCACCGTGATGAACCGGAACGGCCTTTCCGAATGATCGCGATAAATCTCCTGGATGACATGCCCATAGACCGGATAGGTGGACAGCACGCAATCCGGCTGCGCGGAATCCAGGATGCCGGCCAGGGCGCTCTTCAACTTGCCGAAGGAGAGCAGCTTTTGTTCGAGCGAGGTCGAGTTGTCCAGCATTGAATAGACGCCGTTCCATATTCCGGGGGCGTAACGGGCCAGCCCGAGGTAGGTCTTTCTTAAAATATCGTTGACGATGCCCAGGCTGCTCTGGAACACGTCCAGCACCTCCACCTGGACGCCGTCGGAGATGAATTCCAGGGCGTCGGCCACATTGCGGGCCGCTGTATTATGGCCGTCGCCGAACCCGGCCGTCAGGATCAGGACTTTTTTCACGCCCCAAGTTTCTCACGCCCCTGTGACAACTGTATGGCGTTTGTGTTAAATTCCATCCACATTTTCCCATTCCCTTGACAATCATTCCCCTGGCCTTGGTTTCTTCCGGCAAGCTGGCGGACCGGGGATCTTCCCGGATATGCGCGAGGCCGGCGGATTGCGGATTGCGGATTCGGGGCGGGGCGGGCAGGATGGGCGCACAATGAGATACGCGCCGATCAACAAGGAATTATTCCGGCTCAACCGGGACAATTTGAGGAAGTTGCTGCCGCCCCATTCGCTGGCGGCGGTCAATGCCAACGATGTCCTCCCGCTCAACGGCGACGCGGTCCTGCCGCTGCAGCAGAATTCGGACTTGTTTTATTTGACTGGGATTGAACAGGAGGAAAGCCTACTGCTCCTGTGCCCGGACGCGCCGGAGCCAAAGCATCGCGAGATCCTGTTCCTGCGCCAGCCCAATCCGCTGCTGGAAACCTGGGAGGGCCACAAGCTGACGAAGGAGGAGGCGCGGGATATAGCCGGGGTCGGGCGGGTGGAATGGCTGGGGGATTTCCCGGCGCTGTTCCACCGGCTGATGTGCGAGTGCGCGCAGGTCTATCTCAATTCCAACGAGAACCAGCGCGCGCAGGTCGTGGTGCAAAGCCGCGACGCCCGCTTCATCAAAGAGGTCCAGGAACGCTATCCCCTGCACGATTACCGCCGCCTGGCCCCGCTCCTGCGCCGCTTGCGCGCTGTCAAGTCGGAAATCGAAATCGCGCTGCTCCGCCGGGCCTGCGACATCACGGAGGCGGGGTTCCGGCGGGTTTGCCGCCTGGTCAAACCGGGGGTCAACGAGATGGAGGCGGAGGCGGAATTTTCCCGTGAATTTCTGCGGCGGGGCGGGCGTTTCGCCTACACCCCGATCATCGCCTCCGGCCTCAACGCCTGCGCGCTGCATTACTCGCAGAACGACCAGCCTTGCCGCAAGGGGGATTTGTTGCTGCTCGACGTGGCCGCCAGCTACGCCAACTACAACGCGGACATGACGCGCACCATCCCGGTGAGCGGGCGGTTCTCGCGGCGGCAAAAGCAGGTCTATAACGCCGTCCTGCGCGTCCTTCGCGCCGCCAGCCGGGCGGCCGCGCCGGGGAAATTGCCGCGGGACTGGCAGACGGAGGCGGAGCAATTGGTGGAAAAGGAACTGGTTGACTTGGGATTGTTGACGCTGGCGGAGATCCAGAAACAAGATCCCGATGACAAGGCTTTGCGCAAGTATTTCATGCACGGCGCGGGTCATCCGCTGGGGCTGGACGTGCATGACCTGGCGCCGGCGGCGGGACCGATCCAGGCGGGCTGGGTGCTGACCGTCGAGCCGGCCATCTACATTCGCGAGGAGGGTTTTGGCGTGCGCCTGGAAAACAACATCCTCGTGCAAGAGGGCGGCAACGCGGACTTGATGGAACACATTCCCATCGAGGCCGATGAAGTGGAGCAGTTGATGAGGCGGTGACGTTGCTGATCTTAAGATTAAGATTAGGATTAAGATTAGGAATCAGACGCCCCACCCAGCGCCCCGGCGGCCCAGCGGAGCAGCCGCTCCGTGACCTCCCAGCCGAGGCAGGCGTCGGTGATGGAGACTCCGTAGCGCAAGGCGGCCGGGTCCTGGACGGGGAAAGGCTGGTTGCCTTCGCGCAAGAAGCTTTCGAGCATCAGGCCGATGAGCGAACGGGTGCCGGCCAGGCGCTGCGCGATGACGCTCTGCCAGGCGTCTTCCTGGCGCGCCGGCTGCTTGGCGGAGTTGGCGTGGCTGCAATCCACCATCAAGACGCGCGGCAGGCCGGCCTGCGCCAGTTTGCTTTCGGCGTCGCGGATGCTTTCGGCGTCGTAATTGCTGCGCGCGCGACCGCCGCGCAGGACAATGTGGCCGGCGGCGTTGCCGGTGGTGCGCACAATGCTGGTCACACCGTCCTGGTCAATGCCGATGAAACTGTGCGGCCCCATGGCCGCGGCCATGGCGTCAATGGCGCTCTGGCAACTGCCGTCCGTGCCGTTCTTGAAGCCCACGGGCATGGAGAGGCCGCTGGCCATTTCGCGGTGGGTCTGGGATTCGGTGGTGCGGGCCCCGACGGCGGCCCAGGTCACCAGGTCGTCAATGTACTGCGGCACAATCGGGTCCAGGAATTCGGTGGCGGCGGGCAGCCCCATGGCCGCCACTTGCAGGAGCAGGCGGCGCGCCTGCTTCAAGCCGTCCTCGATGTCGCACGAATTGTCGAGATGAGGATCGTTGATCAGGCCCTTCCAGCCGATGGTGGTGCGCGGTTTCTCGAAATAAACCCGCATGACGATCTCCAGCCGCCCCCGCAATTCCTGCCGCAGCGCGTTGAGTTTGCCCGCGTATTCCAGCGCGGCGGCCACATCATGGATGGAGCAAGGCCCCGCCACCACCAGCAGGCGCGGGTCCCTCTGGCTGAGGATGCGGCAGATGGCGTCGCGGCCCTGCGTCACCGTCACGCCGGCCGCCTCGGTCATCGGCAGTTCCGCCTTCAATCCGCGCGGGGGCAGCAGGCGGACGATTCCTTTGACATGCAAATCCTGGGTGGCGAACATGGGAGAAAGAGAATTTGGGCGGCGGCTTTGTTGGATTAGAACGGCCTAAGCATTAGGTTTGACATAAACTACCAGATGACGGCGCGGAGCGCGGGGGCGCGCCACAGGGGCGCGCCTTCCCGGATGCCGAAGGCGTCGTAAAACGGTTGGAAATTCTCCTCCGGACCAATGGCGCGGAACTGGCCGGGGGAATGAACATCGGTGGTAATGCGCTGGCGCAAGGCATCCGGGCGCCAGTTGGTGCGCCACACTTGCGCGAAGGAAATTAAGAAGCGTTGCTCGGGCGTCAAGCCGTCCATCTTCTGGCGCAGGGAGGGGTCCCGGTCCAGCGCGCGTTCCAGCGCGTCGTAAGCCAGGGTCACGCCCCCCAGATCGGCCAGGTTCTCCCCCAGCGTCAGCCGTCCGTTGACATGCACGCCGGGCAGCGCCTCGAATCCATCGTATTCGTCCACGACCAATTGGGCGCGCGCCTCAAAGGCCTGCGCGTCCCCGGCCGTCCACCAGTCGTTGAGGTTGCCGTCGCGGTCAAATTTGCGGCCCTGGTCATCGTAGCCGTGGGTCATTTCATGGCCGATGACCACGCCAATCGCCCCGTAGTTGACCGCGTCGTCCATTGTCAAGTCAAAGAACGGCGGCTGCAGAATGCCGGCGGGGAAAACAATTTCGTTTCCGTTGGGATTGAAATAGGCGTTGACGGTCTGCGGCGTCATGTCCCACTCGGACTTGTCCACCGGCTTGCCCACGCGGGCCAGTTGCCGCCGCGACTCGAAGCGGGCGGCGCGGCGGACGTTGCCCAGGTAGTCGTCCGGGAGAAGTTTGACGGAGGAATAGTCGCGGAATTTGGCGGGATGGCCGATTTTTTGGGTGAAGCGGTCGAATTTCTCCAGCGCGCTGGCGCGGGTGGCGGGGGTCATCCAGGGGACTTTTTGCAAATGATCGCGGAAGACGGCTTTGAGGTTTTCCACCAGGTTGCTCATGCGGGCGGCGGCTTCGGGCGGGAAATTCTTCGCGACATAAAGCTGGCCGAGGGCTTCGCCGATGTGCGAATCAATCACGCGGGCGGCGCGCTGCCAGCGGGGTTCCTGCTGGAGCTGGCCGCTGAGGACCGTGCCGTAAAAGGCGAACGATTCGGTTTCGGCGGCGGCGTTCAGATAGGGCGCGGAGGCGCGCAGGACATGCCAGCGCAGGTAGGTTTTCCATTCGTCCAGCGGGCGCTCGCCGGCCAGCCTGTCCAGGGCGGTGAAAAAATCGGGCTGGTGGATGATCACCTCGCGCAAGGAAGGAACGCCCAAGGCGTCCAGGAAAGCGCGCAGGGCCAGGTGCGGATACTTTTCCGCCGCGTCGGCCACGGTGAATTTGTGGTAATTGGCGATGGGATCGCGCAGATCGGCGCGGGGTTTGCAGGCTTTGGCCAGGGCCGTTTCCAGGTCCAGAACGGTCGCGGCGCGCGTCTGCGCGGCGGAGGCCGTGTCGCCGGCCAGGACGAGCATTTTCTCAATGTGCGCCTGGTAGGCGGCGCGCTTGCCGGCAAACTCGGCGGACAAATAGTAATCGCGGTCCGGCAGGCCCAGGCCGCCCTCGCCCAGTTCAAAGGCATAGAAACCGCTGTTCCTGGCGTCGGGGGAAACGCCGGCGCTGAACAGGACCGGGATGGCGCGCTCCTGCAAATCGGCGGCGAGCGGGAGAATTTCCGCGGCGG
>Ga0182027_10007732_pt1 | contig 15776 bp, 13 predicted proteins | sample 712E1DmetaG_FD_121300 | JGI IMG/M metagenome (GOLD analysis project Ga0182027, IMG submission 121300) | Permafrost microbial communities from Stordalen Mire, Sweden - 712E1D metaG (Illumina Assembly) | ecosystem: Environmental > Terrestrial > Soil > Wetlands > Permafrost | place: Sweden...
ACTATCCGTTCGACGCGATCGTCGTTGGTGCCGGCGGGGCGGGGCTGTGGGCCGCGCTCGAACTGGCCCGCGAAGGCGTGAACACCGCCGTACTCACCAAGCTCTATCCCACCCGCTCCCATACCGGCACCGCACAGGGCGGTGTCTGCGCCGCTCTTGGGAACCTCGAGGAGGACCACTGGGAGTGGCACATGTTCGATACCGTCAAGGGCGGCGACTACCTCGTCGACCAGGACGCCGCCGAGATCCTCGCCCGCGAGGCCATCGAGACGGTCATCGAACTCGAGCACATGGGGCTGCCGTTCAACCGCACGGCCGACGGCAAGATCGACCAGCGTCGTTTCGGCGGCCATACCAGCAATTACGGCGAGGGACCCGTCCGGCGCGCTTGCTTCGCCGCCGACCGGACCGGCCACATGATCCTGCAGACTCTCTACCAGCAGTGCATCAAGCACGGCGTCAAGTTCTTCGACGAGTTCCAGGTCGTCGACCTTCTGTTCGAGGGCGGCGAGCCGGAGCACGGTGGTCGAGCGGCGGGCGTGGTGGCGCAGCGGTTGGCCGACGGCCAGCTCCACACATTCAGAGCCAAGGCCGTCTTGCTATCGACAGGCGGCTTCGGGCGGATGTTCCGGATCACGTCGAACGCCCACAGCCTCACCGGCGACGGCGTGGCCCTGTGCTACCGCCACGGCATCCCGCTCCAGGACATGGAGTTCTTCCAGTTCCACCCGACAGGCATCGTCGGTATCGGCATCCTGCTCTCCGAGGCGGCCCGCGGCGAAGGCGGAACCCTCCTCAACGACAAGGGCGAACGCTTCATGGAGAAGTACGCGCCCAAGTTGATGGAACTGGCGCCCCGCGACATGGTCAGCCGGGCGATGTATCAGGAGATCCGGGCCGGCCGCGGAATCGGCGGCAAGGATTACGTCTACCTCGACGTCCGGCATCTCGGCCGCAAGGTCATCGAAGAGAAGCTGCCCGACATCACCGACTTCGCCCGCATCTATCAGGGCGTGGAGCCACTGACCGAGCCCGTGCCGGTCCAGCCGACGGCCCATTACGCCATGGGCGGGATCCCGACCAACGTCCATTCCGAGGTCGTCCGAGACGACAAGGGCACAGTCGTGCCCGGGCTCTTCGCCGCCGGCGAGTGTGCCTGTGTCAGCGTCCACGGCGCGAACCGCCTCGGAACCAACTCGCTCGTCGATCTGCTGGTGTTCGGCCGGCGGGCGGGGCGCCAGATGGCTCGGTACGCCGGCCAGGTGGAGCGACCGAGGCCGATCGCCGACGCGGTCGAGCCGGTGCGGGCCGAGCTGGAGGCAATTCGCGGCCGGGCCGCCGGCGGCGAGTCCGTATCCCTGATCCGGAAAGAGCTCCAGGACGTGATGATGGACAACGTCGGCGTATATCGCGACGACAAGCTCCTGACCGCGGCACTCGCCAAGGTCAAGGAGCTGAAGGGCCGCTATCAGAAGGTCGCGATCACCGACTGCGGATCGGTCTTCAACACCGAGCTGCTGGAGGCCCAGGAGCTTGGCTACCTGCTCGACATCGCGCACGTGACCGTCTCGTCGGCTCTGGCGCGGACCGAGAGCCGCGGCGCCCATTCCCGCGAGGACTATCCGGAACGCGATGACAAGAAATGGCTCAAGCACACCCTCGCCTACAAGGGCAAGGACGGGCCGAACCTGCGCTACAAGCAGGTCTCGATCACTCGTTTCGAACCCAAGCCGCGGACGTACTGAGGCTGGACGATGGAAGTAACCCTCCGCATCCTCCGCTACGACCCCGACCGAGACGAGGCCCCGCACTGGGAGACGTACAAGGTCGGCGTCGATCCCATGGACCGCGTCCTGGATCTGCTGATCAAGGTCAAGGCCGAACAGGACGGCTCGCTCAGCTTCCGGCGTTCCTGCGGCCACGGCATCTGCGGTTCCGACGCGATGCTCATCAACGGCCGCAATCGGCTGGCCTGCCGCATCCGCGTCGATCAGCTCGGCAAGAAGATCTCGGTCGCGCCGCTGCCGGGTCTGCCGGTGGTCAAGGACATGATCGTCGACATGAACGGCTTCTTCGGGAAATACCGCTCGGTCAAGCCCTACCTGATCAACGACCAGCCCGAACCCGAGCGTGAACGGCGCCAGAGCCAGGTCGACCGGGCCCGCTACGACGACACCACCAAATGCATCCTCTGCGCCGCGTGCACGTCGTCCTGCCCGTCGTTCTGGGCCCGGCCCGAGTACGTAGGCCCGGCCGCGATCGTCCAGGCCCACCGCTTCATCTTCGACTCTCGTGACGAGGGCGCGGATGAGCGGCTCGAGATCCTGGCCGATGAGAACGGCGTGTGGCGCTGCCGAACGATCTTCAACTGCGTCGACGCCTGCCCGCGCGGCATCAACATCACCAGGGCGATCCTCGAGGTTTCCTCGGCGATCGTGGGGCGACGCGGCTGAAACGCGGCGGCGACGGCGGCTGGGATTCTCTGTGGGACTCAGTCGGCGCTTCCAAGTCTGAGGCTGAAACGCCCGGCCTGAAGCTCATCGTTCGTACCGACGGCGCCGCCCGAGGCAATCCCGGTCCGGCGTCGAGCGGCGCCGTTCTGGTCGAAGCCGACGGCCCGGCGTCGCGCCGCCCCGACGCCGCCCCGATCGCCACGATCTCGGAATACCTGGGCATCCAGACGAACAACGTCGCCGAATACACGGCGGTCGTTCGAGCCCTCGCGCTGGCCCGCGAACTGGGTGCGCGCGAGGTCGAGATGCTGCTGGACAGCAAGCTCATCGTCGAGCAGCTCCACGGCCGCTGGCGCGTCAAGGACGCCAAGCTGATACCGCTCCACGCCGAGGCCAGGGCCCATCTCTCACACTTCGATCGCTGGAGCGCGACGCACGTCCCGCGAGCGCAGAACAAGCAAGCGGACGCTCTCTGCAACGAGGCGATCGATCGGGCCCAGGCGGGTGGGTCGCGCGTTGTCGTGGTCCGGCCGAAGTAGGGGAGTCGCACCGACGGCGGTGATACCCTCAGCCGCGGAGTGGCAGTCGCACGAATACGCGGGAGGTTCCGAGGATGACGGGCAAGTTCAAGGACGCGATGGCGGCGGGGTACGCCCTGAAGGAGCCGGCAATCGTGCTCGGTAGCCCTCTGGATGGCACGACGGTCCTGCCCGAAATCCGAATCCAGGTCGCGCTCTCGATGCTGAGCCGCCACGGGCTGATTGCGGGGGCGACCGGCACCGGCAAGACCAAGACCCTGCAGGCCATGGCCGGGCAGCTGTCGCTGGCGGGCGTCCCGTGTCTCGTCGCCGACATCAAGGGCGATGTGAGCGGCATGGCCATGCCCGGAGACGCCGCCAACCCGAAGGTGAAGGAGCGCGTCTCCGACCTGAAGCTGGCCTTCAAGCCCGCCGGTCATCCGGTCGAATTCTTGTCTCTGTCGGGCAAGATGGGCGCTCAGATTCGGGCGTCCGTGCATTCTTTCGGACCGCTCCTGCTCGGACGCGTTCTCGATCTCAACGACACCCAGACGAGCATCCTGTCGATGGTCTTCAAGTACTGCGACGACAACAGCCTTGCCCTGCTCGACCTCAAGGACCTCGCGACTACGCTCAAATTCCTCGGCGGCGTTGCCGGCAAGGCCGCGCTGGCAGACTACGGCGGCATCTCGCCGGCGAGTCTCGGAGTCATCCTGCGAGCAATCGTGACCCTGCAGCAACAGGGGGCGGACGACTTCTTCGGCGAGCCCGAGTTCGACGTTGACGACCTGCTGCGGGTCACTTCAGACGGCCAGGGCGTTCTGAGCATCCTCGAACTCTCGGACGTGATGGACAAGCCGGCTCTCTTCAGCACGTTCATGTTGTGGATGCTGGCCCAGCTCTACCACGCGCTGCCCGAGGTCGGTGATCTCCCCAAGCCGAAACTGTGCTTCTTCTTCGACGAGGCGCACCTGCTCTTCGACACGGCGTCGAAGGCCCTGCTAGACGAGGTGGAGCGAACGGTCAGGCTGATTCGATCGAAGGGCGTCGGCGTCTACTTCATCACTCAGGTCCCGACCGACGTTCCGTCGTCGGTGCTGGCCCAGCTCGGCAATCGGGTCCAGCATGCCCTGCGGGTCTTCACGGCGGACGACTCGGACAAGCTGAAGAAGACCGTTCGGACATTCCCGATCACTACCTTCTTCGACACCGGCGAACGGCTGACTTCGCTCGGCATCGGAGAGGCGCTGGTCACGGTCCTTTCGCCGAATGGCGTCCCGACTCCGTTGGCACCGACTCGACTCGTTCCACCCGATTCTCTGATGGCGGCCTTGCCGGCCGACCAGCTCGAGGCGAGGTCCAAGGCGGGGGCTCTCTACGCGAAGTACGCTCAAGCGGTCGATCCGCAGAGTGCCCACGAGATCATCTCCGCCCGACTCGCGTCCGCCGCCGCCCAGGCGGGAGCCGGCGCCGGCGTCCCGGCCGGGCCCACGCCTGCCCAGATCCGCGCTCAGGCGAACGCGGCGCAGAAGGCCATGGATCGCGCCAATCGCGAGGCTGCCAGCCAGGCCAGGGCCCAGGCCAGGGAGGCCGCGGCAGAAGAACGAGCCCAACAGCGCGCCCGACTCCAGCGACAGCGCGAAATCGCCCAGGTCGGAACTACAGTCCTTCGTGGCGTCATGGGCACGCTATTCGGGAGCAGCCGCCGGCGGCGCTAGGGCGCAAATGGGCGTCTCGGTCAGACGACCTTGAGCCCCTCAACACCGGGTGCCGCTGCCGGATACTGCGGGTTCAGGGCATCCAGGGCGTCCAGCACGATTTCGCTGACCGCTAGCTCACGGAGCCAGTTGCGGTCGGACGGGACGACGTACCAGGGCGCGAAGTGGGTGCTCGTCTCCACCAGCATGTCTTCGAAGGCGGCGGTGTACTGATCCCACAGTTTCCGCTCGGGCATGTCGGTCGACGAGAACTTCCAGCGCTTGGTCGGGTCGTCGACGCGGTCCTGGAACCGCTGACGCTGAGTGTCTTTGTCGATCGCCAGGAAGAACTTCAGGATGGTCACGCCCTCTTCCGTGAGCATCTGCTCCCAGTCTCGGATCTGGCGGTAGTGGCGATACCAAACTTGCTGCGGCTCCAGGTTGTGGACGCGGACGATCAAGACCTGCTCATAGTGGCTGCGGTTGAAGATCCCGATCTCGCCCTTGCCCGGAACGGCGGCGTGAACCCGCCATAAGAAGTCGTGGGCAAGCTCCTCGGGCGTGGGCTCCTTGAAGGACGTGACCGGCGTTCCCTGGGGGTTGAAGGCGCCGGCGATGACCCGGATCGTGCCGTCTTTACCGGCCGCGTCGATGCCCTGCAGAACAATCAAGACGGCGTGCTTTGACTCGGCGTAGAGGCGCTCCTGGAGATCCGAGAGTTTGACGAGGTTGGAAGCGAGGTCGGCCTGCCCGGCCGCTTTCTCACGACCGAACGTCTCTGCGTAGTCGAAATGCACAAGATCGACTTTGTCGCCCGGCTCGACCCGCAACAGGTCTCCGAATCGGTCGCCCGACTTCTTCCCCATGACCCGCTTCTCCTTCGGCTGCCGCGATGTCGAGCCGCGAGGTCGCGCCGCGACGGGCTGATGCTACCTGCTGCGGCTGTAGCGGAGCTCGGGCGTTGCGAAACCGCCGAAATTGAGCTGCTGCCGGTGGCCGTCCCAGCCCCAGCCCATGGCCTCGTAGAAGGCTCGTCCGCCCAAATTCGCCTCCAGGACCCATAGCACCAGCGTCTCGGCGCCACGTTCAAGCCAGTGATCGACTGCCGTGGTCAACAGCGCCTTGCCGGCTCCGCCCCGCCACTCCCCGGGCTGAACGTAGATGGCGTATACCTCGGCCGCGGGGAGCGGAACGTCCTCGTCCCGAGGCGGGCCGCTGGATACGAAACCGATTGCCACGCCGCTCCGTTCGGCGATCCAGGCCGGGGCCCCGTCCCCCTCGTCTCTCTGGAGTCTCGATTGCAGTGCAATCTCGCGCGCGGCAATCGGCATCCCGTCCAGGAAGTCGTCCGGGATGATGCCGCGGTAGGCCGCCCGCCAGCTCGCGACGTTGATCTCGGCGATGGCCCGGGCATCGGCGACCGAGGCGCGCCTCACGTTTACGCTGGCTCTGTTGGTCATCTGGGTCACTTCGACTACAATCCCCGATCGGCGAGTCGGCCGGACGATCGCGTGCTCGACGGTGGCAGCTCTTCGGAGCCCGCAAGCGTCGAGCTCGAGGAAAGTCCGAGCTCCTCAGCGCAGGGTAGCGGGTAACGCCCGTCCGCCGCGAGGCGAGGACCAGTGCCACAGAGACGTAGCCTCGAATCCGGGCTTGCCCGGACCGGGGAGTGAAACGCGGCAAACTCTGCTCGGAGCAAGGCCAAATAGGAGGACGCGGTTCGATGGCCCGGGCAACCGGGAGATCGAACGGAAGAGGTCGCGCTGCCCAGTCCTCGGGTCGGCCGCATGAGCCGTCGGGTAACCGGCGGCCAGAGATGGATGATCGTCGCCGTGGCTTCGGCCGCGGCACAGAACTCGGCTTACAGGCCGGCTCGCCGCCACTCCTGCCGCCGATAGCACGGTTCCCCGTGTCCGCCCCCGGAGAATCGGCCAAAGGCCGATTCTCCCAAACTGATCGGCCTCCGGCCGATCAGTCCTCGTCTGGCCGGAAGATGTGGTCGGCCGTGCAGGACGCGCAGATGGCGGAGCTCATCTCTACGTCGCCGAGTGGCAGGGGCACGCGCCTGTCGGGATACAGGCAGCTGACCTCGTAGGCCGCTTCTGGATCGGCCGCGATCCGGCTCAGACGACGGAAAGTGCAACGTCGTATGCGCCGTTCCTGAGCAGGCGCGGCGATCGGATCGAGCTCGGATATTCGCTGCGGGAGAGCCATCGAACCCGTAAATCCTCCGGAGGCCCGGAGGCTAGCATCGCCGATGAGGGCACGGCAACGATCGAAAGGTACTAGACTGCCCGGCGACAGGCGCCTGGCATCGTACCTGCCGGGCCATTGCTAGCCCAGGAGAGTGTGTTGGAGTCAGGCGGAGGCTCGAACAGCCAGGACGGACGAGGGAGCCGAACTCCGCCCGACGAGCAGCAGATGAGGGTGGGGCGGTCTCGCGTCGCGCGCGGGTTCGATCCGCTCGCCGACAACGACTCGCCTCTCGACGTCTCCACGCAGGGCGGCTTCATGGGAGCCGGTGCGGCGGACATTTCGTTCGGCGCCGGCAATCGTGCATCAGGATCGGCCGTGGGGCAGGTCGACCAGGTGGAGATTGGCTCGCGACGCGCCTGGCCCGAGCAGGCGCCGGCCAATGAGCCCGTACGCTGCCACTTCCTGCGCAGCGTCGGAGCCGACGGCCGGTTGGCCGATCCGCAGAAGACGGCCGTGCCGACACATCGCTGCGCGGCGTACGGCGACCCGCTGCCGCTGTCGTTGCGGCAGCAGGAGCTGGTCTGCCTCCAGCGCGTCCACGTCAGCTGCCCGCGCTACGTCCGCGGCACCCTCCTGGCCAACGAGACACAGACCCAGCCGCAAGAGGCCGATGATCGGGCGGGCGGAGTGCCCGTGCTGACGCTGGCCGGCATCGGCCTGGTGGTAGCGGCCGTCTTGATACTGCTTAGCGCGATCATGAGGATCGGGCCTCTGGGCGGGGGCGGCTCCGCCAGCCACCCGCCGATCGCCCTGGCGACCCCGACTCGGACGCCGACCGTGACTGTCGCGCCGAGCCCGAGCGTTTCCTCCACGGCCACGGCGGTGCCCAGCGCCTCGGCGAGCGCCAGCGCCACGCCCAAGCCGACGGCCACGCCCAAGCCGACGGCCACGCCCAAGCCGACGAGTTCGTGGCCGCCCGGAGCCACGGCCTTGACGATGAACCTCGTCGTTCCATGCACGGGGCAGTCCAACTGCTACGTGTACACGGTCAGGGGCGGCGGCCCAGCTCCGAGCGGCAACGGATCCGGGGCCACGGACAACCTCTACAACATCGCCAAGTTCTTCGGCGTGAAGGAGACGACCATCCGCTCGATGAACGGTTTGAGCAGCACAGCCGTCGTCCACCCCGGCGACAAGCTGAAGATCCCGCCGCCGACTCGCTAGACGAGCCGCGCATCTCGGGGCGCCTGATTCCAGGCTGGGGCCGTCCTGCCGACACCCAACCTGTGCCCCCCTGCAACGGGTACGGCCCTGCCGGCCGCTTGCCCGCCCAGGGGACTGCCGTGTCGGCAACGTGCCAGTCGAGCGGCAGCGTTCTTGTGGCGCTGCGCCCCGCGAAAGGTAATGTCATGCGTCGGTCGCTCAGGTTCAAGATCATCGGCGTCGTCGGGATAGTGCTCGCCGGCATGGTCCTGGCCGTGGCCGCGACAATCATTGCCGCGGGGGCCGCCAAGAGCGACGTGGCGTCGGTCGATTCCATCTACTTGCCGGCGACCGGCCTCATCGGTGACTTGCACCTCGCAGTGGCCGAGTACAACCGCGACCAACTCAGCTATCTCGCGGCCACAGGCCAGACCACGCAGGCGGCAGCTGCGGCATCGATGGCGAAGCACAAGGGTGAAGTCGCCGACTCGTTCGACGCTCTCGCCGGCTTGACGCTCCCCGCCGACTCGAAGACCGCCTACGACACCGCGAAGGCCGACTGGGACGCCTATCTCGTAGCCACCGCGAGCCTGTCGACGGCCGACAAGAGCACCGAGCTTGCGGCGCTCCAGTCCGGCGCCACGGCGTCCCTGTTCGAAACCATGGACTCCGACCTGGACGGCCTCTACGAAGCAGTCTCCGGCTCGGCCGGCTCCGCGTCTGCCGACGCCAACTCTACGATGGGCTTCTTGCCGATTCTGATGATCGTCGGATCCGCGATCGTCATCGTCGTCGGGGGCGGTCTCGCCTTCGTCCTTTCTGGGCAGGTCGTGCGCGGTATCAAGCAAGTCGATGCGACGCTGGCGGACATCTCCCAGCACTGCATCCACAGCCTGCAGGCCGGCCTGGCGGCGTTTGCCGCGAACAATTTGATGCTCCACGTTGAACCTGCGACCAAGCCGATAGCGAAGTACGGGACCGATGAAGTCGGCCGGATTGCCGCAACCACCAACGACATGCTGGCTTCGATTACGCAGACGATGCACAGCTATGAGCAAGCCCGAGCCAATCTGTCCGGGGCGCTGGCAGAGGTTCACGTCGCGGCCCAGTCGGTGTCGCGCACCTCGGTCGAGCTGAACGACGCCGCTCAGCAATCCGGCAGCGGTTCCGGCCAGATCGCGAGAACGATCGGCCAGGTCGCCGTCGGCGCCTCCGACCAGGCACAAGCGGCCGGCGACACCGCCATGGCAGTGGCAAGTCTGAGGTCGGTGATCGAGTCCGTTCGTGGGGGTGCCGCCCAGACGGCGAGCAGCGTCGAATCGCAGGCTTCCACAGTCGACGCGATGACTCGCTCCATCCGCTCCGCATCCCAGGCCTCAGCCGATGTCCAGAGTCTCGGCGCCGCCGCCGGCGAGGCCGCCGCGAACGGCGCCCTTACCGTCAAGCAGACCGCCGACGGAATGACCCGCATCAAGGACGCCGTCGAGGGTGCCGCGGTCAAGGTCACCGAACTCGGGGCCAAAGGCGAGCAGATCGGGGCGATCGTCTCGACAATCGACGACATCGCCGAACAGACCAACCTGCTGGCGCTGAACGCGGCAATCGAAGCGGCCAGAGCCGGCGAGCAGGGCAAGGGCTTTGCCGTGGTCGCCGACGAGGTCCGCAAGCTCGCCGAACGTTCATCGCGTGCGACCAAGGAGATCGCCGCTCTAATAGGGGAGGTCCAGTCTGGCACGGAGGAAGCCGTCAGAGCCATGCAGATCGGCGCTCGCGAAGTCGAGACGGGCGCGGATCTGGCTTCCCGCTCCGGCGCCGCCCTCGACGACATCGCCGCGGCCGTGGCCTCGTCCAACGCCGCAGTCTCCAGGATCGTGACCGCTATGGACGAAATGCAGCAGTCGAGTTCCGGTCTCGTTTCCGCCTCCGATGCCATCGCCGCTATCGCAGAGGAAACCAACGCCGCCGCCGAGTCGATGACCGGTAGCGCCGAGCAGGTGGCTCATGCCGTCGAATCGATCGCCGCGATCAGCGAGGAGAACTCGGCGTCGGCCGAGGAAGTCTCGGCTGCCACGGAGCAGATGACGGGCCAGGCTCAGGAGGTCGTTGCCTCGGCCGCGACCATGGCGGATATGGCCACGCAGCTCGAAGGCCTTGTAAGCCGCTTCCAGATAGGCGACGCTGCCTACAGCTCAGTCGACGGTTCCGTGGTGAAGCTCGCCCGCGAAAACAACCGACGGCCGCGTCTGGCCGCCTGAACGCCCGCGACTCCGGCCGCCGGACCGGTAGGGTCCGAACCTACCCGATTGGTACGCCGCGCGAGCGTTACGGTCCCCGGGCGCAGGGCTCAATGGCACTTCATTGGGACTCGCAACCTGAGGCTTCATAGACGCAGGCCCGGCGATGGAACGCACGGCCGCCGGAGGCGAGCCAAGGAGCCCAAGAAATGTCGATCGGTTGGGAGCCGAGCATGGCAGTCGGAGCACCCGTGCTGGACGAGCAGCGTCGCGCGCTGGTCGAGCGGGCCGACGCGCTCATCGCCTCTATCGAGAGCGGGCAGGACCGCGTCGCCATCGAGCGTGCCCTGCGGGAATTCGGCGACTACTCCGTCCGCCACTTCTCCGACGAGGAGGACTGCCGTCTCCGCGGCGTCTGCCCGGCTCTGCAGTGGAACGGTGCCGCGCGCGCCGACCTGATCAGGATCGTTTCGGCCTTCCGCGAGTCCTACGAGCGCAACGGCGCCGGACCGAAGGTGGCCGAAGACCTGTCTTGCGAACTCTCGGGCTGGGTCGCGCGCTACATTCCTGGGCCGGTCACCGCGTTGCCGTGCGTCCCCGGTCGTCAGTAGTCGCAAAGAGCCGCTCAAAGCCCGGATACGCCCGCAGCGGCAGAATCTCGAAGCCGATCAGCCCGGCTGCCGCCATAGGCAGCGAAGCCAGTGCCACTCGGGCGGCGACCACGTCATCGCACTCCAGAACGAGCACGGCCGTCGGCCGGTCGGCCTGGAAGTACAACTCGCGGATCACGCCCGCCTGGTGGAGTCGCCACGCCTGACGAGCCTCCGCCCGCCCAAGTTCCGGCGTGAAGTCGGCCTCGCTCGCACCTTCGACTGGCCGCTCGATGGCAAGGATCCGCACCGTCTCCTCCGTTCCTTGAGCGTGAGCGGTTGGCCGGCCCGGACTCAAGGGGACGCGAACCTCGGCCAGACTCGCCGCCGTCAAGTCCAGCCCCGCGACTTGCCGGCCGCGGGCGCGCCGAGTCCAGCCCCGCGACTTGCCGGCCGCGGGCGCGCCGAGTCCAGCCCCGCGACTTGCCGGCCGCGGGCGCACCGATTTTCCTTCTACTCCCCAGGGGAGTGTTATGGAGTCGGAGTTCGCCTGACCCTCGCGGCAAAGGCCGATTCGATCGGGCCCGAGTCCCTCGGCGCCGATGAGCGGGACGTGGAGGACGGTTTCGAGCCCGACTTTGCCCATGCGGAGCCGCCGGCAGGCCTTCTGACCCGACGCGTCGCGAGGACCGCTTCCATAGCACTCGTGCCGGGAGTACAAGGGAATACATTCGCGGCGGCGCCGCCAGCCGCCCCGAAGCCGCCCCTGGCCCGCCCTCCGCGCCACCCGAATCTCGACGTTGACTGGCCCACAGGTGGGTGTATGATCCCGAAAGCGGTGAATTGTGGTGACCAGCGGTGAAATCAATCGATACTGGCCCTAAGGAAACGGCTCCAGTGGTGAATTCGATCGAGATGGAGCCCGCAGCCAGGCTCGAAGCGCACCGCCACAGCCAACCGCGGAATGGGTAGACAGGCAATCGGCTGATGTTCATCGGCGAGTACAGGCATTCGGTAGACGCGAAGGGTCGGGTGGCCATCCCGGCCCGATTCCGCCTGCAACTCGAAGATGGTGCCGTGGTCGTCCGCTGGGTCGAGGGCAATGCGGCGATCTTCCCGAAGGCCGCATTCGAGGCCCTGGCCGAGAAGGTCGCGGCGCTGCCGATCGCCAACGAACAGGCCCGCGCCGTTTCGCGCTTCCTGTTTTCGAGCGCCTTTGAGGTGGAGAGAGACAGCCAGGGCCGCGTCGTCCTGCCGGCGGCGGTCCGCGACTGGGCCGGACTGGGGACAGAGGCTGTGATCGTCGGGGCAGGGGAGCGTGTCGACATCTGGGCGCCCGATCGATGGGCTGCCAAGGGCTTTGCTTCGCCCGACGAGTTCGCCGCGGCGCTGAACGGCCTGGGGCTGTAGGTGATTTGCATGAGTTCCAAGGACCCGCTCGACGAGATGACCGGCGGCAATGCTGCCGTCGGCTCTCCCGAGGGGGGCGCCGAAGTGGAGGTAGGGCACCTGCCGGTGATGGTGGACGAGGTTGTTGAGACTCTCGCCCCCGGTTCCGGCAGCCTCCAGATCGACGCCACCCTCGGCGGAGCCGGCCACGCCGAGCGGGTCCTGGACGCTTCCTCTCCCGATGGACGGCTGCTGGGCCTGGACGCCGACGGAGCCGCGATAGCCAGGAGCGCGCGGCGGCTGGCCCGCTTCGGTGACCGAGTCGCGCTGCGTCAAACCAACTTCGGCGAGATGGCGGAAGTTGCGCCGGCGGCGGGGTTCGGCCAGGTCGACGGCATCCTGATGGACCTCGGCCTGTCGAGCTACCAACTCTCCGACGTGGAACGGGGCTTTGGCTTCCGGGCCGGCGGTCGGCTGGACATGCGCTTCGACACCAGCCGCGGACGGCCTGCGGCCGATCTGCTGGCCACGATGGCGGCCGACGAGCTGGCGGCGCTCTTCCGCCGCTACGGCGAGGAACCGTTCGCGGGACGGATCGCCAGGACAATCGTAGAGACCCGACGCCATACGCCGGTGGAAACGGCCGAGCAGCTGGCGGCCCTAGTGGAGAGAGCCGTGCCGGCACCCAAAGCCCGCCGGACCCATCCCGCCACACGCGTCTTCCAGGCGATGCGCATCGCCGTCAACGACGAACTCGTCGCCCTCGAAGCGGGACTCGCGGCATCCCTGCTGCTGCTCCGCCCGGGCGGCCGGCTCGTGGTCCTGAGCTACCACTCCCTCGAGGATCGCATCGTCAAACGCTTCATCGCGTCGGAGCAGCGCGGCTGCATCTGTCCGCCCGAAGTCCCGATCTGTGTTTGCGGGCGCAGCCCGAATCTGCGTTCGCTCGGCAAGTCACGCACGCCCAGTGCCAAAGAAGTCACCGCCAACCCACGCTCGAGAAGCGCCCGACTCAGAGGCGCTGAGCGAGTCGCCGCCTAGATCGCGAAAGGAGGACCCGTTGAGCAAGCCGCATGAGACAAGCCGGCGCCGAGTCTACGGCCGCCGCCAACACGAGATCCTCGAGCGCACCGAGCGACCCATCGGTTTCCTCGGCGTGGTCGGCAAGGCCGAGCTGCCCTGGCCGCAGGACCGCTGGACCGCATCGCTGGTTCGACCGCTCGATGCGGATTGGCCGGGCGGCAGGCCCGCGCACTGATGGCTGTCTACGAGGGCGCGCGCCCTCGATCCTCGCTGCTTCCGCGGCGGCGCCTGGAGGCACCCCTCCTCCGCCCCCAGGCGCCGCCGTCTGCCCGCCGCCGATCGCGCGTCGTCCTCCATTCGAGGCGTCGACCGCGCTATTTCGGCATTGCCATCGGGTTGATCGCCGTCGCATTCCTGCTGAGCTTCTTCTCGCTCGTGCAGACGGTGCGGGTCTCGGCTTCCGGCTACGACATGGATCAAATGACCCAGGAGTATGGCCAGCTCCAGAATCTGAGGCAGCAGGACATCTCCGACATCAACCGGCTCGACAGGGAATCGGCAATCAGACGCCAGGCGATCGCAACCGGCCTCTCTCAGCTGCCTGCCCCGATCGTCATACCGGCCCGCTGAGGCCGCCCCGACATGCTGGGCCGTACGGATTCCAGGGGCCGCCTGCTCCTGCTGCTGGTCGTGATGCTCGTGTTGTCGAGCGGAATGGGCCTGCGCCTGGCCTACTGGCAGATCAATGAGCACGAGCAGCTGACCACGTTGGCGGCCCAGAGTGCGTACACGCAACGGTCCATGCCGGCCAAGCGTGGTGCTATCTACGATCGCACCGGCACAATTGTTCTGGCGGAGACGATCTACGAGTACCGGATCGTCGGCGACCTCCACGATCTCACCGAAGCCGAGCGCAAGCAGGACGGGAATGCGCTGGTCGACTACCTGGGCCTTGATCCCGACGCCGAAGCCAAGCTGCGTGCCCTTCTCGAGAACCACGGCTACTACGTGATCCTGGCTCGGAACGTCGACCCGGACACGGCCAAGGAGATAGCGACGGCGCAGCTGAACGGCGCCATGACGACGCTGACGCTGGAGCCCACACCGGTCCGGCTCTACCCTCAGGCCGGCGGCGCGCCGAACACGTCCCTGGCCGCGCAAGTTCTGGGGTTCGTCAACGATGCCGGCAGCGGCCAATACGGCCTGGAGCAGGCATATAACAAGGTGCTGGCAGGCAAGCCCCAGATCCTCAGCGTCGATCCCAACACTCCGGGCCCGGCCGGCGAGCACATCGTCGACCCCGGCATGGCCGGCAGCGACATCCGCACCACGATCGACGCCGGTCTGCAACTCCAGGTCGAGCAGGAGGTCTTCTCGGCCTGGTTGGCGGACAAGGCCAAGGTCGTGTCCGCGACGGTCATGGACCCAAAGACGGGAGCCGTACTGGCCGAGGCCTCGTATCCCTCGTACGACGCCAACCACTTTGCCCAGGTAGCGACGCAGGACCCAACCCTGTTCCGCGATCCGATCATCAGCGAGGTCTACGAGCCGGGCTCGGTCTTCAAGATGATCACCGCTTCGGCCGCGCTCCAGACCAAGACGACGTCCCTGACGACCAAGCTCGACGACACCGGCGTCCTCAAGCTTCCGGGCAAGCAGGAGGTCGCGGATGCCGACCGGAAAGCCAAAGGCTGGATGACCTTCGCCGACATAGTGGCCTGGTCCCGGAACGTCGGTGTGTCACGTGCGGCCTTCCGGTTGGGCAAGACCACCGCGTCGGCCTCGGCCATCCTGTACAAGACCTGGCAGGACTACGGAATCGGCCAGCCGACCGGCATCGACCTCGCCGGAGAGGTGGCGGGCATCGCCCGCAATCCGGCTACATCGCCGTGGGCCCAGATCGACCTGGCCAACGGCTCCTTCGGCCAGGGCGTCGCGACCAGCCCGATGCAGATGATGAGTGCCTACGCGATCATGGAAAACGGCGGGTATTCGATCACGCCGCACGTCGCCGACATGCCGGCTCCGGCCGGCACAACGGCCGCCAAGACGTCCGGCCACCAGGTGATCAGCGCGAGTCTTTCGAACTCGCTGATCGGCCTCATGGAGCATGTGGTGACCGCGGTGCCTTCCTACGACCAGACCACGTTCATCGCCCACTACCACGTAGGTGGCAAGACCGGAACTGCCCAGATCTGGGATCCGACTCTGAACCGCGGGGCCGGCGGCTGGATGGACAACATCTACAACTACAGCTTCTACGGGTGGGTTGGGACGGACTCGCCCGACCTGGCGATCGGCCTGGTGATCTACCAGGGCCTACCCACGAAGGTCGGCCAGGGCATCCTGAACATGCCGGTGCAGTCGACACAGTTGTTCCGCCGGATCGCCGCCGATGCGGTCGTGACCGAGAAGCTGCCGCCCAGCAAGAACGGTCCGCTGTCTCCAAGCACGAAGAAGACAAAGTCACTGG
>Ga0182027_10007734_pt1 | contig 15776 bp, 12 predicted proteins | sample 712E1DmetaG_FD_121300 | JGI IMG/M metagenome (GOLD analysis project Ga0182027, IMG submission 121300) | Permafrost microbial communities from Stordalen Mire, Sweden - 712E1D metaG (Illumina Assembly) | ecosystem: Environmental > Terrestrial > Soil > Wetlands > Permafrost | place: Sweden...
GGCTCAAAGCCGCCACAGGTCGGCGGCGATTCGCCGGCGGAATCCAGAGACGGGCGGCGGGGTTCTCGCCGGACTTCACAGGCCGTGTCGTTTCCCGTCGCCACGCCTCTTGCGCGGCGCTGACGGCACAATGGCGCTATGACGTACGACCTCGACCGGTTCGTCGTGGAGCAGCAGTACGTGTACGACGGCGTGCTGGAGGAGCTTCGGCGCGGGTTCAAGACGGGTCACTGGATCTGGTTCATCTTTCCGCAGATCGCCGGCCTGGGGCACAGCGCCATGTCGCAGCGGTTCGCCATAGGCTCGCTGGATGAGGCCCGGGCCTATCTCGCCCACCCGCTCCTGGGGGCTCGTCTGCGCGAATGCTCCGAACTCGTCCTGGAGACCAGGGGCCGCACCGCGGAGCAGATCTTCGGATCGATCGATGCGATGAAGCTCCGCTCGTGCATGACGCTGTTCCACCGCGCCGGACCCGGAGAGACCGTGTTCGCGCAGGTCCTGGATCGTTACTACGGCGGCGTCGCGGACGAGGCGACCGACGCCCGGCTCGGTCGCTGAGGGCTAGGGCGCGGTAGCCCGGTCATAGACGTCGTCGCTCCGCCTGATCGGGCGTCCTGGACCCTGTGAATCCCGAGTTCCGCCATGCGTTGGAGGCGTCGTGGAACTTGACCGGCGTCCTAAACCCGGCTCCCCTACCCTGCCGCGGTCTGCAAGGAGTCTCGGCCGCCTAGTACCTTGTGCGGCGCGGCTCTTCCTTCTTCTCGGGGCGGGGTTCGTGGCCGGGGCGCGGCGGGCGCGGGGCCGTCCCGGGGGCCATGTCGGGCTGAGGGGGCCGCGGACCACGAGCGCGGGCCGCTTCGACCTCCAGCGCGAAGGCTGCCGCGCGCTCCGGCGGAACGGCGCGCTCCCAGTCGGCAGTTATCTGCTTGACCCGGATATTCGCCGCGGCGCGCTGCTCGCGCTCATGTCTCGACCGCTTCGTCATTTGGTCCTCGTGTGGGCTGCCGGTGGAGCCGGAACCTGGACAACTATTCTGCGCTCATCTCGGGCGCCTGTCCCTGCGCGATCGGCGACCACGCCTCGGTGGCGATCCCGTGCTCCCGGTCGAAGGCGCGGACCTCCTCCTGCGTGAAGTACGGATGGATCTCGATCTGATTCACCGCCGGCACGATCGCGCACTCCCGCCCCAACCGTTCGATATGGTGAGGCTGGAAGTTCGACACGCCGATCGCCCTGGTTCGGCCGGCCCGATATATCTCCTCGAGCGCCCGCCACGTCTCGACGAAATCGCCAACGGCCGGAAGCGGCCAGTGGATCAGGAACAGGTCGAGATAGTCGAACTTCATGACCTCGAGCGATCGGTCGAACGCCTCGAGCGCCCGGTCGTGGGCGTGGTAGCCGTTGTTGAGCTTGCTGGTCACGAACACGTCGGCTCGATCGACGCCCGAGTCTCGAATCGCCTCCGCGACTTCCCGCTCATTCCCGTACATCTCGGCCGTGTCGATGTGCCGGTAGCCCGCCTCCAGGGCCTGGAGGGTGGCCGCCCTGGTTCCCGACGGCTCGATCTGGAAGACGCCGAAGCCCAGCTGCGGGATCTCGACCCCGTTGTTGAGCTTCACGTTCGGAACTGCGTTCACTGCCGTTCTTCTCCTCTTCGCGGCCGCACGCGCTTGCCGGCGGCGCCCGGCCGGCCACCTCGATGCAGGGCGTCGATTCTTCGCGAGACCAGATTGTATGCGCCGGGCCTCCCCTACCCCGCTGCGGGCGCTTCCAATCCGAGTTGGGCCGGGAGCCGGGTTGGAACCGCACGCGAGCCGACGGCAGGCGGGGTGAAACACCGGCGGAGCCCGCCCGGCTTGCGGATGAAGTAGAAGACAGCGTTTGACGGTTGGACCCGGAATCCGCAAGCTCACTCAGACATGAGCAACCCTCAATTGGCGCCGCTGGCCGACGCCACGGAGACCTTCCGGCGGACCCACCCCGAGTTCGCCGCCACCCATGCGCTCGACGACCTGCGGGCGACCGAGTACGCCCGCCTTGATCGCGCCGGCCAGGTCTTCCTCGACTACACCGCCGGCGGCGTTTACGCGGATTCGCAAGTTCGCGCCCACGCGGATTTGCTCATGGGCGCCGTCTTCGGCAACCCGCACTCCACGAACCGGGCCTCGCTGGCGATGACGGAGTGGGTCGAACGCGCCCGCGCCCGCGTCCTGGAGCACTTCAACGCGTCGCCGGACGAATACGTCGTGTGCTTCACGCAGAACGCGAGCGGCGCGCTGAGGCTCGTCGGCGAGGCCTATCCGTTCACCGCCGACGGGCGTTACCTGCTGACCTTCGACAACCACAACTCCGTCAACGGGATTCGCGAGTTCGCCCGCGCCAGAGGCGCCCGCGTGACGTACGCGCCGGTCATTCCGCCCGACATGCGGATCGACGAGGAGAGGCTGGCCGCCTACCTTGACGACCCCGGCCCCGGCTCGTGCAACCTGCTCGCCTATCCCGCTCAATCGAACTTCTCGGGGGTTCAGCACTCCCTCGACTGGATCGAGCGGGCCCAGGAGCGAGGCTGGGACGTCCTGCTCGACGCGGCAGCCTTCGTGCCGACAAATAGGCTCGACCTGGGCCGCTGGCATCCGGATTTCGTGCCCGTCTCGTTCTACAAGATATTCGGCTACCCGACCGGGGTCGGCGCCCTGATCGCACGCCGAGCCGCGCTGCGCAAGCTGCACCGCCCGTGGTTCGCCGGCGGGACGATCACCGTCGCGTCCGTCGGTGGGGATCGCTTCTTCATGCAGGAGGGCGCCGAGGCCTTCGAAGACGGGACGCTCGACTATCTCGCCCTGCCGGCCGTCGAGATCGGCCTGCGCCACATCGACGCCATTGGCCTGGATCTCATCCACGCCCGGGTGAGCTGCCTGACCGACTGGCTGCTGGGGGCCCTGGCGTCGCTCCGCCACGACACGGGCGAGCCGATCGTGCGGATCTACGGGCCGGTGGACGCGACGGGCCGGGGTGGGACGATCGCCCTGAACATGTACGACCCCAACGGCCATTTCATCGACCACCGCGTCGTGGAGCGGCGCGCCAACGAAGCCGGCATCTCGCTGCGCACCGGCTGCTTCTGCAATCCCGGCGGCGGAGAGGTGGCCCTGGGCCTTTCCGCCGAAGAGCTGTCGTCCTGTTTCGTGGGCGCGGCCGACCGGCTCGCGCTCGATGAGTTTCGCCGCTGCATCGACGACAAGAGCACCGGCGCGGTCCGGGTCTCGCTGGGCCTCGTCACGACCTTCGCCGACGTCTACCGATTCGCCGAATTCGCGGCCGGCTTCGCCGGCAGGACGGCCGCCCAGACATAGAGAGCGGGCGCCTTCGCGCAGAGCGCGCCGGAAGGGCCGAGCATTTGCCCAAGCCCGGCCACCTGCGTTTCCTTCAGTTTCGGCCACGACTGCTCGGCCTCGCTATGCTGATCTGCCTGGAATCCACTTGTCGAGGCTGTCGTGTCCCGCGTATCAGATCTGTATCGACCGAGTCTTGCCACCCTGACCGATCTCTACGAACTGACGATGGGGGCCGGCTATGAGCTGGCCGGGTTGGCCGACCGGGAGACGGTTTTCGCGCTCAGCTTCCGAACCCTGCCGTTCGGCGGCGGTTATGCGGTGGCGGCCGGCTTGGACGATGCCCTGGCCATCCTGGAACGGCTTCACTTCGACGCGATCGACATCGACTACCTCGGCGGCTTGCGCGGGGCCGAGGGGCGACCCGTCTTCCGCCGGGATTTCATCGACCGGCTGGCCCGGCTCGAGTTCACCTGCCAGGTGGACGCCATACCCGAGGGGACGGTCGTGTTCGCCAACGAACCGCTTCTTCGCGTCCGCGGGCCTCTTCTCCAGGCACAACTCGTCGAAAGCATCCTGCTCACCGTGATCGGCTTCCAAACGCTCGTGGCGACGAAGGCAGCCCGAGTCGTGGAGGCGGCCGGCGGCGCCACAGTCCTGGAGTTCGGGATGCGCCGCGCTCAGGGACTCGACGGGGCGTTGACCGCCGCCCGGGCCGCATACATCGGCGGAGTGGCGGCGACCTCGAACGCCATGGCGGGCCGGCTCTTCGGCATACCAGTCCGGGGCACCCACGCCCACTCCTGGGTACAGGCTTTCGAGGACGAACAGCGCGCCTTCGACGCCTACGCGGAAGCCCAGCCGGACAACGTCACCTTGCTCGTCGACACGTACGACTCGCTGACCGGCGTGGCCCACGCCATCGAGACCGGCAAGCGCCTGCGCGCCCGGGGACGGAACCTGGCCGGCATCCGCCTGGATTCCGGCGACCTGGCCTACCTTTCGATCGAGGCCAGGCGCATGCTCGACGACGCCGGCTTCACAGACACGAAGATCGTCGCCTCCAACGACCTGGACGAGCACACCATCGCCTCCCTCCGCGAGCAAGGCTCCCGCATCGACATCTGGGGAGTCGGGACCAGGCTCGTCACCGCCTACGACCAGCCGGCCCTGGGCGCCATCTACAAACTCAGCGCCATCTGCGAACCCGAGTCGGGGTGGCGCTATCCGGTCAAACTATCCGAGCACAGCTCCAAGATCTCGATCCCCGGCGTCCTCGGTGTTCGTCGCTTCATCGACGAGTCCGGCCGATTCCGGTCCGACATGATCTACGACGAGGACCTGCCCGCCGGGCCCGATTCCGACGTCATCGTGGACCCGGCGGACGCCCTGCACATGCGTGTCATCGAGCCGAGCTGGAAGTCCGAGGAACTGCTGCTGCCGGCCCTGCGCGACGGCAGGCGGGTTTCTCAGGCCCCGGAGCTGGACGATGTCCGCGCGCGGGCCCAGGCCCAGATTCGAAGCCTGCACCCGGCCATCCGACGGCTCTTGAACCCGCACATCTACCCGGTCGGCCTGGAGATGCGACTCCACGAGCGGCGCACCGCGCTGGTGCTGGAGCGCCGGAGGCGCCAGCACCAGGCTTGAGAGCGCGCCGAGGCCGCCAACGAAACGGCCGGAGTCTCCGCCGGCAGGGCTCTTGACGAATTGGCGGCGGCTACTCCTCGGGCGTGAGGCCGGGTGCCTCGCCCGCCGATTCGAGGCCCGCGGATTCGAGGCCCGCCGGCAGTTCTTGATCCGGCGAGAATTCGAATGCGACCTCCGGGTCAATATCGGCTGCTGGGCCGGCTTCGAGCGCTTCCTTGGGCTCGAGGACGGTCTCCTCGGCCGCGGGGGGTGCGGCGTCGAGGACGTCCTCTCCGTCGGCCGCGGAGCCGGCATCGAGGGCGACCTCACCGACGCCGGGCTCGGGCTCGGGCTCGGCCACAACCTCAAACTCGACGGCCGCCGGCGGGGCGGCGGTCGTCTCCGAGTCGGGCTCCGATTCGGTTCGACCCGGCTCCTCGAGCTCGATCTCGACGCGACGTGCGTCGGGCGTGGTCCAGCGCGGGTCGAGGGCTAGATGGAGCACGGCCGGGCGCCCGGCGTCGAGCGCTCGCCGGAGGGCCGGCTCGAAGTCCTCGTCGTTTCGGACCGTGATCCCCAGCGCCCCGCAGGCTTCGGCGACGGCGGCGAAATCGACGGGCCCAAGCCCCGTGGCGAGGCCGACATCAGTTCCGCGCTCCTCCTGATGACGCCAGATCGTCCCGTAGCGGCCGTTGTCGAAGACCAGGGCCACCACGTGGGCCCGCTCGCGGACCGCGGTCTCCAGTTCCGACATCGTCATCCCGAAGCCGCCGTCCCCGGCCAGGGCAACGCCCAGGCGTCCCGGACGTGCCAGCGTGGCGCCGATCGCGGCCGGCAGGCCGTAGCCCATCGGCCCGGCCGAGGAACCGAGGAACGTGCCGGGCCTGTGAAACCGGTATCCGCACGCCGCCCACGTGCCGAAGTCGCCGGCATCCGTGGTGAGAATGGCATCGGCCGGCAGGAGTCGCGCCAGGGTCGTCACGACGCGGCCCGGGTGGACACCGGATCCGTCCCACGGCTCGGCATCCACGACCGAACCGGCCTCGTACGCCTCTCGATCCGCGGCGTTCGCCGCGGTGCGCTCGTCGAGAGAGGCCGCGTCAAAGGCAGCCCTCACCAGGACGCGCTGTGCGACCCTCAGGAAGGCGGCCGCGTCGGCTGCCAGTACGACCTCAGGTCGCTGGCCCGGCGGCGTCCCATGCGGCTCTACGTCGACCTGGGCCCATCGAGTGTTCGGGCCGGGGATGCGGTAGCCGTAGCTGGTCGTCTCGCCCAGCCTGCAGCCCAGCACGAGCAGGGCGTCGGCCTCCTCGAGCCGGGCCAGGACGCTCCTCGACGCGCCAAGTCCGGTCATGCCCAGATAGAGCGGGTTGTCGTTGGGGAAGACGTCGCCGCGGCGCCACGAAGCCACGACGGGCACGCGCAGCGTTCCCGCGAAGCGCACCAGCGCGTCGGTGCCCCGCGCGCGCAGGACGCCGGCTCCGGCGAGGATCAGAGGACGGCGGGCATCCGCGAGCAGGTGGAGGATCTTGCGAACCAGGACCGGGTCGGGCTCGGCGTGGTGCTCGGATGGCATCGGGCCATGGCCGTCGCCGGCCGGCAGGGCGGCGTCCATCACGTCGGCCGGCACGCCGAGCAGGACGGGCCCGGGGCGTCCCCTGGTCGCGGTCGCGATGGCTCGCTCTACCAGCGCGATCGCGCCGGCCGGCTCCTTGAGTTCGGCTGCCCACTTCACGATCGGCTCGAAGGCGCGCACGACGTCCATTTCCTGGAAGGCCTCGCGGCCCTGGACGTCGCGTCGAACCTGCCCGATGATGGCGATGACGGGTGCGGAATCGGCGCGGGCGGCATGCAGCCCAATGGCCAGGTTGGCGGCGCCCGGGCCACGCGTGCCGATGCAAACGGCCGGCCGGCCCGTGAGCTGGGCAACGGCTCCGGCCATGAAGGCGGCCGATCCTTCGTGGCGCGTCGCCACGACCCGGATGTGGTTGGCAGCCAGTCCTTCGATGAGCCCGAGGACGCTCTCGCCCGGCACCGTGAAGGCGATCTTCACGCCGGCCCGGGCCAGACCCTGCGCCAGGGCAGCGCCGACCGTCGTCGTGGTGTCCTGGTTCTCGCTGCTAGACATCGACTTACTCCTTCGGAGCGCCGCGCCGGATCACCGGGCGGGTCTCATCGATAGTTCGTGAACTGCAATGCGACCGGTTCATCCAATTCCCTCAGCCGGGTGATCACTCGCTGAAGGTCGTCTCTGCTCTTGCCGAACACGCGCAGGGCATCTCCCTGTATTTGCGGCTTCACCTTCGGGAACTCTTCACGCACGAGCTTGCTCAGCTTGCGGGCGAGATCTTCGTCGAGCCCCCGCCGCAAGGCGATGTGCTGGCGAACCTTGTTCCCGCCGGCAGGCTCGATCTTGCCCCAGTCGAAGATCTTGAGCGAAAGGCCGCGCTTGACCGCCTTCGACTCGATCAGGTCTCGGATTGCCTTCGCCCGAAACTCATCGTCGGTGAGGAGGACCAGCTCCGTCCTGGCCTGCGAGAGTTCGAACGTCGCGCCCTTGAAATCGTACCGCTGCTGGACCTCGCGCCGGACCTGGTCGAGCGCGTTGCGCATCTCCTGGTCGTCGAACTCGCTGACTACATCGAACGACGATTCGCCTGCCATCGACCCTCCATGAATTCATGACCAGTCGCCGCGCGGCCCCTTGCCTGCCCCTGCGACCACAAAACCTGTGCGACCGCCGCGGCCGCAACGGCGAGACCGCCGGACCTGAGTGATTGTGACGCACGCGGGCCTCGTTGGGCAGGCCCCATGCGTCGACGTCGCCGGGTGGGTCTCGTACATCAACCGCCGAGCGCCTCCAGCAGCAACTCCGCGATCCGGTAGCTCTTGCCGCCACCCATCACCAGCACCGCGTCCCCCGGCCGGACCTGGCCGGCCAGCCACGCCGCGGTCTCCTCCACCGAGCCGGGCGCGGCCGCGACGATTCCCGGCCTCGCGCGAGCGACGGCTTCGGCCAGAGCTTCGGCCGACGTCACGCTGTGATCCGGGTCGCGGCTCGCCCAGATCTCGGCGATCGCCACCGCGTCGGCCGTGGCAAGAACCTGGGCGAACTCGCCCAGCATGGCCGCGGTGCGGTGATACGTGAGCGGCTCGTAGACGGCCCACGTCCGCCTGCCGGGCTCCCTCTGCCGAAGAGCCGCCAGCGTCTCTCGTATCGCCGTCGGGTGGTGAGCGTAGTCGTCGTAGACGACCACGCCTCTCCCCTCCCCTTTTCGCTCGAGGCGGCGGCCGACGCCGGCGAAGCTTCCCAGCGCCGCTCCGACCGCGTCCGGCGTAACGCCCAGGACGAGCGCCGCGCCGGCCACGCCGAGGGCATTGGCGGCATTGTGGCGCCCCGCGAGCCTCAAGCGCGCGGTCAGCGGAGCCGGGAGGGCAGAACCCTCCAGGCGAAGCGACGTGCCGGCCGAGTCGGCCTCCTGGATCGTGCCGACCAGCCACCCGCCGGGCCGCTTCGGCCCCGGCGCGCCTGCCGTCAACCTGGTGCCGAGCACTTCTCCCGTCCAGCCACGCAGCCGATCCACGACCTCGGCCACCCCCGGGTCGCCGAGGTTGGCCACGAGGACCGGCCGCCCGACCGCCCCGCCGGCCCGCTCGAGCCAGGCCGCGAATGATGCGACGACCGCGGCCCGGTCGGCGAAGACGTCCGGGTGATCCCATTCGGCCGAGGTCAGCACGGCCAGATCGGGTCGATATGGGTCGAAGTTGCCCGCGTACTCGTCCGCCTCGACCACGAACGGCTGGCCGCGACCCCAGCGCGCCGTCGAAGGCAGATCGCCGGTGAGAGAGCCCGGCAGAAGCGCGCCGACGAACGCGCACGGATCCAGGCCGGCTTCCGCCAGGACGTGGACCAGCCAGCCCGAAGTGGTGCTCTTGCCGTGAGTCCCGGCCACGCCGACCAGCGTCCGGCCGACGGCCGAGTCGGCAATGACCTGCTGCCAGGGCTCCACCGGCACGGAAGCGGCCCTGGCGGCTGCCAGTTCGGGGTTGTCCGGATCGACGGCGGTCAGGGCCTTGGTGACGGCGAGACGGTCCGGCAGGGCAGGCCCGGCCACGTGGCTCGGGTCGTGTCTCCAGTCCAGGTGAATGCCCGCGGACTCGAGCGGCGGAGTGTAGGGCGACGGCCCGCCCGGGTCGCAACCGCTGACCGCGGCACCGCAATGATGAGCCAGCAGGGCGGCGGCGCTGGCCCCGGCGCCGGCAGCGCCGACGACGTGGATGCGCTCGCCTTCTCGGATCGGGCGCGCCTGTCTGGCCTGGGCCAGACCGGCCCCGATCGCGGCTGATCCTCGGACGCCGGTCACCCGGTGCCGCTCTCGAGGCCGGCCGAGACTCGCTCGATGAGCATCTCGATCGCGGCTCGGGCGGATGCCTCCCGATTGGCCGATCGATCGCCTGTCCACACGAAACGGCGGACCGCCGCGCCGGCTGCATCCGCCACGGCGACGTAAGTCAACCCGACCGGCTTGGCCGCGCTCCCGCCGCCCGGCCCGGAAACCCCCGTGATCGCGACCGCGAGATCAACGCCGGTACCGCGCAGGATCCCGACCGCCATGGATCGCGCCACCTGGGCGCTGACCGCTCCATGCGCGGCCAGCTCATCTTCCGATACGTCGAGCAGCCGTATCTTGACCTCGTTTGAGTAGGCGACGACCCCGCCACGGTAGTACCCGCTCGAGCCGGGCACATCGGTGAACAGCTTCGCCACCAGACCTCCGGTGCAAGATTCCGCGGTCGCGACGCTGCGCCCGTGGTCCAGGCAGAGGGCCTGCAGGCGTTCTACCAGCTGAACGGTGGCCTGGCTGTCCATTGGGGCTAGGGGCAGGAGCTTATGTTCCGGGGTCCGTTGACGTCGATATACGCCCGCTGGCCGCCGAATCCGCTGATCGGCCCGTAGGACGTCCCGTTGACGGTGATTAACACGTAGCCCGGGCGAGTCGACCTAATGCACACGTACTTGGTGCCGACCACGGTCCGTGACCAGCCGGCGGCCTGTGTGTGGCCGGGATTGTCGGTGATGCCATCGTGGTAGATGGCTACGAGGGCCGACCCGCCCTTGACCTGGATCAGGACCGTGATCCCCTTGAACGGGACACTTACCGTCCGTGTAACCGGTGCGGTCTTGAGGCCGTTGGGACTGGTCCCGACGAGTGCCAGCTGCCAGCGCCCGGGGGTCAGCTGAAGAGTAAACGAGAAGGTGCCGTCCGCGGCAGTTGCCGCGGTCATGGGCTGAGGTCCGGCCGTCGGCGTTGGACCGGGTGACGCTCCCGGCGCGACGCTCGGGCCCGCGACCGCCGACGCGGACGGGGTCGCCGGCGGCGGCGTCGCTCCGGCCCGCAGCGGCGGCCCCAGATATGTGGGTGTCAGCACGACGGATGCCACCTCGGTGCTGATGCCGGTGACCGTGACGCTTCCGCTGGCGATGGCGGACCCATCCGCGGGCGCTGAGAACGCCACCTCCGGTATCAGTGGAGTCGGCGTCGGGACCGGAACCAGCACTATCACCCGGACGGTCGGGCTGGCATGGCTGGTATCGAGGTTCTCGGCGGTTATGTCGAACTCGTTGCTGCCCGCCTGGAGCGGGGCCTGATACGTCCAGTGGCCCGTTTCGTCCGCGACCACGATGTTGGCGTCCTGGCCGTTCCAGGCGATCAGCACGGTCGCGCCGGGCGTCGCCGTGCCGCTCAGGACGTAGCTGGTGCTCCCGATGGGCACGACGATGGGCGAAGTGCCGTTCGAGGCCACGGCCAGCGTCGGATACGAGAGGTATCGCGTCAGCTGCAAGCCGAAGTAGGAGGCGACTATCAGCACGATGACGACGACTATCGCGATGACCCCGTGGCTCCTCTGGAAGACGATGCCGCGCCGAATCGTGAGCGGCTGGGGCCCAACGATGGCCGGCTGGACGATCTCCGGCGCTCCGGCCTCGCTTCTCCACTCTTCTTCGATCTCATCCGCGTCCAGCCCGAGGTAACTCGCGTAGTTGCGCAGGAAACCACGCGCGTATACGTCTCCTGGGAGGTCGGTGAAGTCGCCTTCCTCGAGCGCGGTCAGGAACTTGGACCGGATCTTCGTATCGCGCTCGACACGGAAGATGTCGACGCCCCTGATCTCCCTGGCGTCGCGAAGCTTCTCCCCTACCGCTGATCGACCGTCCCCGCCGGACCCGGCCGGACCTCGACGTCCAGCGTTCCTTCGTGACGGACGACGCGATGAGAAAGTGCCCGTCATACCTCGTCCTCGCCGTGTCCGCCCGTCGGGATGGACGGCGGTCCATCCCGACGCAGCACCTGTCGCGCGTTCGACCCGTCGAAGGGCCCGATGTAACCGCGCTCCTGCAGCTGGTCGATGATCCGAGCGGCCCTGGCGTAGCCAATCTTCAGGCGCCGCTGGAGAAGCGACGCGGATGCACGATCGTACTCCCGGATGACGCCGACGGCATCCAGCAGAAGCCGATCGGCCTCCTCGTCGACCACATCGCCGGGTCGCTCGGGCTCCTCGCCCGTCTCGATGATGGCCATATCGTAGTGAGGCTCGGCTTCGGCCCGCCAATGCTCGCAGATGTTGGAGATCTCCTTGTCCGAGACGAAGACGCCCTGGAGCCGGATCGGGCGCGGCAGGTCGGCCGGCTGGAAGAGCATGTCGCCACGGCCGATCAGATCCTCCGCGCCGGGCATGTCGAGGATCGTGCGCGAGTCGATTTGCGAGGCCATGGCAAAAGCAATCCGGCTGGGGAAATTGGCCTTGATCAGACCCGTTACGACGTTCACGGACGGCCGCTGTGTCGCGAGGACCAGATGAATGCCGGTGGCTCGGGCTTTCTGGGCCAGCCTCACGACCGGTTCCTCGACGTCCTTGCCCTCGCGCATCATCAGGTCGGCCAGTTCGTCCACGATCACGACGACGTAGGGCAGCTTGTCGGCCGGGTCGGACCTGGTCTCGTTGAAGCCGGCCACGTTGCGGGCGTTCGCACCGGCGAAGCGGCGGTACCTGTTCTCCATTTCCGCTACGGCCCACTTCAGAGCCGCCTTGGCTCGCTCGGGCTCGGTTATGACCGGCACCATCAAGTGCGGCAGGCCGTTGTAGGCGGATAGCTCCACGCGTTTGAGGTCGACCAGCACCAGGCGAACCTCGTCCGGCATGGCATTGCACAGCAGGCTCGAGATCAGGGCGTTCACCATGACGCTCTTCCCGGAACCGGTAGCGCCGGCGATCAGGAGATGCGGCATCTTGGCCAGGTCGGCCGCGCGGGCGTGGCCGGCCACGTCGCGGCCGAGGGCGAAGGTGAGCTTCGAGGCCGCTCTGAAGTCGACCTCCTCCAGGATTCGCCGCAGGGCGACGATGTTGAAGTCCTTGTTCGGGATCTCCAGGCCGACGACGCTCTTGCCGGGGATGGGGGCCTCGATTCGGATCGTCCGCGCGGCCAGGGCCATGGCCAGGTCATCGGCAAGCGCCTCTATGCGACTCACCTTGATCTCCGGCGACGGTTCGATCTCGTACTGGGTCACCACGGGGCCGGCATTCCAGGCAATGACTCGAGCGGGGATGCTGAAGCTTGCCAGCTTGGCGGCGATGATCGCGGCGTTGCGCTCGTGGTCCATGCCGCTCTCGCCGATGCGCGGGGCGATGTTCTCCAGCAGCGCCAGCGGCGGGAGATGGTACTCGGGCCGGGCCTTCTCGGCCGTTTCGATCGTTCCACCGAGCTTCGACTGCGCCGCGGCGTCGAAACCGGGGCGTCCAGCGCGAATGGCGGCACCGTCACGAACGGATGCCCCTTCGCGCTTCAACGTGTCGCCGGCCTCCGACTGGCGCAGGGCCGGATTGTCGCCCAGCGGGCCGCCGTCTCGGGCCGTCGATCCGACGGGTACCTGCGGCGCGAACGTCTGGGAGGTCGGTCCCGGATTTGGGATGGCCACCGGGATCGGGGGCACGCGATCGTCACCGAAACGGCGGCCGTCGCCCCCGGCTGCATCTCTGCCTGCCTTCGCCGGCCGGTCGGTCCGCGACGAAGCGGGCCCTCCGGACGAGGTCGCGACCTCGGGTGCCGGCCTGAAGAGCGAGGACATCGCCCGGGAGACCACGGCCCCGACCGGCGCCATGACGGCGGGCAGCGACATGTCCAGGGCCAGCAGGATGCCCGCGACCATCGTCAGCAGGAGGATGAAGCCGGTTCCAGGGCCGGTCACAAGTGGCGAGAGGAAGTGGGCAAGCGCGCGCCCGAGGTACCCGGCCGCGGGCCATTTGCCCCAGTTGCCTTCGAGCAGGCCGACGATCCCCAGGAGTGAGCCGTAGGCCAGGGCGCACCCCAGAAGGGTCAGCTGCCAGTCCCAGTGAGCGCCTTCGGCACGTTCCAGGTAGTAGCCCAGCAGGATCAGGATTACCGGCAGAAGCCAGCGGGCGGTTCCGAACCAGGGAGCGACAGCGTTGCGCTCCCAGTCCGTGAGCGAGCCACCCTGGATCGTCAGGCCGATCAGAAGCGAAACCCCGACGAGGAGCATCGCCAATCCGACGACCACTCGCACGATCTCGGCCGAGACCTTCCAACGCCGGCTCGAGCGCCGCCGCCGAACCGGAGGAGTGGCCCGCCCCGTCCTCGTCGCGGTGCTGCGGCCCGCGGCCGTGGTTCTGGCGGGCACCCTAGACCTCCACCACTACCGGGAAGACGAGCGGCCGGCGGCGCGTCTGTTCGTACAAGTAGCGCGAGATCTCGTCCTTGATCTTGCTCTTCAGCAAGCCGACCTCACTCGTCCTGTCGCCCGGACTCTCGACCGCAGCCATGATCCTTTCCACGGCCCCATCCATGAGCGGATCGCGTTCGTTGCCGTGGACGAAGCCGCGAGTGACGATCTCCGGCCGGGCCACGACCTTGCCGGTCTGCTTGTCCACGGTGACCACCACGATGAACATCCCGTCGCTGGCGAGGGCCCGCCGGTCGCGCAGGACGACCTCGCCCACGTCGCCGACCGACAGTCCGTCAACGAGGACGTAGCCCGACGTGACCGGGGCGGCCCGTCTGGCGCTGCCGTCGGGGTAGAACTCGATCGTCTGGCCGTTCTCGATGATGAAGACGTTCTCCGGCGCCACGCCCGTCTCGACGGCAAGACGGCCGTGCTGGACGAGCATCCTGAACTCGCCGTGGATCGGGATGAAGTACTTGGGGCGGGTCAGTCCGAGCATCAGCTTGAGTTCTTCCTGGCTGGCGTGGCCCGAGACGTGGGCGTGTTTGACCGCGTGGTAGTAGACGTTCGCGCCGGCCTTGAAGAGATTGTCGATCGTGCGGGCGACATACTCCTCGTTGCCCGGGATCGGGCTCGCGCTGACGATGACCGTGTCGCCGGGCTGGATCTCGACGAAGCGATGGTCGCGGTTGGCCATCCGAGCCAGGCCGGCCATCGGCTCGCCCTGGGCGCCGGTCGTGGCGATGACGATGCTCCGCGGCGGCACCGAGCCGATCTGGTCCTTCCCGATCACCTGACCCGGAGCGAAGGTGAGGTAACCCAGATCGGTGGCGATCCGGAAGTTCTGCTCCATGGACCGCCCGATGACCGCGACGCGCCGGTCGAACGTGGCGGCGGCGTCGAGAACCTGCTGGATGCGGGCGATGTTGCTGGCGAACGTGGCGACGATGACCCGACCGTCCAGCGGTTCCATGATCTCGCGGAAGGTCTCGCCAACCGTTCGTTCGGAGAGCGTGTAGCCCGGGTTCTCCGCGCGCGTCGAATCCGAAAGGAGGCAGATTACGCCTTCCTCGCCGAGCCGGGACAGGACTGCGAAGTCCGAGCGCCGACCGTCCACGGGGGTGTGATCGAACTTGAAGTCTCCCGTTGTGACGACGGTGCCGACCGGCGTGTGCAGGGCGATGCCCATGGCGTCCGGGATCGAGTGGCTGATCCGGAACGGCTCGATTCGGAACGGCCCGATCTCGAGCATGTCGCCGGGGTCGAGGGGGAGGAGCGGGTTGTTGTGGAGCTTGTGCTCCTTGATCTTGATGCCGAGCAGCCCGCGAGCCAGCGTCGAGGCGTAGACGGGCACCCCGGGCACGTACGGCAGCACGTACGGCAGGCCGCCGACGTGGTCCTCGTGGGCGTGCGTGATGAGGAACGCCCGGACCTTGTCCCGGTTCTCACGCAGGTAGGTCACGTCGGGGATGACGAGGTCGATCCCGAACATCTCTTCGTCGGGGAACATGAGCCCGCAGTCGACGACGACGATGTCGTCGCCGTACTCGAAGACGTACATGTTCTTGCCGATCTCCCCCACGCCTCCGAGAGGGATGATTCGGAGCGGTATCTGATTGTCAGCCATGAATTCTCGAGTGGCGGATAAGTGGCGTTCTGTTCATCCTAGAAGAGCCCGAGCTGGTCCGTCGGGCCGGATTCCACGGACGGCTCCACCTGGTCGGCGGGCGAGGCAGGCTCCCCTATCGCGCTCGACGGCGGATGGCCGGCCTTGGCCCGCCCGAGCTCGGCCGGCGCGCCGGCCGCCTCGGCCATCGGCTGCGTCGCGGCCGGAGGTCCGGCCGAGCGCAGGCGGCGTGCCTCCAGGAGTGCCAGCGGCACTCCCTCCATGTCGCGGAAGAGAGTGGCCTTCAGCGTACCCTGATGGAGCGCGGCGGCCGGGTGGTACATGGCATAGGTCAGAGCCGCCGGCGCGCCGGAGTCGGCATGGCAGGGACGGAACGTGCCGTGTACCTGACCGATTCGTGCGCCGGGGTTGAAGCGCGCCATCGAGAACCGGCCCAGCGTCACTACCAGAGCA
>Ga0182027_10007735_pt1 | contig 15776 bp, 12 predicted proteins | sample 712E1DmetaG_FD_121300 | JGI IMG/M metagenome (GOLD analysis project Ga0182027, IMG submission 121300) | Permafrost microbial communities from Stordalen Mire, Sweden - 712E1D metaG (Illumina Assembly) | ecosystem: Environmental > Terrestrial > Soil > Wetlands > Permafrost | place: Sweden...
ACGCCATCGCTGTGCCCAATATGGCCGCATTCTCAATTCTCGTCGGTTTGGGCAGCTTCGGAAATGGCAACGCCAGGGTCGCCGCCATCGTCAATGGCGCACCTGTCATCGCCAGTCTGACTGTGGATCCGGCGCAAATTACGGTCGGTCCGGTGAGCGGCACCTTGACAGTCGTCGCCACGGATCCGGAGGGCGATTCACCGAACTACCACTGGTCGTCGACGACAGCAGGCTGCGCGGCCTTTCTCGGAAACCCAACCGCATCATCGACCACCTTCGTGGTGACCGCTGTCTCGGTTTCTCTCTGCACCTTTACCGTCGCCGTGGACGATGGTACTTGGCCGGGCACGACCGTCGTCAAGAACACAGTCGTTTCCAGCCTGACCTTACCGGTCGCAAGCCCCACCGTTGCCTCGCCCCCTCTCTTCGGAATGGCCTACCAATCGGATGATACTATTTCGGGAGGCAGCTCGACTGTGATGGCCGTGGTCGCCAGCGATCCGGCGGGCGGGACGCTGACCTACCATTGGTCGGTGAAGTCCGGCTCCACCGGCAGCGTTGTCGTCTCGCCTCCAGTGGCTCTCGGGCTCGACCCTCTGTTCAGCACAGCTGGCACCTGGCTCGCTCCCGCGAGTGCGGAAAATGGTCTTGCGGCCGTTGTCATTTCTGCAACGGCCACGAGCTCGAAGTCCGGCTTCACGGCCGAGTACGATTTTACGTTGATTCCGGCCAACAACCATTGTCTGGCGGCCACCGACAGCACTACGTGCAGCATCCCTGAGACCAGCTCTGCCAGTCAGTAGCTCTCGACAACAGCGGGTGCGTCGCTGACTCCTTGGCAATCGGCAGCCAATTCGCGAGCACAATGACCTTCGGGTCGACGGCGCTCAACACCGGAAGTGCAAGCGTCGTCGACAGCTACGTCGCGCGCCTGAGTCCGTAGATAACGCGCGCTGAACGAGGTTCCAGTTGGTCGCGGACCTGTCCAAAGCCTTGAAGGAATTCGTGAGCGACCACTTTCAGCTGCAAGCTGTCAGGAGCCGCAGGCGACGTGGGATCGCAACATTCCGGTGACAGAAGAGCGACAACAGCGCGTACGCCTGCATTTCTGTTGACCCACAAAACTAGCCACTGCTATAGGCAGGCCATTAGACGACGGCTGACGAGGTCTAGATGAAATCAGCGAAAACCCATGCTTTGTTTGCTGTTCTGCCAATTGCCGTGGCCTTCCACGGTAGCCACGCCTTCGCCCAGGGAATACCCGATTGTTCCACACTTCCCAATCCCATCTATATGACCGGAACCACCGCGGTCGAGCCGATGGTCCGGCATCTTGGCGCGAAGCTGAGGCAGCTGCCGGTACCGCAGACCCTTCTTTGGAATTCAGGCCTGGACGGCTGCGGTGCGGTAGATGGCCTGGCATTTCCAGGGACCACCACGGTCTTTCAAAGCACGTTCAACTACTACGACGAACCGCCCGCTGCGCAGGTGGACGGGGGAGCCCCGAAAATAACCCCGCTGGCCTGTAACGCGACTCTCAGCAAGTACGCGGATCTGGTCATCAACGATATCTTTTGGACCAGTTGCGCAGAAGCTTCCTCGGCGCCAGAGTTTGCGACCCTACCGGCAGACTACAAGGAATTCCAAGGTCCGGTGCAGGGCCTGGTTCCCATCGTCCAGAGCTCGTACTACTACTACAGCGATCTCATGGCCGAGGAGCTGCTGGATATCTACGCTTGCGGACGCAATGCTAACATCCTGACGTTCACCAACAACTCCGACATTTTCGACTACTGCTTCAACAGCGGGATCAAGGCGCTGTGGGACAATAGCCTAGGTCACCCCGTATCCGCGTTCAGTGCCCCAATCAACAACGCCAGCTGTCCAACCGCGCTCGGCATGATAGCGCTCATAAACTCGGGAAGCATGAGTGATGATATTGCCTATACCTCCACCGAGGTCTACGACGAAAATCGCGACGCCGTGCGAGCGTTGAAGGTTCGGGGTTTGAACCAGAAGCTGGCCTATTTCCCCGACACCACCCTCTCGGACTTCGATAAGATTAACATCCGGGAAGGTCGCTACACTATTCAGGGCGCGTTGAAGCTAGTTGCGCACGTAAGTACGATTGACGGGGGTGGCGATGGACAGTCGATGCCAGACAATCCCGCGGCCAAACGCATGATCGATTGGTTGCAAGGCAATCCCGTGGATTCATCGCTACAACTGCCGTTCGACATCATAGACGTTTACGCGCACAGCGGGGTGGTTCCCCAGTGTGCGATGAAGGTTACCAAGGACACCGACGCTCCGATGTTCCGACCCTATCAGCCGGACAATCCGTGTAGCTGCTATTTCCAAATCCAAGCCACCGGAAAGGCAATTATACCCGGATGTACGCCGTGCCAAGACTCGTCAACCTGTCCGGACGGCAAAACATGCTATTTCCACGGTATTCCTGCTCAGGGATACTGCGAATAGCTACTCAGGATGCAACAAGGAGAAACAGCGTGCGCAAGCAATGGGTTCTTGGAATTGCCGCTCTAATCCTCGGGACATCGCTAGGCTGTGGATCGAGCGGCCCCAGCAGCTCGGATGTACCTAAGCCGCGTCTCGACGGAGGCGACGCTGCCGTGGTGAGCTCGGATATCGGCTGTGGCGACGATGACTCCCCAGCGTCGGTTAGCTGCAGGATCTTGAATCCGCCGCCGGATGACGGCGGAATTGCCGTGGGTGGAGGAACTGTCGTAACTAGGCAGAATCCCGTCAACTATCTAACCTGCAAGCCATAAAGGGAGCATTCGTGAGAGCTGCGGGCTGGAAAAGCGGTGAGGGCACGACTGTGCCGGGCACTCAATGGCATCGGCCGCTGGTCGCGGTTGTGGTCGCGGGTTTGTGCCTTGCGGGCAGCAAAAGCACTGCACGCGCGCAGACCGATTCATCGCAACAAAAGGACAAGGCAGGCAAGAGGGGCAAGAAGGAACCGCCGCCGGATCCTATGCTGGAGATCGAAAAGGTGAAGGCGGAATTCGAGCAGAAGCTTGCGGGGCAAGAAGCAGCCGCGAAACTGCGCGAGGAGAACCTGCGCAAGGAGCAGGCCGCCTCCGTCGAAGAGGCGCGCAAGGACGCCGAGACCCGTTTGGCTGCCGACCGCCAGGAGCGCGAACGTGCGGTGCAGGGGTTGCAAAAGGCCCTGGACGAAGCCACGGCGCGCGAGGATGCGCGCGAGAAGAGCGCCCCACCGGCGGTCCACGCCAGTACGACGGGCGTCACTCTGTATGGCTATGTCCAGGCCGATCTGCAGTTCCGCCAGTCTTCCGAGGACCAACTCGATCCCGCGAGCGGTCAGCCCCTCAACCAGGACCGTTTCTTGATTCGTCGGGCTCGCCTAGGCGCGGCCATTGACAAACACTATGGCGAAGGACGCATCGAGATCGACGGAAACACGGTGCAAGGATCGGCGTTGCGGCTGATCGATGTGGAGGCGTCGGCTAAGCTGCCCGGAAAGAACGAAGGCGCTCCCCCGGTGGTCATGGGGACCATAGGACTCTTCCGGATCCCTTTCGGCCGGGAAGTTCCTCAAGACGACCGGCAGCGCTTGTTCATGGAACGGAGCACGGCCGCGCGTGCGCTTTTCCCTGGCGAATACGATCTGGGTGCGAAAATCTCCGGCGGGTGGCAATTTGTCCGTTACGTACTTGCGGTGCAAAACGGCCAACCCCTTGGCGCGAACAGTTTTGCGGGGCTCGATCCCAATCAGCAGAAGGACATCCTTGGACGCGTGGGCGTGGAGGACAGGATTCGCGAGAAGGTCGATGTGGTAGCTGGAGTGTCCGCGTTGCGCGGAACCGGCTTTCACGCCGGCAAGCTGGCGAGTAAGAGTACGGTGCAGTGGAATGATACGAATGAAGACGGACTCCTCAACAACCTCAGCTCGGAGCTGACGGGAATTCCCGCGTCAGCGGCACTGCCGTCGTCAAACTATACCCGTTTTGGGTTTGGCGCGGATCTGTTTCTATCGTCGCGACTGTCGCGGCTGGGAAGGAGCAGCGTGGCCGCGGAGTTCTATCTCGCGAACGACCTCGACCGCGCGATACTGCCCGCGGATCCAAGCGGAATCATCGGCCGGAATTTCAGGGAAATGGGCTACTACCTGGCCTTGAGCCAAGAGATCGGTCGGTTTCAAGTTGGCGTGCGCTACGACTACTACAATCCCGACCAAGACTCGAACAAGAACGCGCGAGGCAACCCCGTGCCCACCGACACGAGCTACTCGACCGTAGCCGTGGCCGCCGCCTGCGTTTCCTCGTGGGGCCGCTTCATTGTGGAATTTGACCGCAATCAGAACCACCTGGGAATCGACCCGAGCGGAATGCCGAGTAACCTCGCTGACAATGCCTTCATCGTGCGCGGGGAGGTGGGGTTCTGATGCGAAGAGCGAGAGGCATATTCTTGTCGGCGCTGATTTTCTCTGTAGGAAGCTTCTCGGCATGCGAGTGGAAGTCCGCAACGACGTCAGGGCTGGACTCGCTCCTGCGTATCCAGGGCGGTCAAGCGGTCAAGGGATCAATTGCGGATCCCCCAGTTACGAACCAGGATGCGACGGTAATACCATCGTCGACGCGGAACAATCAGGTATACCCTGGATTGAGCGGCAAAGTGGTCGGCGGTACGGTGGGCCCGAATGCCAACGCGGCTGCAATTGGAATTGCTGGGGATGAAGCCTACTGGATGGTTCCTGCGCTTACTCCGGATTCAACTGATCCGCAATCGCACTTCACCTTTTCGACGCTCGTGTCCTTTTCTCCACTATTGGGCCAAAGCGCGTTGCTACAGACGGACAGCGATGGCAAGCCCACTCTCCCAGTGTCATTTCGCGCCGTGGACCCGTCGGGCAATTTCGGGGCAGCGACGGTCGATTCTCTGCCCGTTGTTCTCGATGAGCCGACCGGCACCATGGTGATCTCCCTGGAATGGGACACGCCGGTGGATCTGGACCTTCACGTTCAGGTTCCAGTCCCGGTGTCCGACATCAATCCGGACGGAACTGCTTGGGTGTGGGCGAAGAAACCGGCCGCGCTACCGAGCTCCACGCCTCCCGACGGTGTTCTCGATTTTGATTCTAACGCCAATTGCGCGATTGACGGCAGGGATCGCGAGGACGTGATCTGGACCGGCATGCCGCTCGCTGGCCATTACATCGTTCGCGTGGATCCCTTCTCCCTGTGCGGGCAGGTCTCGGCCGCCTGGCACGCGACGGCGTTCTACCCAGCGGGTGCGGTCACGCCAGTGCAAGAGGCATCCGGCGTGCTGACGACCACAAGCACCCGCTACGCGCCCACCGAGAGCGCGGGAATCACTGCGTTCGAGTTCGACTATCCCTAGGTTGCGACGATGATGCGTGTCTTCGCCCTTGCCGTCACGTTCCTCGTCGCGGTTGGTTTTCCCTTGATGGTGCGCGGTCAAGCCGAGTCTGGTGTCGAAGCCGAGGGCGCGAAGCGTTTGACGCCACCCAAGTTGCACAAGTTCGTCGAGGCCAAGTACCCTGCCGACAAGCAAGCCGCCGGCCTTGAGGCCAAGGTCGTGCTTTCGATCGAGGTTGGCGACGACGGCAAGGTCGGCAATGTCGAGGTCGTCGTGCCTGCGGGTCCGGACTTCGATGCCGCGGCCCTGGCGGCGGTGAAGCAATTCGAATTCGAGCCCGCCACCTTGGAGGGCGTCCCCGTTCCGGTAAAGATTCACTACGCGTATAAGTTTGTCGTGAAAGAGGTGATGGTTTCGGTCGGACCGCAAATCAACTTCGAAGGCGTGGTGATAGACCGCTTCACCAAGGCTCCGTCGCGCGGGGTGAAAGTAAAGATTCTGGATGCCGGTGTCGAGACCTCGACCGACCAGGACGGAGCCTTCGCGTTTACCGATCTGCCGGCCGGCAAGCACCTGGTCGAGCTAGCGTCGCGCGAATTGGTCACCATCAAGACCGAGGAAGTCATCACCCGAGGCAAGAAAAAGTCGGTCAAATACATGGTCGAGGCCAAGGAAGACGACGTCGACGAGGAGGCCGTGGTTCGTGCTCCTCGCATCAAGAAGGAAGTTGTCGAGACGCGCGTGCGCACCGAGGAAGCCAAGCGCGTTCCCGGTACGCAGGGCGATACCTTGAAAGTCGTGCAGAACCTGCCCGGCGTAGGCCGATCTGCGTTCGGGTCGGGGGCGCTCATCGTGTGGGGCGCGGCACCTCAGGACACGCGGGTCAATGTCGACGGTGTGGAGATCCCGGTGCTGTACCACGTAGGCGGTATGCGTTCGACGATCAATTCCGACCTGGTGCGATCGATCGATTTGTCACCCGGCTCCTTCGGCGCCGATTATGGGCGTGGGCTGGGCGGTCTGGTGCGCATCGAGTTGCAGGATCCAAGTCGTGAGGGCGTGCATGGCTACATCGCTGCCGATGTGATGGATGTGTCTGGCATGATTTCGGCGGCGATTACTCCCAATCTTCGCGTCGCGGTTGCGGGCCGCCAAGGTTACCTCGATCAGACCCTCAAAGCTGCGGTGTCGAGCGACGTTGGGGATTTCTTTCCCATTCCACGCTACGACGACTATCAGGCGCGCGTGGCACTGACGCTCGGCAAGGACGAGGAGCTAAGCGCGACTTTCCTGGCCTCGGACGACCACCTCACTCGCACCGTGCCGTCGTCGGATCCGTACGCAGTCAAAACTCAGGATACGAATGTACTCTACCGCCGGCTTATCGTTCGCTACACCCGGCTACTGCCCGACGGTTCCAGTATTGTGTTTACGCCATCTTTCGGCTACGACAGCAATCAATCGCTGTGGAATTTTGGTGGAACGCCGCTGCTGCTCAATGTGGACGCCTGGCAATACGCGGCCCGTGCCTCCTACCGGCGCCGGGTGGGAAGCAGTGTCACGCTTTCGATGGGCCTGGATTTCCAGGGTCGTAGCACGTCGGCCGAACGCTTGGGTTCGATCAATTTGCCGGCGCGCGAAGGTGACATCACCGTCTTTGGACAGCCGCCAGGCAATGACCTCAATCTGGACCGATGGAAGGTCACCACGCTCGCCGCCGCGCCCTACGCCTTTGCCGAAATCTTACTCGGGCGGCTCACAATTACACCGGGGTTGCGCTTCGAACCCACGGTCATCGACGGAAACCTGCGCAGTCCGCACAGCGACGTTGCGGCGGACATCGGCTATAGCCGCATGGATCTGCCCAAGAATCCGTGGAGCAGTCTCGGATTTCTTGCCTGGATGCCCAATCCACGCCTTTCCCTCGCCTATCGCGCCACCCACAAGCTGACCCTAACAGCGGGTGGGGGCGTGTATGGGCAGACGCCGCAGGTCGAAGATCTGAGCCCGGTTTTTGGCAATCCCAATCTGGTGAGCTCATCCGCGGTTCACACAAGCGGCGGGGGATCGTACAAATTGCGTGGCACGTTGACCCTGGAAACCATAGCGTTCTACAAACAGCTCTACGACCTGGTGGCACGCAGCGCCTTGCCTTCGCCACCCGTTGGCCAAGCGCTACAACAAACAGGCAAGGGACGAAGTTATGGCGGGCAGTTGTTGCTTCTGCAAGAACTGGCCAAAGGATTCTTTGGTTGGCTAAGCTACTCGTTGATTCGCAGCGAACGAAAAGATCGACCGGATAGCGGCTGGCGCCTTTTCGACTACGACCAAACCCACGTTCTTGCGGCTTTGGCCAGCTATGAAATCGGCTATGGCGTTCAGGCCGGCGTCCGTTTTCGCTACACCACGGGAGCGCCAAGGACGCCGGTGGTGGGCGCCTATTTCAATGCCAAGGACGCACTCTACGAACCGATCTACGGGGCGCAAAACTCGATTCGTCTGCCGGCATTCTATTCGCTCGACGTTCGGGTTGAGAAGGCGTTCGTGTTGAGGCGTATCAAGGTCAACGCGTTTGCCGACGTGCAGAACATCACCAATCGGAAAAATCCCGAAGAAATCATTTACAGCGCCGACTTCAGCCAACGGGGCTACATTACCGGGTTGCCGGTGCTGGCTGTGGCAGGTGCGCGCGTGGAGTTCTAATGAGACACCACAAGCTCGCCGTTCTGCTTTCGTATTTGCCGCTGGCTGCCGCCAATTGCCGACCGAGCGTTGGTGCGCCGATTTCGCTCATTGACGGCCCAGCCATTCTCGCGGTGAAGGGACAGCCTGCCGAGGTCATTCCGGGGGCGACGGTGACTTACGAAGTTTTGGCCGTGGACGACACGGGCCGCATTCCTGCGCCCGGTGGTGACGTCACGTCGCCCGCGCTGTGGGCGATCTGCGAGCTGCCGAAGCCACCCATCGACACCAACTCCGTCAACGCCGACTGTCTGGACACGGACGCTTTGCCAGGTCAGCCGGGCACAACGGACGTCAGCTACTCGGCTCCGACGCCCACAGACGCCTGCTACGAGTTTGGTCCCCTTACGCCGCCCGTACAGCCCGGCCAGCCGGCTATTCAACCACGCTCTCCGGATGTGACCGACGGCTACTACCTTCCCGTGCGCGTGGGCTTGCAGATCCCGGCGGACCTCCAACGACCCGGCACCGCCACGCCCGACTCCATTGTGGCATTCGGATTGCAGCGCATTAGCTGCGGCATCGCCAACGTACCGGGCCCAATCGGATTCGACTTCACCAAGAGCTACACGCTCAATGTCAACCCGACCATCGACCAACTGACGTGGCAGCAGGGCAGTGCCGATCCCACCGCCGTTCCGCGCGTGGAAACCGGGAGCGCCCCTATCCAGGTCGAGAGTGGCCAGACCGTGAACCTCTCCTTATCTTGGACCGCTGATTCAGTCGAAACCTATCCTGCCTACGACATCCTTGCGCGCGTTCTCGTGTCTCACCGCGAGGCGATGCGCGTGGCTTGGTACGCGACTGGCGGAATATTCGAGCACGATGTCACTGGCCGAACCGAGACTGAAACGGAGGTTTTCGCCGTCAATTCCTGGAAGTCCACCGCCACGGGTCTAATCCATCTGTGGATTGTCTTGCACGACAGCCGAGGCGGCACGGATTTCGCTTCGTTCGATTTGCAGGTCATTTAAAGCTCCTGAAATCGAGACTCTCACGAAACTATTCCTGTCGTGTGTCTTCTGTCCGACGGTTGTGGAAACTTTGCGTTTCGGATTGTCGGATGCTTCCAGCGACATGGCGGAAAGGCGATGCGTCTCCGCGTGTCTCCCGGTACACGAAGGAGTCACACGTATGTCACAGGATTGCAACCGGACGATGGCGATACTGCGTCCGTCCATGGCCGCCGAACCGCCTCGCAGAAACCGCATCCTCATCGTCGAGGACGAGGTCGATCTTAGCAGCTCGATGGCGTATGCCTTGCGCGCGCATGGGTATGAGGCTCAAATCGCCGACCGCGGTGAATCGGCAATGCGCGCGCTCGACGACTTTCATCCCGATCTGGTGCTACTCGACTTGATGTTACCGGACATGTCCGGCCTGGAGGTTTGTCGGCGCCTGCGCAGCTCAAGCCGCGCCGACCAACCCGCGGTGATCATTGTTTCGGCGCGGGCTCAAGAGATCGACCGCGTGGTTGGTTTTGAAATTGGCGCGGACGACTATGTGGTCAAGCCATTCAGCGTTCGTGAGTTGATTCTGCGAATCGAGGCGCGGCTGAAATCGCGACGGGCGCGCAGCGAGAGCCCGGCAACCGGAGCCGTACCGGCAATTGCCGAAACCGAGAAGTCTCTTGCCCTGGGAATTCTCAAAGTCGACGAGTCAGGGCATCGCGTCTTCGTAGCGAACGATGAAGTTCACGTTAGCGCTTTGGAAATGCGCGTTCTGGCCTACCTCTTTCATTCTCCCGGAAGAATGCGCACCCGGCGAGAATTGCTGACGGAAGTGTGGGGCTACCATCCCGAAGTCTCCAGCCGCACCGTGGACACGCACATCAAACGTATTCGCGACAAGTTGGGCGTTGCCGCCGGCTATTTGCAGACCGTTCGCGGCGTGGGGTTTCGTCTGGCGGATCCCGCGGCGTCAAGCTCCCGGCAGGGAGACAAGGAAAAGAAGACCGCTTCCGAGCCCACCCCACATGCGAGTCAGGGCACGGCAAAAGGCAGGCGGCGCTGATGGACGCACAGGTCAACCAGACTCTCGCTGATGGTGCGACAGCGAATCGGTCACGTTATCCGAAAATTCAGTCGAGATTCTGCCGTCACGAAATCTGTCGCGATCTTGTAACGCATCCGTTGCGGAGTTCTAGCTTCCATCCTGCGGGCATATCGCTATGTTCTGCGCGACGGTTGAGCGCATTTTAAGGTGGTCACCGAGCTAGTCAGGACAGCCAGTCACAACGAAAAGGGAGGACTTTTAATGACCGATAGAAGACAACTTGTAACCTTGGTAGGGCTTGTGGTCCCGCTGTTGAGTGCGGCACCGTCGATGGCCCAGACCACCACCGTCGCCTGCAGCGACACCTCCGTGCTTCCCAATCCGGTATATCTCGCCGGCAGCAGTGCCTTCGAACCGACCCTGGCTCAGCTGGCGGTGCAGATCAAGGCCAAGCAAGGCATCTCGATTGTCTACGACCCGATTTCGTCATGCAGCGGTGTCACCGACGTCTCGGATAGCACGCAAGTCTTGTCTGGCACGGCCGACTACTACGTCGCGGACCCGACCCAGAGCAGTGGAGTCAAGATCAACAACTGCACGTTGGCTGGAGGAACCAAGCCGCTGATTGGTGTTTCCGACGTGGCCTACGAGTCGTGCCTGGGAAGTGCAGCTCCCGCGACCATCGGCGAGTGGCACGGCCCTGTTCAGTCCATGCTGATTGTGGTCCCCGAGGCCAATGTCACCACCACCGCGATGTCGATGGAACAGGCGGCGGCCATTTGGGGCTGCGGAGCGAACGGAGGAGTAACACCTTTCACCGACGAGACCGCGATTCAGCAGCGTAGTGCGACGTCGGGAACGCAGATCATGTTTGCTCGCGCCATCGGTGTGCCCGAAGTGGCATTCAAGGGTCATTCCAATTCGAGCGGTGGAGTCCTCGTCACCTCGCTGCTCGCCGTGCCCACCCCTCAGACCGCCATTGGAATCCTGGCCGCCGATGCCTACGCAACCCAGCGGAGCAAGTTGAACGCGGTCGCCTTCCGGGGCAAGGGGCAGACGAAGGCCTACTACGCGGACTCCGACGCAAATGCAGTGGACAAGAAGAACGTCCGCGATGGTCACTACGTCATCCAGGGGCCACTGCATTTCTTCAGCGCGCTGACCGCTGGCCAGCCCGCGGTCAACGCCAAACAGGTAATTGATTGGCTTACCGGCAACAAGTCGATCGATCCGACCGATACGAACAACACCAACTACATCACCACCGTGGCATCGTTGGGCGACGTTCCCCAATGCGCCATGACGGTTCAAATCGACAAGGATGGTGGCCTTTTTTCACCATTCACGCCGCCGGTTTCTTGCAACTGCTTCTTCGAGAAGGCCGTGAGCCTCGTATCTGCGGCCCCAGCCGGTTGCGTGGCATGCACGACGGATGCCGGGTGCACGGGTGGAAAACGGTGCCAGACCGGGTACTGCGAGTAGCCAATTGGAGAACACGACAATGAACTTTATGAAGATTGCAACAGTGGTACTTGGATTGGCATTTGCCGGAGCTATCGGCTGCGGCGGCGATAGCAACGGCGGGGGTGGCTCCGGTGGCACCATCGTGGGGGCAGGCTTGGGCGGCGCAGGTGGCTCCGTGGGCATGGATGCTGCTGGAATGGGTGGCTCACTCGGAACGGGTGGCGGAATGAGCCTCGACGCTGCGGGTGGTGTTGGCGGCAGCAGCAGTTTCGATGGTGGCGGCGCAGGCGGCAGTGTGATTCTCGATGCCAACATCCCGGATGCTCCGGCGGTAGTAGACGGCGCCGGTCCGACGCAGGATGGCAGTAGCTCGGAAGCCCCGGTCGTAACGAACATCTGCACTGGGCTTGCACCTGCGGCCTGCGACCTGGCGATCCGGAACGCCCCTGTTGATACTACGGTCTCTGCACAGGACGTTCCCGGTCCCACTCCGCCAGACTACCTGGTTTGCAGCGCCCAATAGCCAGAAGAGAGCGAGCCCGACGGTGCACAGAGATGACATTGCGACGAGGTTTGGAACTATTCGTGTGTGGCTTTGGCCAACACACTTGTGCGGCCGTTGGGCGAAGCTTGCATGTTTTGTTGGTTCGGTGACGGTGCTGGGTTCGCAGGGTAAGGCACTCGGACAGGATTCTTCCCCTGGCCGGGTGCCGGATGGCGCATCGGCCGCTACTGCGCCAGAAGTCGTCAAGAGCTTCGACGAGACTGCTGAGCTCGCCGCGCAGGTGGCACGACAGCAAGGGGAAATCACGGCGCTGCGCCAAGAAATCGAGCGCCGTTTTCGCGAAGAGCAGGCCGTGCGCGAGGCCGCTGAGGCCAAGGCGGTCCAAGAAGCGAGGGCTGAAGGTCAAGCCGCTGCGGCGGCGGAGCTGGCAAATAGTCCACGAGTTTCGGGAAGCGACGGATTGACTCTGTCTGGCTTCATGCAGAACGACTTCTACGTCAAACAGACATCGGAAGATCAGCTCAACACTTCGACGGGGGCACCACTCAACGACAACCGATTCACCGTCCGCCGCGCTCGACTTCGCGGCGCTATCGACCGGCGCTACCTCGCGGCGGTGCTGGAGGTCGACGCGAACACCACGAATGGGCCACAAGTGCGGCCCATGAACATGGAGGCAACCGTCAAGCTGCCCGGCGACTCGGTGCCGACTGTCGCCGGTACAGTGGGGATCTTCAAAATCCCTTTTGGCTATGAGGTCGGCCAGGCCGACTACAACCGTCTTTTCGCCGAACGCAGTAACATGGAGCGCGCGTTTTTTCCCGGCGAATACGATCTCGGCGCCAAAGTTGGGGGGGGGTGGCGCTTCGTGCGCTACGTGCTTGCTATCCAGAACGGCGAACCCATGGGTGAAAGCACCTTTCCGGCGCGCGATCCCAATGCGGCCAAGGACGTGGTCGGGCGGCTCGGCATGACCTCGCCTCTGGCCGAGAATGTGGACATTCAAGGGGGATTTTCTGCCCTGGTCGGCAAGGGATTCCACAAGGGCACGGCGCCGACCAAGCCGACCGTCAGTTGGCAAGACCGAAACGAGAACGGGCGCATCGATCCCAGTGAGCTGATTCCATCGCCCGGAAGCTCAGGCCTGCCGTCCCAGAATTTCAGTCGGTATGCCCTCGGAGCCGATTTGCTGCTCTCCGTTCAAACAGAGCGCCTCGGCAAGACGACTGTCTACGCGGAGATTGAGTGGGCCAAGAATCTGGACCGTGGGTACCTGGTCGCCGATCCTTACGGTCCACTTGGGCGCGACATGCGCGAGCGGGGCTACTACCTGGCGTTGGTGCAGGACTTAGGCAAGTACCTCCAGGCTGGCGTTCGCTACGACCAATACGACCCGGACCGGGACAGCACGGACCGAGTGGCGGCAACCGTGCTTTTGTCGAGCCAAGCAGTTTCCACAGTCGCGCTGGCAGTGGCGGTTCGTCTGAAGATCGGCGGCCTAACCAATCGTCTGCTAGCCCAATACGACATCAATCGAAATCACTCCGGCCGCGACCTGGCAGGCCTTCCCACCAATCTTGCCAGCAATGTCTTCACTCTGCGCGCGGAGGCGGTCTTCTAATGCGCGGCTTGTCCATCGGTGCAGCCGCAGCGTCGCTCGCGATGGTTGCATGTTCGGGCGCCAATCCAAGCTCGGGGCAAACCGCGTTGATGCACGTTCAAGGCGCGCAATTCGTCGCGGGCACCATCGCTACGACAACTTACGGCAGTCTACCGACCGTTACCGTTTCCACGCTAAACAACGATCTATTTCCGGGAGTGTCCGGCAAGAATATCTCTGGGTCCGCAGGGCCGGGATCGACAGCGGTATTGCTTGGGCTGGAGGGCGACAGTGGCTATTGGATAGTGCCAGTTCAGGATCCGGACCAGAACACACCGGGGAATTTTACCTTCTCCGCTGTGGTGTCGTTTTCGCCCAAAACACCAGCCGGCGATGCGGGCAACCTAAACCTCGTCGTTCGGGCAACGGACAAGAACGGGAACATCGGGCCCGCCGTGCTTCAGCCAATGACAATGGATGCGCCGCGCCCCGCTGGTGTTCTGGTCATCAGCCTTGATTGGGATGCCAACGCTGATTTGGACCTGCACGTCGTTCTGCCCGCCGGGGATGCGGGTACGACCGAAATCTGGTCGCGCAAACCCTCCGCTCTGCCTGCTGGACAGGCTTCGGCAACCGTAGACGACGGCATGGCCGCGGGCTATCTCGACTTCGATTCCAATAGCCAATGCGTAATCGACGGGCGCGACGCGGAGAACGTCATCTTCCCGACAACCGCGCCGGCGGGACGCTACGTCGTGCGCGTGGATACCTTCTCGCTGTGCGGGGAAGTAACCGCTCAGTGGCGGGTTCGCGTTTTTTACCAGGGAGAATCCACCCCTTCTTTACAGGCATTCGGACAATCAACAGACACAGATACGCGCTTCCCGCACGGTCAGGGTGCGGGGGTTCAGGCGCTCAGCTTCGATTACGCGGGTTCTTGATTTCAACGATACAAAAGGAAGGTGACCTATGCTGCTAATGCAAAAACTCGTTCTCGTGGCCTCGACAGGCGCCACGGCGGTTCTCTATCTGCTTTTGGCCCTGTCGGTGTTCTCTGTTGGGATCGTCGTTGAGCGCTGGTGGTTCTTCAGAAAACGCAAAATCGATGTGGAGACTGTCGGCGACGAGCTTGCCAAGCGCCTGCGCGCAAATGATGTGGACGGCGCCAGGCGTGACCTGGGCGCAGTGCACGCGGTGGAGGCCGAGGTTCTCAAGGACGCCCTCGACTACTACAAGGATGGTCCCGAGTCGGTTCAGGAGATCGTGCAAAAGGGAATTCGCCAACGCCGCAAGGTCTTCGAGAGCGGGCTGTTGTTTCTTGGCACGTTGGGCAGCAACTCTCCCTTCGTCGGTCTGTTCGGCACCGTACTCGGCGTTGTCGCGGCCTTCAAGGAGCTCGGTGCCGCGTCGGCCAACATGGCGGCATCCGGTGGCGGCATGGGCAATGTCATGGGCGGTATCGCGGAGGCGCTCATCGCGACCGCGGTCGGCATCTTGGTCGCCATTCCGGCCGTCATTGCGTACAACATCTTTCAAAAGAAGTGCAACGACATTGAAGAGAACACGGGCGCCCTTGCCAATCAGGTTCTGGCGGTTATGAAGGCCAAGAGCGCAAGGCCGGTAGGCAACAACAAAACGGGCAAAAAGCTCACGCCGATGGATGATGTCGACGAGCCTGACATGGCCTTGCGGCAGGCGGAGGCAAACAGCTAATGGCCGGCGCGGTTGCCGGATCCGGGCGGGCCAAGACTATTGCGGCCATCAACGTTACGCCACTCGTCGACGTTGTGCTCGTGTTGCTGGTCATTCTCATGGTTGCGTCGACTTACATCGTTGCCCAGACGCTGAAAGTGCACCTGCCCAAGGCGCGCATGAGCGATGGCACGGCCGACAAACCCAACACCGTTCAACTGATGAAGAATGGCGATATGCGCTGGAACGAGCAGGCGGTGAGCGAGCAGCAATTGGAGGGGCTCATTCGCACAGCGGTCGGCGCCGATTCGGAAATGAGCTTGGTGGTGAGCGCCGACAAGGACGCCGCTCACGGTCAGGTGGTGCACATCATGGACCTTGCCAAGGTGGCCGGTGTCACCAAGTTTGCCATCA
>Ga0182027_10007736_pt1 | contig 15774 bp, 8 predicted proteins | sample 712E1DmetaG_FD_121300 | JGI IMG/M metagenome (GOLD analysis project Ga0182027, IMG submission 121300) | Permafrost microbial communities from Stordalen Mire, Sweden - 712E1D metaG (Illumina Assembly) | ecosystem: Environmental > Terrestrial > Soil > Wetlands > Permafrost | place: Sweden...
AATCCACCCCTAAAATCACGCAATGTGTCCCTTATTCATTACGTTCCAGCCCGATTGTGTTAAATAACACTCAGACGAAATTGTGGGGCGGTTACCTGGTGCGAAATTTGAAAACTAGACAGGAGAAAATTATGAAAAAGTCATCGATGTTATTTTTGTTCGGTTCCCTGCTGACGGCCGGCAGCCTGGCCATGTCAGCGCGCGCACAGAACAATGTTTATGCCGTTGAGTTCAACACCGGCAACAATCGTTTCGGCATCATCAATCTGATGAACGGCGACTTCACCGAAATTGCCTCGCTGGGTGGAACACTCTACAACGACATCGCCTATGCGCCGGACGGGACTTTGTTCGGCATCGCAAATAATGGCGCATCCCTGGTGACGTTCGATCCCAGCAATGGAACCAATGGTGCGGTCACCACGGTGGCGTCGTTGGACGTGCCCGGCCTTGAATCCATCGCCTACGCGCCGGACGGGACCTTGTTCGGTGCGGCCCAGAGCGGCCTTTACACGATTGATCCCACTACCGGGAAGTCAACCGTTGTCGGGAGTTTTGGCAACCCTTACAACCTCAATCTCGCGCAGAACATCCGTTTTGACTCCGATGGCAACCTCTATTTGAGCAATTACGGTGATAACACGGACATTTACCAGGTGAATACCAACACCGGCAGCGCGACATTCGTCGGGGAGGCCACGGGCTACTCAGACCTGATACTTCAGAACGGAAGCCAGTACATGTATGGGGTGAGCATTCCTTCCATCAACGGTGCCAGCGCGGCGCCGGTGCTGGTTTCCTTCGACCTGAGCAGCTTTGTTAATGGCGGAACCAACGCGGATGGCAGCATTCATCAGATATCGGTTACCATGGTGGGCGCAGGCGGTGATTTCCCTGTTAACTTCAACTTCTCGGGCAATGTCCCCAACCCGCTCCCGGTGAACATTCCCGACGCCTGCGAGATGGCAATTACCAACACGCCAAATGGGCCGGCCATTACCCTGTTCGGAAGTACCAACCAGATTTACGTGATCGAGGCTTCAGTCGACATGCATAATTGGACGTCCATCAGTACGAATTCGACCGAGGCAACCGGGCTGTTCACGTTCGTTGACTCGGACGCTAAGAATTATCAACATCGCTATTACCGCGGTTTTGCACCTTCACAAGTACCGTAATCACGAATCAACAAGACTGGGTTTAAAGAGACTCTCTTCCCACACGAGTAAGTCGAGTCTCGAAGTGCGGTTTCTGAACGGGCGGCCAAACGGGTGAAGATTACAGTGCAACTCTGACTTCCAACTCCAATAAAACCCCTATAAATAAAGGGATTTAACTGGAGGCGAGGGTCGGAATCGGACGAATGTCCCATTACCGACAGCCCTATTTATAAGGGTTTTTGCAGGATGTGCAAGGGTTTTCTGAACTAACTTGCGGTAACTACGGGTAACAAGAACCTACTCATTTCCAAGTTTCACTGGCAGTTTCACTGGCAGTCAAATCGCCTATTTCAAAGCGGGCTGAACTTGAACATCTCTGTTGGGATCGGCCAGTTTGCTGCCGTCCAGCACGACACGAGTGAAACTCACTTTTGCTGTCAGGTTGGTGGTTGTGAATGGCTGCGGATTGGTGATGACGAAGTTGAAAGTTGTCTCTCCCTTTGGTTCCAGTACCGGACGGTCTTTCGTGCCGCCGATGACCCATTTGGTGGATTGACCAACCATTTTGCCTTGGTCGTCCAAGAGAAAACAAACGGCGCGGGCGGATTCCACCTTGTTGGTGAGATTATTTTTCAACGCCAGCGACACCACGGCTTTTTGGCCGACGATTTTAGGCGGCGAAACGGTGACGGCAAACTGGGCGTGGGTCGTCAATACGCCGGACAGGAATAACGGCAGAAACGACAGTAGATGTTTCATTGGATTCATTTTCAAAATTGACAGGGGAGTGTGATTGCGCCATTCAGGCTGCCGACAGAGCCGGATGCGGTCGCGTCTCTAACTCGGTTGACCGGGAATTTTTCGGTGAAAGATACAAAGGAAACAGTTCCCGGGGTTGACCTGGACAGCACTGGATGTGGGTGGCCCTCGTGTTGAGACGTTCGGAATGAATATATGTGAGGACGCACCTGCAATTGCAAGGCCGTGAACTCCAAGAAGCCTTTCCGGTATTGATTTTCAAATAGGAGGCTCATCCCTTGCTATTGGTTGCCACATTTATTACTGAGTCCAACTCCTTACTAAGATGATAACCTGGGAAATAATTATTCCGATAATTGCGGCATATCCCCATATACACAATGTTCCATGCCAGTAACCTAGTCTCGTTTTAGCCCCTAAGAACCGCCAAATTATCAAAGCCCCAATGGCCGTGCAGAACCCTAAACCAGTTCCATATTGCTTTGAAAGCCACAAAGGGCCAATTACACATACAGCTAGTATAATAAGTGGCGTAATCAGATGTGTTCTCTTTATGGGAGGCATAGTTTTAGATAGAATAAAACATGGTTATTAATGATTTAGGAAATAGTAACCGCCGTAGCTGCTACCAGCAAGTATTCCGCCTCCAATTAAAAGGTTCTCTGGGGTAGTAGCATATTGAACGCCAATTTCATGTAACCAAGTATCTGTCTGACCACGTAAAGCTGCACCAAGATGAACTAATTCGTGCCCTCCCGCTCTTGCTCCATAGGCAGTAAGGGGATTTCCTTGAAGATAGAAACCGTTCTCCGTTGTGAACAATCCAGCTTGGATATTTGGAGTTCTAGCGAAGGTTGTGCTGTTCGCGAGGGTTGCGTTGATCTCGTCTGCAGTGGCCGTTTCGGTCAGACCGAAAGTTCTGGCAAAGGTGTTGTATCGAGATAGGGACGCTGAAAATCGTGAACTGTTTGCAATGCTAGAATACGCACTCTGAAGACTCGGGTCTATCGTTCCACCAGGCCTAACGAAGCCAATCAGCCCTCTCCCTTCTGTGGCCATAAGTCTCAACCCAGTTGCATCAACTGCCCCCCCAATGCCATCTGCGTAGAGAAGGCCCACTGCCATTATTTTCAAACCCTCTAGGTTCTGCTGTTGTTCGACCGCGAACTTGTTAACTGGTTCTATCGTTGTCTGCCCGTAATTAGCCGGCAAACCGTTTTCACTCACATAGGAGAAATACCGTCCAGTTGGTGCTGTAACCTTTTTGTAACTCCACCCGGATACCTGGCTTTGGTCATAAATTATATCAGGTTCACCTGGTAAACCAGTGGTTACTGAACTGTTGTTTTGGAAATAAGTAGTCGTTTGAATGCTCGTCTGCATTTCCGGCGCAATCCCAAAATACAGGTTCGGCGGGGTGTTTTCGACGCATTTTCCATCGGGGTCGTCGTTGTTCAAACCGTCGCCGCCGCAATAGGAAAACCCATTGGGGTCGAGTTCGTTCCAAGCAGGGTCATACGACAGCCAGTTTTGCGCCACCGGGCTATAACCTCTCCGTCCAACATTGTAATTGCCCGTGATGTCCGCCCAGCGTCCGTGCCATGCGGATGAAAGTGAAATGTCCGCGCCACTGCCCAAAGACGGCGGTCGGTAGCCTGGCACCGCGCCATTGACCGTTGGCCGTGCCGGACTCCATGACACTGTGCCGTTGGTGACAGCAGCAATGATGTTCCCTCGAAAATCACTGATGACAGGCGAGAATGAATTGAGATAAGGCGAAACACCTTCAAAGCCGCCCGTGCCATTCAGACCGCCATAAACACCGTTCAAATCGGGGCCATAGAGTTTCCAGACGGTTTGATTATTGTAGGCAACCCCAAGCTCCAGAAATTCAACCAAAGGATCGTAATACTGGTTGATAGTTTTTGGTTGAGAGTCGAAAGCGATGTTATTGGTTACGAGAATGGTGGTCGTCGAGAGCCGTCGGTTAAGGGCATCATAAGTGGCAGTCCAATTGTAGCCCGAATTGCCGGCGTCCCGTTCGGTCACCGAATGCAACCGCCCGCGAGCATCCCAAGAGAGCGTTTGGGTGCGGCTGGTTGTGCCGTTTGGATTCTTCCAGATGCGTTGTGTGACGTTACCCGCACCGTCAAACGTGTTGGTGGTCTGTTGATACGCGATGTTGTTGGTGAATGAATTGGTTGCCCAAGCGGTATAATAACCACTCGGATGCAACGCGGCGGCTTTCAACTGATGCTTGCCGGGACTTAATTCCATCATCGCGCGCCACTGCATCGCGTTGGTTCCGATGCCGATCACGGAAACCGGCTGATTATCGAGCCATGCGTTGAGGGTGGACTGGCCGTTGACGTGACCGTAGGCCGCGTAAGCAAACGTGTTGTTGGTTTCGGTGCCGATGCGTGAGAAGGTGTCAACCGCGCCGTTCCACAGATTGGAAGCACCACCTGCCTGGCCCATTTGTGTGAGAACGCCCAACCCACCGGCAACACCCTTGTCATAAACCATCGTATTGGTCCACGTGGTGCTTGCGTTGAGATTCAACCGTTCCTGAACCAGCCGGCGACTCAGGTTTGCGTAAGTGTAGGCGCGCGAGTCGGTGAAGTCGCCAATCCGGTTCAAGGTGTGCGTGGCCAGCAAACCATCACCGAGCCATGTAAGAGATTCGTTTAATTGCGACAGCGTGTTGACCGTGGTGGCAATGGACAATGGCCGGCCTTCACCGTCACGCGAAGTAATGCTGGTGGAGCGGTTGCCAACCGTGCGACCGGTCAACAGCCCGGCGGTATTATAACTGTAGCTGCCACTGCCGGTCGAGTCGCTGGCTGACGTCAAATTACCATCCGCCTGCCAACTGAAGCCGTAGTTGCCGCTGCCGATGCTGAGGCGGGTGCGCCGTCCGGTGGCATCCCAATTTTGACTGGTGCCGTAAGAAAACGAACCGGCATTGACGGATTCCGACGAAAGTTGCCCGTAAGGGTCAAAGGAACGCGATATGGTTGTTGTCGGGCCAGTGTTGGTGCTGGCGAACTGTTCGGTAATGCCGGTTATAAAACTGCGCGGTTCATATTGCCACGTTGTTGTCAGGTTTTGTTCCGGTAACGAGCCGGTGCAAGCCATGTTGGTCAACCGTAGCCAATCGTCATAAGAGTAGGTGCGGGTGGTGGCGCGCCCATCGGTTTTGGTCTGGAGCAAACCGGCGAAAGGACTGCCGCTGGTGAAATAAACATAGGCGTTGCTGCGCGTGATGCTGCCACCATTCTGGTTCCAATCCTTCAACATCTGTCCAGCGTTATTGAACGCCGCGCGACATTGGAGACCGCCTGGCAGTGTGCGGTTGGTGAGGTCGCCCATCGGATCGAAGGTATAGCTGGTGGGCGCACCATCCCGGTCTGTTTTCGAGATCAGCCGATTGAGTCCGTCGTAAGAAAAGCTGGCGGTCGTCCAAGTGGTGATCGTGCCGTTAGCCGATGAATCGTGTTGTTCGGAGATGAGATTTCCGGCGACGTCGAATTGGCGCAACATGAACTCGCGGACGCCAGCAGACGGATAGCCGATAGACAATAGTTGATTACCAAACGTGTCCGTGTAGCTGGTGGTGCTGACAGCATTGACTCCCGAACCGTTGGTGACGGTGACGCTGTTGAAATCAGGCGAGTAAGCCAGGCTAGTCTGGCGCACGAGCGAGCCGGCGGCGCCGAGGACTTGCGCCTGGGTGACGCGGCCAATGGCGTCGAACCAGGTAATTGTGGTTTCTCCCAGCGTGTTGACGTTGGTCAACACCTGACCGGCGGCGTCAAAATAATTGGTGACGGACTGTTGGAGAACATTGGTGACGTAGTAAATAGGACCACTTGGAGGATTGCCAATTTGGTAACTGCTCACCGTGACAATGGCCGGTCCAGTGGCAACCTTGACCCGATCCAAGCCATCGAAGGCAGTGGTGAAAGCGTTGCCTCCGGCATCCACTTGTTGAATAACATTGCCGCGCCGGTCAAACTGCATGGAATTGGTCGCCAATGGCGTGTCCGCCGCCGAATAGAAAATGCGGGTAGTGATGAGGTTGACATCATCATAGGTTGTTTCCCAATACGCGCCGTTGCCCTGGATTTCCCGGTTTATCCGTCCATCCAGATAATAGCGCCACGCATTGGTGGAGCCGTCGGCGTTGCTCTGGAACTTCGGCTGGCCGGTGAACGTGTAAAGATTTTGCGTCACCCCGCCCAGCGCGTTGGTATGGAAGGCGATCTTGCCGCCCGGTTCATAACCGAAGGTGTCGGCGCTGAGAAGCGTGACGCCATCCGTGTCGAGATGCTGGCTTATGGTGAGCCGTCCCAAAGCGTCCCAAGTGTTGGTGGTCACGGCCCCGCGCGGATCAACGGCGCGGATGAGGTTGCCGAAGGCGTCATATTGGTAGAAAGTTGTGGCATAGAGGCTGTCGCTGGTCGCAGCCTGCACTCCGCTGCCGTCCGCGCGCGCCACGCTGCGCCAGTGGATTTCCGTAATTTTCCGCCCCGCGCCGTCATAATCGCGCCAGACATAATCTTCCGGGTTGTAGCGGGGGCCGTCACTCCAAACCAGGTCTCCATTTTCGTTGTAGTAGGAATAATTCCAGCCCAAGGGCGTGGTCTGATTGGCTTCATAGACTTCCTCGGCCGTCCGGCGTCCCATCGCGTCGAAGTCGAAAAGGCGGCTCCGACCGGCGGCATCGGTTATTTGCAACATTTCTCCCCGGTCGCCAAACACAAAAGTGTTGGTCAGGGCCGGATCTCCGGTACCCGTGTAGCCGATCTGTTGGGTCGGGAAACCGCGTCCGTCGCAAGTGAAATCGTTGGTGGCCGAACCGCCGGTGATGGTTCGGGCCAGCACCCCGTAGCTGCAATTGGTGAACACGCCGCCGTTGGTCACCACCTGCGCGACATTCGTGTAAAAAAACTGGTTGGTCGAAACCGGCGTGGCCCCCGCCTGCTTCACGATGGCGGTGGGCAGGAATGGGCAGGCGGTGTTGGTGTAGTAGTAAACCAACTGATTTCCCGCCGGGTCGGTGGCCGTGCCAATCAGATTGCGGCTGGTGTAAGTAAAGGTATTGGTGGCGGTTTCGCTGGTCAGGCTGCCGCCCGTCAAGTTTCCGGTCAGGATTACCTGCTGCAAATTCCCGGACGCATCATACTGATAATCCGTGGCCAGCCCGCGTTTATCGGTCATGGATTTCAGGCTGCGGGGGTAATATCCGGGGTCATTCGCATTCGAGAACCAAACCTGCGGGTTCGTTTGTCCCAAGGCATCCACGATGTTGGTGATGAATCCTCCGGCATACTGATACAGGTTCGTGCGGCCAAAGACATCTTTGACCAAGGTGGTCCCGGTGACGACCGAGTTGGTCAGGTTCGTGAAGTCGTTGCTGTAAATGAACGTGGAATTCGTGACGAGATTCAAGTCGCCGCCCACTGTGGCCGCCTGGGTGACCACGCGCCGCAGATTGTCATAACTGTTGGCCAGCACCCGGCCATTGGGTTTTTCCTCGGTGATCATTAGATGTGTTGAAACGATGTTCGTAGTGCTGTTGGTCACCACGGTTATGTGCTGGTAGGTATAATTGATTACAGATTCATCCGGCAGGGTGACGGTGATGAGGTCACCATGATCATCATAGTCGTATTTCAGCCATCGGCCGTCTCCTGTATAGGCTTCGACGATGTGCCCGAAAACGTCATAGTAAAATCCAAGGAAACTGCCGTTGCTGCTTTGAATCCGCCGCACCTGCCCGTAATCAGGCTGGGTGTTATCGGTTTGATAACTGAATGTGTAGCTGTTGCTGCTGGCATCGCTCCATTGTTGGAGATAGGGACGGGTTCGGTCGAAATTGCCCGTGCTGCCGGGGACCGGGAACGACATCGTTTGAAAACGGCGCACACTGCCGTCCGCACCGGTGAGGTAATAATTAGTGACACCGCTGGCAATGTTGGTAGTGATGTAATTGTTAAACAAATTCGCGGTCGAACCAATGCCACGGAAGCTGTAGTTGTTAAGCTGGGGATTGTCCGCCGGAAAGGGTTGCCAATAATTGGTCGCTGACACGGGCTGGCGATAGGCCACCACCGTGCCGTCCGATTCGGCGGCTAAAATGACGTTGTTCGTAACCAGCCGCAAGTAGGGCTGGCAAGCGGAACGCCAGCCATAGCCAAACTGACTTTCTCCCAAATCAAGGTTCATGCTGGAATAATTGCGGCGAATCACCATCGGCATCGGGCCGGGCAGAACGGCATCCGTGGCATCCACGTAAAACTCGCCGGTCACCGCGTTGACGGGGTCCGCCAGGCTGCTGGCCTTTTGGGAAGAGGACATGCTGACAGAAGGGCGATAACCACCGCCATAGTTGGCCGCATTGGCGAAGGCATCTGATCCTAAAAGTTTCAAACTGAATCCGGCAACATCATATTGTTGTTGCTGCGCGAAATTTGCACCGCCCACGGAATAGGAGGGAAAATTATTATAAATGCTTACCGTATCCCACCAAGAGACGCTTTCAGAAAGTGAAGGAGGCGTCGCTGGCGGATTGGCCGGGTTGAATTGAGTCACGTTCCAACTGCTGTTACCCGACGTGTTAAAGGTCAAGTATGTGTCCATAAAATTTTGAATCGCGAAGAAATCCGTTGGCAATGCCGATCCCCAGCCGCCGTTTTGCGGCATCCCATTGCCACTTATTAACGCGCTAGGACCATCCGCACCGCTATAGATCATTGCGCCCATTCCTTGATAACCGGCGTTAGTGTTGATAATCGGAGCGAGCGTGATGAAAACATTGGCAAAATAGCAAAATGTGTTGTTTGTATCAAACGCGCTGCGTACAGATTGCCACATACCCCTATCGTAGTTGGAAAGGCTGGAGTAACTGGAATAGTTGTTCCAGTTCAGTTCCACCATGCCCGGCTGTCCTGGTTGCTGCGCCTGACGCAATAGTTTCACCGTGGAAACGCCACCGTTTTGATTGTAAAAATCTTCAATGACTTTGTGTTCCTGGGCTGAAATCTCGGTCATCATCATCCGGTTAAAGGAATTCTCGGCGTCCCATTCATCCCCACCTTCATCAGGCCGCAGGCTCCAATTGCCAAAGAAGTCAGTTTCTTGATATACCATGTCCACATGGGGATGCACCAAAGCGAGCGGCCTGATCAGGTTGCCACTGGCATCGCGATTTGCGGAAAGCTTTGAAAGCCCCGCCGCTAAAATAGAGGTGATGCGCACTTTGTGTAATTGCTCCAATTGCTCTCCAAAGCGGCTCACCCGCTCGTAGTAGGCCATGCCCATCAGGCCGGGCAGCGTCCCCTGTGTTATATCGGGTGAAAGCGTGTTGGTAAGGGACGGGTTCGCCTTGACCTGTTGCTGCATGTTCCAATATTCCTGAGCCCACGCGGCAACCATACTTTTACTGACCCGTCCGGGATTGAAACAGATTACTGCCAGGTCTCCGAGCCGCACCGACGAATCAATCAAAACGTGTGAGAATTCGGTAACAGCCAGGTATGAGTTCGAGAGGCTGCTACTGGCGTTTACGCTGGGAGCTGTCCGGTGCCGGTCAAATGTGAGCCGGACTGTCATCGTGTCATTGCTGGTCGCCAGCCGGTTTGTCAATTGCTGTGGATACAGCAAGGCTAGGTCATTGGTGAACGCCAGCTTGTTCGTTAGTGCGGGCCGATACGCCGCCAGGGAAAGAATCAGATCGTAATTAACTCCATTCGTCTGATGACGCAGCAACAGTTTCCGATTGTGCAAGTCAGCCAGTCGCAACTGTCCTGTGAATATGGATTTGTTGGTGGCATTGGCACTAAAAATTTGGACGCTGACGGTATCGAAGATGTTCGTCCAACTTGGGAAAAGATTCGTAACGCTTGTCAAATCCTTAACCGTGTTGACCGGGGCATGGGTGACTTCAAAGGGCGTCGGAAAATCGCTCCACCGGGCATACTGTACCCGCCGGTTGACCGCATGGGTGCCAATGTCATCCAGGGAAATGCCGGGACCGGTCGTTAACAGGGATTTTTGAATAAACTTGGCAAACAGGACACTTGGCACATCGGTATCGGAACTTAAAGACAAAATATTCGTATCGGCATAGAGATATTTCTTCGCCCATTTGTAGCCGTTGTTATAGTCGGCGGGCAGGTAGTCATACAGGTTCAGCCCTTCGGTTACTTCGGTGTCTTTCAACCACGGAAACAAATGAATCCACTGGCCATTGACGTATGCCGCCACCCAAGGATAATTGACGCTGATCAAGCTGTTGGTGGTATAAACCTGCCCCAAATCATTGACCGCCCCCCTGATCTGCATTCGCAACAGCTTGCTCAACTGTGCATCCAGCATTTGAACCCCGTCATACGGGCCATACATGTAGGCCGCCGGCACCCCGGCCCGGCGCAACAGATACACCAGCAGGGCGCATTGTTCCACCGGCGAACCTTCACCCTCCATGAATACTCCCAAGGCCCCGCGACTGACCCCGCCCATGTTCACCGAGGTATCGGCTGCCAAATTCGTGTTGCTGTTGTATTTGACGGCATCGGTCAGCTCAATCTCGTTTTGCACGTAGCTCGCCAGCGCCATCGCGTTGCTACCCATGTCGGCGACGAACTGGTCCAGTATCGGATGCTGCCGCAACTCAGGGCTGTTGTCCAAGTCCAGCCAATTGGTGGCCGTGCCCGCCACGGCGTTTGTGACCACCGCATGAACCGCCAGCAGTTCGGCTAGTGACTTGCCTTGATACGCGGAAGGCATCGGCTTGCCTGCAAATTGCGGCTGGCTCACAAAAGCTGCCTGGGTGGATGGACGCGAGTCAAAGCTTACCGTGTATAACGGCGACCAAACACCTTGGCGGACGTCATTTAATACCATCCAATTTCCATCGGTTACTCCCCGAACCCAAATTGTGAATTCATAACCTATTGCATTTGTATCCGCCACATGGGTCAGCACCATCGCTCCAAAGTTTTTTGTTCCCCAAGCATAATCTTTCAATAAAGAATATGTTGTTGTAAACCCTTGATCGGTGAATGTCCAAGTTGTGCCATTAGTCATGAAATAGGTCCATTCATTGGGAGAATCAGGACTGGGAACCGTAAACGCTGAGAGCCCAAAATCTCCGGTCGTCTTGTTGGTCCGTGAAATCAGCAATGCTTGTGTTCGGTAAGCGGCTAGAACATTGTTCCCGGCATAGGCTCCAAAATGGTAGGCTTGATTGAAATAAAGAGGGCTGCCGCCATATTTGCTTCCAAACGCCGTTATCACGTTAGTCATTAAGAAGCGATGAGCAAGGTTGGTTGATGAGTCCGCCTTGGTCGCGTCATAATGATAAAGGTTGGTCGTAGTAGAGAGGTGAGCCAACACCGTCGAAACCGAGTCGCCTGGTACATTTGTAACACCAACCTGCCCGTCCAAAGCGATCACGAAAGAGTAATGCGTTGGATCACTGCCAGTGCCACGGGAATAACGGTTGTTTTTGATATCCGTCGAATACGGCGGCGGATTTTGCCAAAAACCAATGACATTAACCGGCCAGGTTTGGTTCGCCGTGTCGCCATTTCCCAATTGACCCGATACTCCGTTTCCCCAAGCCAGCAATTCCCCGGAAGTCAAAGCCGCCAAAGAATGATATTCCCCCGCCGCCAGGCTCAACACACCAAACAGATTTGTGGCCAGCACCGGAACTGTTTGGGCTGCGTTCGTTGTTCCATTGCCGGCCTGTCCGTAGTTATTGCGGCCCCAAGCCCATACCGTTCCGTCGGCCCTCAGCGCCAGGGAATGCCATCCCCCCGCCGCAACCGCCACCACATTCGTCAAATTAGTGACTTGCACCGGAACTGTTTGGGCTGCGTTCGTTGTTCCATTGCCCACCTGCCCGTAGTTATTGTTACCCCATGCCCAAACCGTCCCGTCCGCTTTCAACGCCAGGGAATTACTGCCCCCCGCCGCTATGGCGATGACGTTGCTCAGAGTGGTCACCGCCGTCGGGATGTTTGTATTCACCGTGGTTCCATTTCCTATTTGTCCGCCGCCATTGGCTCCCCAAGCCCATACCGTTCCATTAGTCTTCAATGCCAGACCGTGATATAATCCCGCAGCAATGGAAACAACACCGGCCAAATTTGTGACTTGTGTTGGAGTCTTGAATATTGCGGTCGTGGTCCCGTTGCCAACTTGGCCATAATTATTGGTTCCCCAAGCCCATACCGTTCCATCAGCCTTCAATGCCAGGGAATGGTATCCACCAGCGGCTACGGCCACAGCATTTGTCAAGTTTGAGACCAGAACAAAATTCGTCTGATTTTGGCCGCTGTTGTCACCCAATTGACCGTAAGCATTATTTCCACCTGCCACTACCCGCCCGTCACTACGCAAAACCAAAGTGTGCGCGGCATAAGGCGCATCCCAACCGCCGCTCGATACGGCGATAGCATTTGTTATCCCGGCATTTAATACCACGGGACTGGGGCTGGAAGCGTTCAGAAACCCATTACCAGATTCTCCAAATTTGTTTGTTCCCCACGCCCAAACAGTGCCGTCAACCTTGACTGCGACTGAATTAAAGGCACCGCCGTCAATGGCCGACGCAGCCAAACCGTTCTTTTGACCGCCAGGACCGAACAGCACTCCGGCAAGCATCAACGCACTGAGGACCCTAAGAGTTGTATTTTTCATCGGGAAATAAGGTTGGTTTCTGATTATTGCAACACCGCACCGTTGGCTGGACTGTCAATAGTTACCGTCAATATCCCGGTACCCGGATTGTTCGGGTCGGCTGCTTCCCAAAGTGGAATGGCGTTGGTGTCCAACAACGCCCTGAAGAATCCCGTTTGATAAACACTCATGTTTAAAAGGAAATTGGTCTGGCCCGGGGTGCCAATGGCCGCCCAAGTCCAGGGATAATCCGGGTTGGCCAGGACCGGTGTCCACAGCAAATCATAGTCGGCGGTGCCGATGTTATTGGTAATGTTGATGGAAAATTGGTTTGTGCCCAATGACGTGATGGTCAGGATCGGGGCGGTTTGTGACCACACGGTCAGCGCGGTGGCAACAACGACCAGTCCGCCGCCGAAAATTCCGAGTAAGGTGATCCAGTATCGTTTGATAGTTTTCATGGGGTTTTCATTCAGTGTTGTTTGTTTCCGAGGCACACAAATAGCGTGCCAGTAACGACGATAATACGGTGAATACGGTGAAAATCGGTTAATCTTTCAAAGATCATCCCGCCCGTGGATTTAATTTGCCCGGTTGCTTTCATTGCCCCGCGCCAGTTTGAAATGTGGCTCCAAAAACGGAGCAATCAGACGCTCCTCTCGTTTTAATGTCAAGCTCCATTTCTGGAGCATGACTAAACATCCGCAAAACATTGTCGGGCCGCAGATCAGGAAACTGCGTTACCAGCAGGGACTGACGCAGGAATTGTTTGCCGCCCGTTGTTCGGTGCTTGGATTGGAATTGAGCCGGGGCACTCTCTCGAAAATCGAAGCCCAGCTTCGCTGCGTCACGGATGCCGAATTGATGATCTTGGCGAAGGCGCTCAAAGTGGAACCAACGGCCCTGCTGCCGCCTTCCAAGGGGCGTTCCCGGTGAAACTGAAATTCTCCTGTGAAGAAATTTCATATCAAAAAGGCGGGCCGCTAATACCTTCTTTGGCGCGAAGACATTTATTCAAACGATGACGAATATCGCAAGTTATTTCTGAAATCATGTTTCATATTTATGTGCAGTAAAGCGCACCCATCAACAATCGGATGCCTGCTACGGTGGCAGGCATCGAAAACTACGGTTCACATTTAAACGTGATTGGCCCCCAGGTGCGAAAATTCCGCACACAAAAGGGCTGGACGCAAAATCAGCTTGCTCTCAAGTTGCAACTGTTGGGCTGGGACACGAGCCGTGAATCCGTCACGAGGCTGGAAAATCAATCCAGACGCATTGTTGATCTGGAGCTTTTCGTTCTCGCCAAGGTCTTGGGCGTCAAGGCCGACAACCTTTTCTCGCGAAATCTGCGCGGCAAAATCAAAGTCCTTGCCCCGCACTATCGCGTAAAGCTGTCGCGCGGACAGGTGCCTCCCGCTTGAGATATTGATTTGGTTCGTCGTCCACCGGCCTGGTGTGGGGGGCGCGTAACAGGGTAAACGCTGGAAGTCTCCCCGGGAGAGAGACTTTGTTTCCGGCCAGGCAGGGTTGTGATATTTCATGGCGAAGGGTGAGGGCGAGGGTGAGGGCGAACCGCATTTGAGCGCCGGACAGGATTGTCCGGCGCTCAAATGTATTTCAGGAACGGAAGATCGGGCCAACGAAAGCGCCATTAACGCCGAAAACCTCCGGTTTGTCCAAGCGACGACGGAGGAACTGGCGGCGATCAAACAATTGCTAGCCGAGGGTGGAGCCGCACGACCGGGCGCGAATTGCTCACGACCCGCAGTAACTTGGAGGTTGGCCGGATCAAAGTTGGTGGGGGTATTATTCCTGTGCGCGGCCGTCGGAAGCGGGCTGGCTTGCGGGTCGCCACACCACGGATCGCAGTGCGCGCACCATGAAGGCGGGCACAGCGGGCACAAATCCTTACCCCATGCACCACCACGGCGCTCTCGCGGGGGAAGGCGGAGGGAGGATGGGGAGAGCATAAGCGATGATGGAGGATTGACGATTGAAGATGGCGGGGAACGGCGGTCGGAATGTGAGGTGCGGGCTGAGATTTGCGTTAACCGGATGCCGGATGGCCATTGCCGGACATCGAAACGCCAGTGTCGTTTATTTGCCGGGACAGATGGAATCAGGGCGATGTTGGCGGAGTTCCGCGCCGGGGTGGTCGGGCTGGCAATGGGGCCACCGGTGGCAGCGGCCGAACCTCGGCTTGGTATTGAGGCGGTCGGAGCAAATATAGATATTCGGACGATTGGAAGATTCCAATATCAGGCCGGGTTCAAGGATGTCTGGATTGGTGGCGAGCATTATGATCTGCGCGGGCGGGCCAAGGCCCGGCTCTGCATTCAGTATCTGGTGGCGAAGCAGGCTTTCGACGCGGACTCGGCACGACATCTGGAAGATGAAATTGATCCGTTCGTGCGGAAAAAATGTCAGCTTCCGCCGCCGTCGGAAATCAGGATTCAACATTACTTCAATGATCGTTCGGGGAAATTGCCCAGGCTACGCAGTGATTTGGTCAAGGCGGCGGGACGGAATGGCCGGTTTTATCTTCAGGTAATTTAGCGGTTTTGGTTTACCACTGTTTCCCATAGGGCATTTCACCCTTGTAAACATTGGGTGAAATGCACCCTGCACGTTTACCATTGTTACCAATCGCACCCGTGATGGGAGGCGATTAAGGTCGAGTCAGCATGAAAAAACAAATGCTGACAGCGGCTACCAACGACCCGCACGACGATTTGCTGACGCAGGAAGAAGTTGCGGCGCGGCTCAAGGTGACGGTACGAACGGTCGTGCGCCTGCAACATGACGGCGTCATTCCCTTCATCCTCCTGGGCAAATCGGTACGTTTTTTCTGGCCGACAGTCGTTTCTCACTTGAACGCAAATTCCACCGTCTGCCGCTCCTTGCGGAGTGCCACCATGCAACCAGCCAACAAAGGGGGGCGGCCGTGAACAGCAGGCAAAAAGGCAAAGTCGGCGAGCGCGAGTTTGCATCGCTGCTACGCGAACACGGTTACGACGCGCGGCGCGGTCAGCAATTCAGCGGGTCGCCGGATTCACCTGATGTGATCTGTGAAGAATTGCACTGGCTGCATTTTGAAGTGAAACGCGTGCAAAACCTGAATCTCACCGATGCCTGCGTCCAGGCCGAAGGCGATTGC
>Ga0182027_10007737_pt1 | contig 15774 bp, 18 predicted proteins | sample 712E1DmetaG_FD_121300 | JGI IMG/M metagenome (GOLD analysis project Ga0182027, IMG submission 121300) | Permafrost microbial communities from Stordalen Mire, Sweden - 712E1D metaG (Illumina Assembly) | ecosystem: Environmental > Terrestrial > Soil > Wetlands > Permafrost | place: Sweden...
CAGGCGGCGCTGGATGGCTGATTCGCACTCCACGGCGGTGGCCCACCAGACGGCCGGGACGGGGTCCTCGCGCAACTGTTGGGCGCGCCGCGCAGAGTCCGGTTCGTCGACGAGCAGGGAGACCACCGCGGAGCTGTCCCAGAATCTCATCGTCCCTCCTCCCGTTCAGCGATGACGGCGGCGGCCAGCGAGCGTCCGGAGGCGAGTCGGGCGCGGGGGGCGGCAAGGAAGGCGGCCACGTTGAAGGATGAACCAGACGGGGGCAGGAGGGCCCCGGAGGCGATGAGCGGCTCGAGGTCGGCCTTGCCGGGGCTGGCGGCGGCGTCGATGGGCTGGAGGCGCGCCACCGGGCGGTTGCGTTCGGTGATGACGATCGTCTCGCCGCGTTTGACGCACCGCAGCAGGCGGCTGAGCTCGTTCTTGGCTGTGACAATGTTGGCTGTCTTCATGTAGCCATGTTAGCCATTTCGGTGCCTGGGGCAAGCAGGATACGATGGCCGCCTTGAGAACGGGAGCGTCTCCCGATTGACGGCAGCTCCGGCGGCTTGCCGGGAGTGGCGCAGGCTTCCAGCCTGCTTCGCAATCAAATGGCATGTGCGCTCCGGAAAAACTGCCGGGCGAGTCCGGTCAGTTGCTCGGATTCAGCCGGACGCCCGGGCAACAGGAGGCGGAGCAAACCCGCCACCAGGTCGTTCTTCTGGACGACGTCGATGTGATTATGGCGGGCGTACTGGACGACTTCCTCCGGCAGTTCGCTCTTGCGGACGCAGACGACCTGACCCAGCAAACCGCCGGTTTCGCGCACGGTGAGAAGGTCTTCCTTCATCACTTTCGTCTGGTTGATCGAGAGTTCCTTCCGGATGCGGTCGAAGAGCTTTTCCTGCTCCGAAGAGAGGGGTGGAAGCATCCGGCGTAAACCTTCAGCGAGATTGTCGGCTGGCATGCGGTCTTTGCAGTCCACGAGCCAGAGGCGCCCGCCCCAGGTGAACCGCAGGTCGATTTCCGCGTGGGGCAGGCGGGTGCCCACGTGCAGGCCGGATTTCACTTTCAACCGAACGCGGCGCTGGATGCGCGCGACGCCCAGTTTGAGAAGGACGCCGGCGGTCGCGAATTCGAGCGCATCGCCTTCCTTGGGATCGCGGTCGGCCTCGCCGCCGATCGCGAGCAACGGGCGCATGTCGGCGCCGTTACCGACACGTCTGAAGAGTTCTTCCTCTGAAAGGAGGAGGGGCCCGCTTCGTTGAGGGTAAGGGTCTGGCCGTCCTGTTGGATCTCCGAGGCATCCAGCTGACAGCGGAGAAGTTCGACCGGATCGAGTCTGTCGGCCATGTGGCCGTCGAGCGGTTCGGTGGTTGTGAGCACCTCGCCGTCACGGGGCTCGAACCGGGTGAGACGATTACCGCGTTCGAGATAGAAGGCAGGCACGCCGCGCCGCGCGGTCCAGCGGAATGCAGCTGTGGCCATGAGCTTGTTGCCGCCAGTGAAGTTAAGGCAGCATTCCGACAGCGGCAGTTGGTGTCTGGTTTGGAGCGCATCGAGCGAGCCCTCGATGCCCGTGAAGTCATCGTGGGGCACTAGTTCCAGCCGCGTGCCGCCGCGCGGCACCAGTGCGGTGGCGTCAAAGAACCGCTTCAGATGGTGGGCTGGGTTCCTGGACTCTGCCGCATCCTCGCTGTGAAGCAGGAAGACGCGGTCGGGCTTGAAGTGAGCCACCGTGAGCACGTGCGGCCAGATTTGCCGGGAGGCGAGGGCGAGGAGGATCTCAGGAGAATGGGTCAGAACCAGCGGGCATCCAAGGGAGGAATCGGGTTGGATTCCCGTTCCAAGTCGAAACCCATGAACCCGGCAGCGAGCTGCAACATCTCTTCGAAGCCTTCCTTGCCGATCGGTTTGACGCCGTGGGCGAGGATACTTGCGTTGCGGTTCTCTGTCGCGTGCCGCCAGCGGCTCTTCTTTTCGAGCGCAAGATCGGCGACGATTTGGATCGCGCGCGGGTGGTTGAGCGAAGCCAACGCCCGAAAGATTCTTTCGAGGCTGAGTTTCACCTCGCCGTGTTCATCCGGCTGGCAGGAATCCAGCGTGGCAAATGGGGCCGGGAGCGGGACTCCGGCCTTCAGTCGGCCGTTCTGGAAGGCGCGTTGGTGGTTTCAGCGAGCCAGAGCTGGCCCTGCATCTCCATCGCGCGGTAGAGCCGCGCGGCGGCATCCTCAAACCGGTGCTGCGCGGCGGTGCGGAGAGCGTTGTCGAGGAGTTCGCGGAGGAGAACATCGCTGGCGTGCTCATCCTTGCAGGAGACGCAGAGTTCGATGGCTTCACGCACGAAAGTGTGCGAGCCGTGGTCGTCCCGACCGTCGAAAAGCGGCGGGAGTTCTTTGCGTGCTTTGCCGAAAAGCGTTACGGCCATCGAGAAATCCAGACGATGCCGGGCGGCCATTGCATCGGCGACGTCGGCCAGTGCCTCGAAACGGCGCTGCAGCGGAACGCGATTGGCGGTGTCGCGCAGGATTTCGGCTGCGCCATCAAACAGGCAGCCAGCCCAGAGATCGCGGGCCCGCTCGATTTCGCGGATGGCCAGTTCAGTCCACGGGTTGTTCTGATAGAGGATCTTTTCCCTCCCATCCACGGTGATTCCGAGACCACCTTTTTCTCGTTGATTCCCGCCCACGTAACTGAATCGGGTGAAGATTTCTGTGGCCGCGAGCACCAGCGCAGCACTCATCGTTTTGGTGCCGCCGGTGTAGTCCACGAGGACTTCGGCTGGCGGGATTCTCCATTTCTTCAGCAACGAGGGAATCTGTTCGCGCAGGGCGCGATAGCACGGCCCCAGTTCCTCGAAGCGTTCGACCTCGATGAAATCGCGGTCTGGATGCCAGTCGAGTTGGGCATGGATCTGGTCCGCGACCGTCCGGCTGCCGGCCGAACAGAAATACCAGACGTGAGCTGGGCGGTGCTGGCGCAGAGTGAACAGCACCGGTGCCGGTGACCCGCCGACGGAAACGAGCGCAGCGCGGATTTGGACGGGCGAAGTCTGGGCTGACATGAGGGCGGGTGAGTCGAGAGTGGAAATCAAGGTGCGACGAGCATGCTGACATCGAGCAAGTGCATGAGTCAGCGCGCGACCTTGTCGCGGATGCGATCGACGATGGCGCGGGTAACCTTCGGCTTCGCCTTCCCGGCCCGGCGTTTGAGGACCGGGAGGTCGCGGGCGCCGCTGGAGGCGACGGCGGACTCCTCGACGGTGAGGAGGCGGGGACTCCCGCTGGACACGAGCGGATTGCGCGTGCGCAGTTTTGGGAAGCGCGAGAAATCGCGGTCGGCGGTCCACAGTTCGCGCACGCCGTGGGCGAGGCAAAGCGCGGCGATGCGCGCGTCGTGGATGCGCGGTCCGGCGATTGCGCCGGCGCGCACGAGATCCACGAGGATGGGCCAATAGGTGTCGTCTTCGGAGAGCAGGCGGGTGTTGGGGCGTGCGCGCCAGGAGTCGATGGCGGACAATGCGATGTCGATTGGGGTCGCCGGAGAGAAGATGCGTGGATGTGTGACTACGCCTAGGAATTCATGCACGCAGGGCCAGGGAATCGCCCAGGCAGCTCCATCGCCACCGGCATCGCGGTAGGCAGCGAGCGCGGATGGATGGTGGATGGACTCGACGCGGTGGAGTGCGACGAGAATGGTGGTGTCGAGAGCGATCATGACCCGCGACCCTCGTAAATGGCGTCGCGGATTTTCTCCCAGCCGCCATCGGCGAACTCAGGGGTGAGGCCGTTCCCCTTGAACGTCACAAGTGGCGGGATGGCTGGGGCCGCCTTTTGGCGCGCCTGAAGGGCCGAGGCCAGCCCCTGTTCGACGATGGCGCGGAGGGTGGTGCCGTCGCGGGCCGCAACCCTCTTGGCGCGGAGCAGAAGCGGGGTGGAGATTTCGAGGGTGGTCTTCATGTTAGCTGGGTCCCCATACTTTGCGATATGGGCGTATGGGTCAAGATCGGCGAAAGGCGGACAGATGACGGAAGGCAGCGGGCGGAGGATGGACGATGGAGAATGGATAGCGCGGCAGGTGGGCTGCGAAAAGCCGTTGGCCCGAGTCAGCCGGGGAATGGGCGCAGGCGCGGATCGGTGCGGTGAAAGGGGCGAGGGCGGAGAAGGTGCGGGAGCGTGGACCTTACCACAAGGCACGGACAGGGTAGCGATGGATGGCGGCATCCGGGGTCAGGAGCGCGAGGCCGTTGAGCAAGGCGTGGGCGATGAGCAGAGGAGGGAGCAGGTGTCGATGAGGAGTCGCATCACTCGGCGGAGGCGGCGGGCTTGGCGGGGGCATCCGGGAATACCGGGCCGTCGTGGAAAGCGTTCTCGAAGGCGGGATCTGGGGAGTTGAAATCGGCGGGCACGACGCAGGCGCCGGCGAGCTGTCCGAGGCGGCGTTTTGGGCGCTTGGGGGCGATGCCCGGCAACGGGCGGATTTCGGCGAAGGGCTTGTTGCGATCGCAAAGGATGATCGTCTCGCCGGCCCTCGCGCGGCGTGCGACGGCCGAGAGATTGGCCTTTGCCTGGTGGAGATTGAACTGGGTCATGTAGTGACGCCGCGGACGGAGCGCGTCAGGCTCCCAGCGGGTTCCAGACCCGGGTGAAGCCGAAACCCTCGAAGTCCTTGACGTTGGCGGTGGCGAACTCGGTGACGCCGTGGTGGCGCAGGGTGAGGGCGAGGCGGGCGTCGTAGATGCGGCGCCGGGGAAACTGGGGCGAGGCGGCGGCGCGCCAAAGGGGTTCCGCGAGGCGGGCATCGGGGCCGGGATAATCCACGAGTCGCCAGCGGGGATGCTGGCGGTAGGAATGGACGGTGGCCGCGGCGGCGGCGGCCGTCGCTGGTCTGGCGAAGATGGCGGGGTTGCGAAGCAGGTTGTAGAACTCGACGAGCATCAACTCGCAGAGGACCACTTCAGCGCCCTCGGCTTCGAGTCGATCGACAAAGGCGCGGGCCTGCGGGTGTTCAACCGCGGCGGAGTTGGCGGCGTAGCCCAGGATGTTGGTGTCGAGCGAAATCATTGGCGGCTGGAAGGCTTTGACCGACGGCGGCGGGAAGGGGTGGAGATTTCGGGAGGCTGTTCGTTGGCGAGCAGGCGCCAGTCTTCAACGGGGGCGAGGACCGGGCCGAGGTCGAGCGGCTCAGGCGGATGCCAGGGTGCGGAGGACTTTGGAGGATAACCCGGCATGGTGCGTTCGAGGCTGCGGCGGACGACCTCGGCGAAGCTCATCTCGTATTCGGCGGCGATCCGCTTGGCCTCGCGGAAGAGATGGTCGGGAAGCTGGATCTGGGTTTTTACCATGATGGCAATTTGCCAGCATCAGCCGGCGGGTCAAGGGGGGAAGCCGGCGGACGATGGTAACGTAATACGTGACAACCGCGGCGAACGATTGCGAAAGGCGGGCGGGCCGAAAATGGGCGACGGAGAACGGGAGCGAGTCAGGAAAAGGATGTAACGTAATACGTGACAAAGTGCGCGAGCGGCGGTGGAAAGTGAAGGACCAGATTGCGGCTGGCAGGTTGCGGGAACCCGTGCGGCGCGGGTCAGCCCGGGAATGGGCGCAGCGGGACTTTGGAATAGCGCGAGACTATCGGGTCGCGGGCGCGATGATTCGCTTTGGCTCAATCACGTTCGGACCGAGCACTGAGTTAGGGGCCTGAAACGTCAGAAGCACAAACTGCTTTTTGTCTGCTTTGGTCCGAAACTGCACGGGACGGAAATAGACCGCGCTCGCTTGGCGCTCCGGTGGGATCGAATATCCAAGGGCAGTCCGTTTCGTGGCTGGATGGGCGAGGCGCAGACCGGTTTTTGCCTCTTTGTTCGCCTTGAGCTTCGTCTCAATCTGGTTGAGGACCGGATCGATCTTGTCGGGGGCACTCATTGCCCATTCGCTGTAAAAGCCGTACGGCAACAGCAGTGCGAATGCACTCTTGGCATCCTGTTGGGAGCCGTTTGAAGTTATAGCTCACGCAGACCAGGGTCCACTCCAGTGAGACTTTTGCATGGCCCCTTAAACTGAGGCGCCGGAAGCGACTCCGTCGTCTTGACAAGCCCAGACGTAAAACTATGTTTTACATCATGATCAAAACGATCACCAAGATTGGCAATTCACAGGGAATCATGCTCGATGCGGCGTTGATGGAACTTGCTCATCTCAAGGTTGGCGACCAGGTCAACCTGACCGTGCATGAGGGCGGGGCGATTTATCTGGCGCCGATTCGTAGTCAGCCCGGGCCGGCGGAAGTGACGGCGGCTATCCAGAAAACGGTGAGGGACTATCGCAAAACCCTGTCGCGCCTAGCCTGATGGACACCGGACCCGATGACTGCATTCACCTGACGGTCGGTCAGGTGGCTGAGATTCATGCCGCCGTGCTTGAGGAATTCGGCGGAATGGGCGGCATTGCTGATCAGGGGTTGCTTGAGTCCGCCGTGGCAGCACCGCAGGCGACGGTGTTTGGGCAGTCTCCCTACGCAGATTTGATCGAGGTGGCTGCAGCTTATCTGTTCTATCTGTGCCGTAATCATCCCTTCCGGGACGGCAACAAGCGCGCGGCTATGGCTGCCGCCATCGTCTTTCTTCGTCTGAATGGGATTGATCCCAAGCCGGACGCTCCGGCCTGGGAATCGCTGGTGCTCGACGTCGCCGCTTCGAAGCTTGATCGGGGTCAAACGACGAAGCTGCTGAGAAAACGAATTCCGAAAGCCAAACGGTGAGGCCGGCTTGGAATCGCGAGCAAGCTCGCTTCCTACAGGTCGCGGACATATGCCTATCTGGTCCGGACGTCACTCGATCTTATGCGCATCATAGACGCTCACGTGCATCTCTATCCGCCCGAGATCGGACACGGCCCGGCGGCATGGGCGGCGGCGCATGGTGAGCCTCACTGGGCGACGCTCTGCACGCGGCGACGGCGCGATGGACGGCCGGTGCAGACGTTTCCCCCCGTTGACCAGTTGCTCCGCGAGATGGATTCCCAACAGGTGGACTTCGCCGTGCTGCTCGGCTGGTATTGGGAAAATCCCGCAACGTGTATATGGCAGAATCGTTTTTTTGCCAACTGCAGGGAAGCGCACCCGGATCGCCTGGCGGTTTTTGCCACGGTTAGTCCGGTTGCCGGAGCGGCGGCGGTTGAGGAGGAGATCCGGTGGGCGCGCGAGGCCGGATTCTGCGGGCTGGGGGAGCTTTCCCCGCATTCGCAGCATTGTCGGATGGATGACCCAGGGTTGGGCGCGGCTTTGGAACTGGCTGGCGAGTTCGGCCTGCCGGTCAACCTCCATGTCACCGATCCACAGGGACGCAAATATCCGGGCCGTGTGGAGACGCCGCTTGAGGATTTTCGCTGGTTGGCCCGGGCATTTCCGAAGACGAAGTTCGTTCTCGCGCACTGGGGAGGGGGACTGCCTTCGCTTGAGACGAACCCGGAGCTCAAGAACGACCTGGCGAATGTGGTCTACGACACAGCCGCTTCGCCGCTCGTTGGTGACGACCGGATCTGGCGCACGACGCTTGATGTGGTGCCGGCGGAGAAGGTGCTGTTCGGCAGCGACTATCCGCTGGTGCTCTATCCACGGACGGAAAGCGAACCCGGCTGGCGCGGAATCCTCTCGGAAATCGACCGGGCGGGCCTGAGCGCCGCCGAGAAAACCCAGTTGCTCGGAGGGAATGCGGCGCGGATGCTCGGGGTGTAAGCGGAGTGTTTTCGCTGAGTCCGATCCACCGGGGCTTGCTCCGTTTTGGTTGGAGTGTAGGAGCCTGCTTGCAGGCGAATTGAAACGTTTAGCGGACCATCTGCTGAATCGCCTGCAAGCAGGCTCCTACAAAAGAGGAGAAAGCAGCGGGCAGGGTGAATTGGCGCTAGTTTGACCAAATGTCCCGGAGCTTGCTCCATAAATCCCTGTCCTCACCGCGACGAGGGCGTCGCATCTCCATGGGGGACCCCGTTCCGACGGCATACTTCACAAATCCGTTTCGGTTGACGGCGCGGAGGAGCTTGAGTTTCTCCCGCAGTTTAAGTAATTTCGCAACATGAGCATTGATGCCAAGCTTGCCGAAATAGGCCTCAAACTTCCCGTTCCCCCCGCGGCGGCCGGCAGCTATGTGCCGACCGTCCGCTCCGGCAATATGCTCTATTGCGCCGGAACCATTGCGTTGCTGGACGGCGAGATGACGCACACGGGTCAGGTGGGCCGTGAGCAGACAGTCAAAACGGGCTACGAGTCGGCCCGGGTGTGTGCGCTCAACACACTTGCGAACATCAAGGCTGCCATGGGGAGTCTCGACGCGGTGAAACGCATTGTTTTTGTCAGCGGGTTCGTGAATGCCGTGAGTGGATTTGCCGATAGTCCGGCGGTGATCAATGGAGCATCCGACCTCTTCGTAGAGGTCTTTGGCGAAGCAGGTCGCCATGCCAGGGCGGCTGTTGCGGTGGCCGGATTGCCGCGCAATTCCACGACCGAAGTCCTGGTCGTCGCGGAGCTCAAATAGCCCTGTCACAAAACGACCAAATAACGCCAATCGCGACCATTGCAGGCGAAGGATGATAGGTATACGATTCCTAGCGGCCGGCTAGGACTGCGCACGAAAAGACCATTATGGGCTTTTGTCTGGAGCTCTTTCGGCGTGGCCACGCCGACCCGCCCGGCCGATCAATCCCCTCCCTCCATGTCTTCATCGCATCTGTGGCATTTCGCAGCCCTGTTCCTGCCCGGACTTCTGTTCTTCGGTGTTGTCGGCGTTTCCGCCGCGGATACTGCCGAGATCCGCACGCCGCCAGCGCCCGCGACCCCGAGGATTAACGGGCCCGTCCTTTTTGGCGTGCGGCCGGGCTCGCCCTTCCTCTACCGGATCCCGGTCACCGGAGACCGGCCGATGACGTATGCGGTTGACGGCCTGCCTTCCGGGTTGTCGCTGGATGCGAGTTCTGGGATCATCACGGGGCGGCTGGCCCAGGCCGGCGAGCATGCCGTCGTCCTCCGCGCGCAGAATGCCAGGGGACGGGCGGAGAAACGTTTTCGCATTGTGTGCGGAGAGGAGATCGCACTCACGCCGCCGATGGGCTGGAACAGCTGGAACTGTTGGGCCCAGGCGGTTGATCAGGACAAGGTGCTGCGCTCAGCCGGCACGCTTGTGAGTTCCGGTCTCGCCAACCATGGCTGGACCTATGTGAACATCGATGACACCTGGCAGGGCGAACGGGGCGGTTCCCACCACGCGATCCAGGGCAACGAGCGGTTCCCGGACATGAAGCAGCTTTGTGAGAAGATCCACGCGCTTGGGCTGAAGGCCGGAATCTATTCGAGTCCCTGGATCGCCACCTTCGCCGGCTTTCGCGGCGGTTCGAGCGACGATTCCGACGGCAAATGGGAAAGGCTTCAGAATTACGAGCCGAACAAACGGCTGGGCCGGCACTCGTTCGCGGCGAACGATGCGGCGCAGTTGGGCGAATGGGGTTTTGACTATCTGAAATACGATTGGGCGCCCAACGACGTCGAGCATACGAAGGAGATGGCGCTTGCCCTCCGCGGCACCGGGCGCGATTTCGTGCTCAGCTTGTCGTGCAGCACCCCGATCGAGTCGATCGGCGAACTTTCCCAGTGGGCGCAGGCTTGGCGGACAACCGGCGACATCTGGGACACGTGGGAGATTCCGGGTCCGTGGCAAAACTCGGTTTCGGCGATCGGTTTCAACCAGGACGCGTGGACGACGTTCTGCAAACCGGGACATTGGAACGACCCGGACATGCTCGTGTTGGGCTATGTCGGCTGGGGCCCGCAGCTCCACGCGACGCGCCTCACGCCCGCGGAGCAATACACCCACATCAGTCTCTGGTGCATGCTTTCGGCCCCCCTGTTGATCGGCTGCGATATGGAGCGTCTCGACGCTTTTACCCTGAACCTGCTGACGAACGACGAGGTGCTGGCGCTCGATCAGGATCCGCTCGGGCGATCCGCCCGCCGTGTCGCAACCCTCGGCGCAATCGATGTGTTCCGGAAGGAGCTCGCAGACGGCAGCTCCGCGCTCGGGTTCTTCAACCGCGGCGACGTGCCGCACACGATCACCGCCAAGCTGGACCGCCTCGGCTATGGCGGGCGTTGGACGGTGCGCGACTTGTGGCGGCAGAAGGACGCGGGAATATTCGAGAACGATCTGCCGGTCACCGTCCAATCGCACGACGTCATGCTCTACAAGCTGACGACCGCCGCGCCAGTGGGAGCATCAGCGCACTGACCGGCTCGCGGGTGGGCTGCCGGCGAGGTCGGAAGCCCTCCGTGCCGTGAGCATCACCGAAGCCGGGATTATGGAGTTGAATGCAGGGTCGTCGCTCAGCCTTGTCCTCCATAGCCCTGGCGGAGGAGGATCGGCGAACTGTCCTCTTGTTGATGTAAGGTCGCCGCTTGCCGGCGGCCCATTCCACCTTCATGGAGTCGGCTTAGGTGGCATATTTCCCGCTCGCGGCCGGGCGGCATTTTCTTTGCAATGGCGAAGAACATGTCCGACCGTCCGCGCGACAATCTCCCTCCTCTGGAACATCGGTTCTCCGGTGAGAACGCGATGCGCACGCTGCTCTATCTCTATCAAGGTGAGCGCGGGCAGCTGGCGCTTGCCTCGCTTTGTTTTGTCATCAAACACAGCCCGGTGTGGCTGATGCCGGCGATCACCGCGAACATCGTGGACATTGTCGCCCAGCCGGCGCGGCATTCGCGGGGCGAACTTTGGATGAATGCCCTGGTGCTGGCGGTGATCCTGGCCCAGAACATCCCGCTGCATTACGTCTATGCACGGGCGCTCAGCCGGGCGGCGCGGACGACCGAGACGCGGCTGCGTTCCGCATTGTGCCGGCGCCTCCAGCATCTGTCGATCGGCTATTACGCCAAGCATAGCGCCGGGGTGTTGCAGACGAAGGTGCTACGCGACGTGGAGGCGATCGAGCAGTTGACGCGCGTGCTTTTCGACGGCGGTCTGGCGTGTCTGGTGAACATCGTGTTTGCCCTGATCATCACTGGTCTGCGGCAGCCGTGGTTTCTGGGCTATTTCCTGATCACAGTGCCGGCGGCAGCCGCGATCGTCTATGCCCTGCGACGTCCTCTGGCGGCGCGCAACGCCGCTTTCCGCGAGGAGATCGAGCGCATGTCCACGCGGGTGATCGAAATGACGCACCTGCTGCCGGTTACTCGTGCCCATGGACTCGAATCCACGGCGCTTGCGCGGGTGGGCGAGTCGCTGGAGCGCGTGCAGGCGGCTGCGTTACACGTCGACGGGATCAACGCGGTTTTTGGCGCGCTGTCCTGGGCGACCTTCAACGGCTTCAACATGCTTTGCCTCGTGGTTTCCGCCTGGGCCTGCCTGGCCGGCTGGCTCCCGCTCGGACCCGGAGACATCGTGCTGCTGACCACCTATTTTGGTCTGATCACCAGCTCGGTGCTCGGGCTGGTGGGCACCCTCCCGCAGATCACCAAAGGCATGGAGTCGATCCGCTCGATTGGCGAGGTCCTCCAATGCCCGGATCTGGAAGACAACGAGGGCAAGGCCGCCTTCACTGCGGTGGAGGGCGCATTCTGCTTTGAAGATGTGAGCCATGTCTACCCGGGGTCGAAGCTCGCGGCGCTTCACGATTTCTCATTGTCGGTGACGCCCGGTGAAACGATTGCCCTGGTCGGGCCTTCGGGGGCGGGGAAATCAACGGTGCTCAACCTGGTCATTGGCTTCATCCGGCCGACTGCCGGGCGCATTCTTGTCGACGGCCATGACATGCAGGCGCACGACCTGCGCACCTATCGACGTTTCCTCTCGGTCGTGCCCCAGGAGTCGATCCTGTTTGATGGAAGCGTCCGCGAGAACATCACCTACGGGTTGTCGGCGGTACGGGCGGACACTGTGGAGAAGGCGTTGCGCGACGCAAACGCGTGGGATTTTGTTTCCCGCCTGCCGGCCGGGCTTGACACCGAGGTCGGCGAGAAAGGCGCCCGATTGTCCGGCGGCCAGAAGCAACGTCTCGCCATTGCCCGGGCGCTTGTCCGCAATCCGCGGGTGCTCATTCTCGATGAGGCGACCTCGGCTCTCGACACCGAGACCGAGGCGCTGATCCAGGAAGCTCTGGTCAGGCTGATGCAAGGCCGGACGACGTTTGTCGTCGCCCACCGACTGTCAACCATTCGCAACGCTGGGCGGATCGTTGTTCTCGACCAAGGGCGGATTGTGGAGGTAGGCACCCACGAGGCGCTGCTGGCCTCCGACGGACTCTACGCCCGGCTGCACGCGCTGCAGGCCTAAGCCGTCTCTATTCAAAAAACTCTGCCTTCACTCGTAGACACAATGTCGTGAGGCGATCATTGTAGGAGCCTGCTTGCAGGCGATTGTTAGTCCGACATCGCCTGCAAGCAGGCTCCTACAATTTGCATGGATACGGCTGAGGCGCCGCCCGGCAGACTCCTTAGTCCAGGATGTAGCCTTCCTCGCCGTGTTCGGACACATCGAGGCCGACCGTTTCGTCCTCGACGTCCACCCGTATTCCGTTCGTGACACGACCGACCAGCCAGGCGATGCCCGCCGTGCCGGCCGTTGCCCAGACGAGCACGACAACCGCGGCCTTGAGCTGTTCGAGCCACAAGGTTTGCCCCACGAACCCGGCAATCGAGCCCACCGCCAGATTCGGATTCACCGCGGCAGTTGCAAAAACGCCGGTCAGAATGGTTCCCAGCGTGCCGCCGACGGCGTGCACGCCAAACGTATCCAGCGAATCGTCATAGCCGAACCGGGTCTTGAGGTTGTTGCAGGCAAAGTAGGTGGCTGCGCCAGCCGCCAGACCGATGGCCACCGAGCTGCCGGCGGTGACGAAACCGCTCGCTGGCGTGATCGTGGCGAGTCCGGCCACCGCGCCGGAACAGAGGCCGAGGATGCTGGGTTTGCCGCGTCGGAAGTATTCGATCACCGACCAGGAGAAGCAGCCGGCCGCGGCCGAAAGCGTGCTGGTGACGAAGGCGTTGACGGCGATCCCATCGGCCGCCAGAGCGCTGCCGGCATTGAAGCCGTACCAGCCGGCCCAAAGCATGCCCGTGCCGACCATGCACAACACCATGCTATGAGGCGGCATCGGTTCCCGTCCGTGGCCGCGGCGTTTGCCCAGGAGCACGCACAAGACCAGCGCGCTCCACCCCGAAGTCATGTGCACAACGAGACCGCCGGCGAAATCGATGGCTTTTATGCCGGCGGTCGGATTGCCGAGGCCGTTCATCCAGCCGCCCACGCCCCAGATCATGTGGGCGACCGGGAAATAGACGATGAACATCCAGAGGATGCTGAAAAGCATGACGGCTTTGAATTTCATGCGTTCCGCGATCGCGCCAAGGGTCAGCGCCGGCGTGATGATGGCGAACATCAGTTGATAGATTGCGAACAGGCTGTGGGGAATCCACTGGGCGTAGTCACTGTTGGGCGCGGCGCCGACATGCCGCAGAAAGCTGAAGCTCAACCCGCCGATCACGGCGTTGCCCCGGGCGTAGCTCAGGCTGTACCCACAAAGCCACCACAGAATTGTGACGACAGCGGCCAGGCCGAGGCACTGGGCGAGAATGGACAGCACGTTCTTGCGGCGGACCAGGCCGCCGTAGAAAAGCGCCAGTCCCGGCAGCGTCATGAACAGCACCAGCGCAGCGCTGGTCATCATCCATGCGTTGTGGCCGGGACTGCCTCCCGGAATCATTGAGACAGCGTGGCCGTCGGTCGCGCGCGCAGTGTTGTTGACGTAGGCCTCGATGTCGGCGAGCCGTTGCTCAACCGTCGGCTGGGGCAGGGGGGCGGGGGCATCGGCTGCCCGCAGCGGAATCGACGGTACAAGGAGGGTGATGAAGACAAGAAGAGCCAGTCCGAGGTAACGCATGGATAAAAACGCTCATGTAGCAGGTTTCTGGCCATGTATGAATTTTATGCATAGTCCGCCTATAATTGGCCACCGGTATCCAGCGAACTAATAAATGCCAATAGCGCACCGCGAGGTTGCCTGTATGGATCGTTGCCAGCCTGAGCCCTCTCTATTCAGAAAACTCCGCCTTCACTCGTAAACATCCTGTCGTCGGGTGATCGGTGCAGGAGCCTGCTTGCAGGCGAATCTTACGTCGGAATCGCCTGCAAGCAGGCTCCTACAAATTGCATAGATGCGGCTTAGAGATCCGAGTCGCGCTGACGGCGCAGCGGCCTCCATCGGGAGCGTAGCAGTTCCGCGGTGTCACGCTTGAGCTGTGGAGATTCCCGTGGTATGCCTCGTTTGTTCTTCATCTGCATGCGCCGTTTCCATTTCCACCCTCTATTGCTGGCTTCCGTCGTCGCGGCCGCTGGGTTCTTATGGACGGCGGTGGCGTCTGCCGGCGATGAGACTAGACCGGCCGCTTCTGCGGATCGGGCGAATCCCGCCGGCCAGCAGCCTGTCGGCGCGGAGACGAATGAGGACCAGACGCTCACGCCGGATCAGTTGTACGATGTGGGCAAAAGCCTCTTTGACCAATACGCGCCGGCCGAGATCAAAGAACAGTACGACTTTCCGACGAAAGAGCAGTGGGACGCCTTTGCCGTGAAATTGCAGCGCGCTTTGGACGGGGATTCGGTTGAGGAGTTGGCGGCGTACGAGCCACAAGCGCGGGCCGCAGTGATCGCATTGCGGACGCTGCCAGGCTACGAGGATTACGCTGATTGGCTCGAAGAACGGCTGGATTTGATTCAAGCCGCACGGTCAACACTGCGACCGCTGCCTCCATCTCCCGGCCATCCTCCGCCTGCCCCGCCGGTCCCTGGTGGCCGGCAGTTTCGTCGTCCCGCGATGCCTTATTATGATTTGTGGCTGCAACGCCTTGGCCGCCGGCCGGCGCCTCCCGGCGCAGCGGATCTCATGCCCGCATTGCGGGCTCAATTCTCTGCGGCTGGAGTGCCACCGGAGTTTGCCTGGATCGCCGAGGTCGAGTCGACGCTCAATCCGAGAGCCCGCAGCCCGTCGGGCGCCAAGGGTCTGTTTCAGCTTATGCCCGAGACAGCGAGGACTCTTGGCCTGAGCACGTGGTTCCCTGACGAGCGCACGGATCCGGCCAAGAGCGCGGGGGCCGCGGCTCGGTTGCTGCGGAACCTCCACGCGCGCTTCGGAGACTGGCCGCTGGCGCTCGCCGCCTACAATGCCGGCGCCGGGCGTGTAGAGCATCTGCTCACGGCGAAGAAGGCGAAAACATTTGGCGAGATCTCCCCGTCATTATCGGTGGGAACCCGCTTTTACGTTCCCAAAGTCTGCGCGACCATTGCCCTGCGCACGGGGCTGCCGCTGGAGCAGTTCGCCGGACGGGAATGAAAATGATCGCGGCTGGGGCGACTCCCACCGGGCGCATCTCTCGATTGTCGGCGGATGGCGGACTCGGCTGAAAGTGGCACGGGCAGCCTGCCGGCCGTAGCGCCCGGGCGAAGGCTGGTCCCGCCCGTGATCCGGAAACCATGGGCAGATGCCCATGCCATGTGGGACCACCGTCAATCGTCAGATGCTTTCACGCCGATCGCAAAACGGTTTTGCGTAGGACGGGGGGACCTCCGATGCGGCCTAACGGCGAGCGCCAGTCCCTCGACTTCGCTCGTTCTGCCGGCCAGCAGAATGAGCTTGTCGAACGTATGAGCCGACGTTCGATTTCGGATCCACTCGCTCACGCTCGCAGCTACGAGGAGCGGAAGCCTCAACTGATCCACTCGCTCACGCTCGCAGCTACGAAGAGCGGAAGCCTCAACTG
>Ga0182027_10007738_pt1 | contig 15773 bp, 20 predicted proteins | sample 712E1DmetaG_FD_121300 | JGI IMG/M metagenome (GOLD analysis project Ga0182027, IMG submission 121300) | Permafrost microbial communities from Stordalen Mire, Sweden - 712E1D metaG (Illumina Assembly) | ecosystem: Environmental > Terrestrial > Soil > Wetlands > Permafrost | place: Sweden...
TGCGACTGCCTGCACGTCGACGACCTCGCCGCGATCCTGGCAGAAAAGGGGCTCGACAAGCGCCCCGCTGGAAAGTAAAAAAGAGGCGACCCCCGGAAGTACGCATGAGAAAGTCGTTTGCAGATATCTCTTCCACACTCGCCAAAGATAGCCCTTGGAAAGAAATATTTGATAGTCTTGCAGAGAAAGAAGATAAGCTTAAGAAAGGCGTAAATGACTCGTATGTAGACCTTATGGGATTTACTACGGGTGAGATAAGCGACTACAAAGAGCAGATGTACAAAATTGTCAAGGGTAACATAGCTAAAGATAGTACTCTTATGACACTTCCTGAGCTTGAGAAGAAGATGACTTCTGTGTTGCCTGAGACTATAAAGGCAATGTCTAGTAAAGGGAGTAACTTTCAAGTAGTACTCGACGCTTTTAAGCGTGGTATGACTCCTGACCAAATGATGAAAGACTCTCGCGTTATGGATGGATATTATAACGCGCTCACCGGACAAGGTGTGACGGGTTTCGATCCCGGTTCGTTTAACATGGCGTATACTCCTGTTAGTATGAGCCCTAACGAGTGTACTTCTTACTACTCTAACGGTGGTCTACCTTCTATCATTATAGATAAGAAAGTCAAAGGTGCAATGATAAATGGCTACAACTTTGTCAGTAATGACGAAGCTACTGGCCTAAACGAAAAAGAACGAAAACAGCTTAAGGAATATGCTAATAAAGTAGGATTCGACCAACAGATAGAGCATACTGATAGGGACGGTCTTGTTTATGGTGGGTCTTTCTTGTACCCCGTCTTTAAGAAAGATAGACCAGATACCTTCGATATGCCTATTGAACAATTATTTGCCGAAAAAGTTATAGAGAAAGACTCAATAGATTACTTTGTAGAAGGGGATAGATGGAACTCCATTATGGTCCCTAACTATAATATAGCTGCTAAAGATTATCTTTCACCCGATACATATATGATACCGCTTGCAGGTGTTCGTGTTAGTCACGAACGTATGGCTATCGTTAGACCAATTATACTGCCTTATTGGGGGAGTCTTAGGCAATTAGGGTGGGGTCGTTCTGATTTTGAGTCGTATATTCAGAGTATCCTTGCCTATAAGATTCTCATTGCTTCTGTACCTATAATGGCTCAGCAGATGAGCCTTTTGGTGCATGTCATACCTCTTGATGGCATAATTGCGGAAAATGGCCCTGCTTTTGCTCAGGGTTTCGCACAAAACAATAGCGCGATGCTTAGAGCTTGGAGTTTCCTTAATCCTTTGACTATTAACAGCTACGGCGATCTAAAAGCTATTGATAGGTCTTTTTCAGACTTCGATAAACTCAATATGGCCTTAAGACAAGACGTTGCGGCCAATAGCGGAATACCTGAGAGTGTACTTTTCCACACCTTAAGCACAGGTTTTAGTGATAATTCGGAAGAAATTACTTATAAACAGTCAGAAACTATACGAAATATCAACAATTCAGTGATACCTTCGTATATGAACATCATTAAACTACTTGTAGCATCATGTTTTGGCCCTGATTCCGAGCAATTTAAGAAAGCAGACACTCTTCGTATTAGTTTTGACTCTCCTGATATCATAACTAACGAAGAACGAAGCAAAATGCTCGAAAAGTTCTCTAGTGGTGTCAATATGCTACATACTGCGGGTATAAATAACAAGGATGCTGTCTCAATTGCCTTAAAGTTTATGCCCGAAATCACTATAGAAGAAGAAATTATAAGCCGCCTTGAGACTGAGAACCCCGATCCTGACGCTCAAGCGGCTAATAAGGGTGGGCTACCTCCAAAACCGGGTTATAAAGAAGAGCCAGACAAGAAAATGAACCTCTCTAAAGAAGGAAAGGCTTAAAATGCCAGATAAGCTAGTGAAAAATGTAGCTATCGCTAAAAGTGGTATCTACAAGTATGCAAGAAGCGAATTGCCTAGCCTGATGGGGGATAGTGCTACGCCTCCTTCTATCCACCAAGGGCTAGGCGTTTTTTCTGTGTACCGCCCTGCAACTGTGTTAGCGCGTGCAGTAGACCGTTTTGTACGCCTCCCATTGACTTTGGAGCACCCTTCTGAGATGATAGACGGCTCTAATTTTAAGCGGTATGCTGTGGGCTTCACCGGTGATAGTGCTACGGTAGATATGACTAACGATAAGCAGGAAGTGTTGATTAAGTCTACACTTGCGATTATTGATAATTCTGCTGTTAGGGCATATTATGGTCGTACAATTGAAGTTTCTCCTGGCTATACTGCGGACTTTAAGTGGGAAGATGGGGTGGCCCCTAGTGGTGAACCTTATCAGATAGCGATGACGAACATTACTTCTGTGAATCATTTAGCAATCACGCGTTATGGCCGAGGAGGTTCTGCCGCGTGTATATTGGATAGTTTAGGAGATATGCCGATGCAAAGAAAGAGCGGTTTGATTTATGCCGTGCGGAAACTCCTCGGAGTGAAAGACGCGGGCAAAGGGTTTTGCGATCAAGTCGTAGACCTTATTAATGATAGGGCTAAGATTGACGAGAAAGAAATTGCTAAGCGCGTACAGGTGCTTAGAGATTCTATAGTCGATCTTCCTGTGTCTGACGGTAAGGCTAAACTTGATAGGTTTGTGGAAGACCTTGATAGGATCAAGGAAGAGTCAGATGAATCGGCTTCTGAGATTGTGAAGATCGTCAATGGTCTTTACACCACTCTCGATGCCGCCGCTGTAGAGGATGTTGCGTATCACACTCTCGTTAAGGGACTCGGTAATACCGTAGTCTCCGAAGAGAAAGAGAAGCATGAAACTACGGAAGTAGGTGAGAAAGAGGGCAAAGCGGAAGACGAGAAGCCCGCGACCGAAGGCGAAAACACTAAAGAAGAGGCTTCGGGAGAAAAAAAAGAAGACGAGAACAAGACTAAGGAAGAAAAGAGCAAAGAAGCCACCGAACAACCTGAGATTGGTGAAGCGAAGCGCGAAGAGAAAGAGCATAAGAAAGCCGATGAGTTTAACTTCGCGCATGAAAAGAATGAGACTGTTGACTCGTATGTCGATAAGATTGCCGAAGCTGTTATAGCTAAACTTGAAGCAAAAGCGCCTAAGAAAGAAGAGCCTGTCATGGACTCTGCTATTAAGCGTGTTATGGATAGCTTCAAGTCTCCCTCCTCTGCTGATAAGTCTCCTGTAAAGGTAGACGATTCGGTTAAAAGCTCGGGTGTTATCGCTAATACCATGAAAGAGCTTAGGGGGGAGAAGTAATGCAGTACAGTTCTCAACAGGGGCAGTTTAGCTCTGTCCTCTTCGAAGGAGGCGGTCTTCCTAACGGTATTCCCGCTGATCTTTCGGGGGGTTTGTACACTCTTGGTGGATTCCAGAACGTTAATGATTCTGGTGGTCAGGCTAACTTTGGCGATCTTGTATCCTCGAACCCAAACGACGCTTCTGGTGACGGTAGTTTTTACGTTGGTATTCCCACTGGCTATCAGATTCGCGGTATCGTCATGTATGATGCCGGGATCGCCATGAATGATCCAGCTAAGCCTAACTACTTCCTACAGGGGGCTCCGGTTACGGTGCTATACCGTGGGGCTCTTCTGTTCTACGGTGCGGATACTACTATCATTGGTTCTGGTATCCCCAATATCAGTGATGTAGTGTGCGTACAGAACTCCACTGGGGTTCTTGACTTTATGCCTCCTGGTACTACTCAGGCTCAGGTTCCTACTGGTTGGACTGTTCTTTCTCAGACACAGGCGCGTGTCAAGTCGTATGACGCGATTACGGGTGCCTCGCTCATATTTTTCCAGTTGTAAGAGGAGAGACTAATGCAACAGAATCTTATCCTTACGTTGGGTTTCAAAGGGCAGGGCAACCCGAATGCGGTTCCTGCGGCTGTACCTAACGGTATTTGGACTCTAGGTGGTTTTCAAGATGCTAGTGATACCCAAACCCCTAAGTTTGGTGTGATTATGACTTCTAGCCCTGCACAGGCTGACGGTGATTTCCTGTGCGGAGCGGCTACGATATCTGGTGTAGCCTCAGTCTTTACTGCTACGGTATCGGGTACTGCGGTGGCTACGGGTAACATTAATATTGATGGTACTGCGATAGCTATTACTTCCGGTATGGTTGCTTCTGGTATTGCTGCGGCTATCGTAGCGGCTTCTGGTAACTTCTATCGCTTTGTTGTAACTTCTGGCGGTGCGACTGTAGTTACTATGTCTGGTCGTAATCAGACGCAGTATTCTCCTGGTCCAGTGTTTACTGATTCGAACCCCGCTACTGGTATCGGCATCACCTTTGCTACTACGGCTTCCGGTGTGTATGGTTCCACCGTTCGCGGTATGACCATGTACGACGCTAGTGTTGCAGAGAACGATCCTGCTAAACCGAACTACATTATCCAGGGTGCGCCTATCACGCTCATGTATCAGGGGCAGATATGGCTTAAGACGTGGATTGGAGCTACTACGTGGACTGGCGGTACTACTGGTCTTGTGACTACTCAGGACGCATCGGGAGTTACACTTACTGGTGCTCTTGCTAATCCTGTCCTTGGTGCTGTAGTTGTTGCGTCTAACGTTACGGGTGAAGTTGGGTTCTTGGCGAGCGGATCGAGCGCACCTACAGGGTATTCGATTATATCTGCTACTATTAAGTCTGTTAGTACTGATACTAACGGCGTGATGCTATTCCTCACCCTTTAAGGAGAAGTACGATGCAAATTGATGCGCATAAAGATGTAGGTCGTCTCGGTAAGGTTGCTCAAGCTCTGTTGAACGACCCTCAGAATGCTCATATAGCTAGAGGGCTGGCTAATACTGAGATTCGTATTGGCCCTGCTACGGATGATAGGTATGGTACCGATGCTGGTGCTTATCACCCTCTCTATGTAGGCGACTCTAGCTATTTCGGTAAGGAGATTTACGACGCGGACACTTCTGCCGCCGCTGATAAGAATCCTGATAATGTGTCTATGCAATGGGCGTGGAATCGTCAGGATAAGAAGTTTGATATTTCCTTTAAGAAAATGGTCACTGACTCTGCTGTTAATGACGCTAACCCTCTTATTACTGCACAGACGCTTACCCCCTGGTCGGTGTCGTGGAATAAGAACGTCTTTAAGCAGCCCCTTGCGTGGTCTAAGTTCCGCAAGTTCGTGACCTTTGAGAATGGTACTGATCCTTGGGCCGAGGTTTATTCTCTGGCTCTTGCTCAGTACTCTGGTTTTGCGGCTCTTGGTAATGCGGGTAGCCCTGCTAACGTTAAGACGCAGGACGTGGAAATCCAGACTGGTATGATGACCGCTCCGATCATCAACATGGACGTTACCTATAAGCTCGCTGTCGAAGAGATGAAGCGGCTTGAAACGTCTAAGGCTCCGTGGGCGGGCCAGATGATCCCTCAGAAGCAGTCGTATGCTAACTGGGTGCTTGAAATGCTCACGGACTATGTGGGCTATTATGGTAACTCTCCTACGGGTACGCTCGGCCTCTTTACGGTTAATACGCCTACCGCATGGTCTACCATTGGTTCCTCGATGACGGTGCTCGCTGCTGATGCTGGCAACACTCAGACCATCGGTTCCAATATGTACAAGGCTCTTGCTAAGGCGCTGACGAACTTCCTTACGGCTAACTTGAACAAGGTTACGAAGGTTATGATCGGTATGTCGGTAACGGCATTCAACCTCTTTACTTCGTATGCTTATTCTAGTACGTACAATCCGAACTCCGCTATGAAGATTTTCATGGAGAACTTCATCGCGGGTGAAACGATTGGTGGAAAGACCCCCGATATCGAGATTTTTCCTGACCCTCTCTTACAACCTAGCACCGTGTTTAACCCGCTCTCCACCGACTACCTTGTTATCGTAGCTCCTGAGATTGGTACCGGCCCCGATGAGGAAGTTCAGCCCCTCACGATCTTCGCCGCTCCTTTGATGGAGTTTGTCTACCCGGTTATCCCCGGTCAGTTTATGACGCAGTACAGGATGCTTAGGCGCATTGCTGGTATGTTCGTTCCGTATACCCCTTGCGTGCAGGTCTATACGGGGTTCGGAGTTTAATAATGCCTCTCGCTAATGGTCAGAAAGTGTTATCAGGGCCGGGGCTTCCTCATGGCTTACAGTTCAAATGGGCAACTGTAAACGTGACTGTCCCCGGCCCGAATGACGTGCCGAACTATGTCGTGGTTAGCGCAAGTCAGTATGCAACTTTGCTAACCGACACTCAGTTTACTACACTTACTGCTAGTTCAAAGATAGCTGTTGCTACTGATACACCTCTTACTTCTCAACAGCAACAGTACGCGGCGATTCCGACTATCCAAGGTCAGGTCGCTTACTTGAAAGCTCTTATCATAACTCTTGGTGGACCAACGTTCTCTTAAGGTTAATGGAGGCGAGGAACATGGACTACTATCTTGAAAGTCATCTGCCACATGCACTACAGTTTATGCGGTGCGCTCACAATGCTGACGGCGGTACGGACGACGTTATTTACCCGGAAGAAGTTGTAGTGACTATTCCAGCTGGTACTGACTCTAAGCATGTGGTGAAGCTGAATGAGCTACAGAAAGAGTTTCTTGAAAAGGATAAGGAGTTCAATAAGCTCCTTAAGCTGAGTAAGTTTGGTATTCGTTGGGTGAGCGCGATGCCTTCTCGTATGCTTTCTGAAAGTGAACGTATGGAAGACATGAAGCGTAAGATCAACGAACAGAACGCGGAAATCGCTAGGCTTAAAGCGAGAGTGTAATGGCGCAGATATACGTCTCTGGCAACTACGCTGACTTCATGTTTGCACGCAACTTCTCATTTGCAGACGGTGGAGCTAGTGAAGTTGCCGAGGCTATGACTGCTATCAACGCTCAATGGTATGGAGTCTTGAATACCTTTTGGGCATCTCAGGATGCGGTGCGACAGACGGCTACCAGGAATCTAGTTTACAATCTTCTTATTGCCTGGTATCTGGCTGACTTCTTTCCAATGTCTCTTACTGCTGTTGGAGCTAACGGTGGGATGCCCTTGGTTAAGAAATCCATTGGTGGTGTCGATATAACCTATCTTCAATACAAGGTCCAAGAAGAGATGAAAGTCTTGACGACTAACACGTTTGGACTAAGAGCATTGAATATGATTCTTAGCGCACCAGAGAGATTTGGAATGCTTGGCTCAACTACGGGCGTATTTCCGTATCCGAATGCCGGTGTTCCTCCTGTACTGATATGACCTTTGAAGCTGCTTCGCATATCAATTGGGCTTCATTACAAAAGATCATTGGTGAAGACAGTATCTTAGTAGGATATCGTGAGGCTGATGCGCATTCGAGTGGTATGTCTATGGCGGGACTTGGTGAGCTTCTTAGTGTGGATCACTTTACGCCGCAAGGCGCGTTTGTACCGGCTAGACCCCATTTACTTGAAGGACTTGAAGCTAACAAGGATACGATTAAAGAAGGAGTTGAAGCGTATTTCCGTCATCTCAACGATACGGGAGAAAGAGAACTTGCGCCATTAAAGTCTGTGTGTTTGAATAGTGTCAAGGATTATCTTGATTCCGGTATCTTGAAAGGCATAGCGCCTAACGCACCTGCTACGATTAGGAAAAAACACGGGCATGACTTTCCTGATATAGAGAACGGCGAACTACGTGACGGTATTGTAGCTATAGGTGTTAAAGGTAGTAGGCCGGCTTTAAGCCCGCCACAGAAATCTTTACCGGAGGCATGATGGGTGGGATATACGGTACAGCATTGCCTGTGTTCGCAGAGCAAGCTAGTACCTATTCTTATTACACTATGACTCCTTCCGTTGATAGTGGGTATACTGCTATCAGTGGGTTACAGTCTGTGTATGGTATCTTGAGGCTTTATTCTGCCCCTCCAACTGCCGAGGGTGAGAAAGTGCGAATGGCCGAGGGTAACTTGGTCACTCAGAAAGCCCCGTTCTTCTGGACTGAGAAGCATCTTACTGCGGGTTGGTTTCTTGCTACACCCATGATTCCTAGCGGTACATTAGTAGTGACGAGTTCTACTGATGTGTATAGAATAATGGCAGACAACCAGTTCGATAATGCAGCAGGTCTTTATATTTACGGCTTGAACAAGTTAGTTGGCGACAATGGATTGACAGTATCTTCGTTAAACTATAACTTCGGTACAGGATCGTTTAACTAAGATGGGTGTTAATCATACTACATTGGCAAGTGGACTTGCTGTTATCTTCGGTGTACCGAGTAAGTATGTAGTACCGCGTCAAGGAACATGGTGGAATCCACAAGACGCTATAGATAATATAAGTGGTAAACCAGATACGTGGGTTGGGTTTAGAGTCAAGAACGCTAAGCCTAGATGCTTACCGTTCCAGACTCCGAACCTAAGTGATCCTTTGAATCCGTATGATGTAACGTTTTATACGGGTGTTGTGGATATGCAGATCGTAGGCAGTCAGGCACAGCAGCTTGCAGAGAGTGTTAGTCACTGGCTTGATCGTGCAGACGTAGAAACTGTCTTTAATAGCATGGACGCTAAGTTAATGGGTTGTGAGCAAGGGTATTCTGTAACAGACTTCTATCAGGGAGGCGCGGAGTACACTAATCGCAGTAATACGGTGCTTTCTTATAACGTGACTATAAAGATAGAATGGGCTTCTGCTGTCCCTGTCTACCCTAATGACAATGGTACAGTAGTTCTTTCGGCTATTATTAGCGGTGCGAACATGATAGTTGCATCGTATTAAGGAGATAAATTGTGGCTAATCAGCAAGATTATTTGGGGAGTTTAGCACAATCTTTTATTACGTTTGCAACGTCGTATCAGATTAGTGCTAACCCTGGTCAGAACTTCGAGAACGTTCTTCTTTATGTAGGTTCCGGTGAAGCTATCGCTACTAGCGGTACTCTTGGAGCTTATTTTCCTGCATTGTCGGGCGTGGCCCCTGCTGTTAGTTCTCTGTATACTCTTAACGGTCAGAACTATTCAACTCAGGTTGGTGGTGCTCTCCTCGCGTGGTGTACTGAGTTCTTTAGTGGGAATAACAACTTGTCTAACCTCTATGTAGCTGTCTACGATGATAGCTCCACGCTAGGAGGTACGGTATTCCCCGCAGCGGCGGTAACTGCACTTACTACGCAGTACACCAATACGAAAATGCTGGCCTATTTTAAGATGATTACTTGCGGGACAGCAGGTAACTTTAGTAACGTTACGGCACAACTAGCGTTGGCCGCACTTTGTCAGGCAGACGTAGGCATACTGTCGCAATGTTGGATACCTTCTAACGACGCGAACTTGCTCACTATGGGTGGGGCTACCGTTGCGGCACAGGCCAAGAACAACGGTTATGATGCAGTAGTCATTTACGACGCTAATACTCTTACCGTAGGTACGGGTACTGCGCAGGTGTCAGGTCCGCTTATCCAGTTGGGACTCTCTCTTGGGTATCTCAACGCTACGGGTGTCTCGGTAGGCAATAACCTCGATATGCTACAGACTGGCCTTATTGGACCTTCGGGTGCGGGTAATACTTCGTTGACTGCTACGCAGATGGCTAACCTCGCTACTATTAACGTAGGGTACTTCCTGTATGTCGGTAATACTACAGGGTATGTGTGCTTGCGTGGCGGTAAAAGCGTCATCAACAATCTTCCTGCGGCGTCGTGGTGTACCTCGTACATAGATTATATGTCGGCGGTTTCTGCGGCAACCTATCTCGCTCAGCAGAATAGGTTTAAGAACAATACTACGTATCAAGCCATACTTAGTATTCTTGCACAATACTTGAACCTCTTCTCTAGTATTGGTAGGCTTACTGGCGCTACTATTACTGCTCCTGCATGGGCAGTAGCACAGACTCTTTCTAACGGTCAGTCGATTGTTGTACCGAATGCGTGGCAAGCGACGTTCAATGACAATGTGCGTAACGTAACGGTAAACGGTACGCTGTATATCTCTGCGAGCTAAGGAGTAAGTCATGGCGATACCTTCTACCGGGACTAACATGGTTCAGACGGTAGGCAATTTTATTGCCTCCTTTAGCCATCCTCTTGTAGCTGCGGGAGCGGCTATATCACTAAAAGGCTTCAAACTTGAAGACGTTTTTGTGCATACCGATCAACTTATGGATAACTCCAAACTTATCCCTCTCGTTGATGGAGGCACGGTTACTATTACGAACGCTATGCTTGCGGGGCGCGTCACTATTAACGCTTTGCGTGTAGGTAATCCGGCGTCGGGTGGCTTTATTGGTACTACGTTTAGTGATCTAAGTGGCGACCTCGTTCTTATTGCTAACTTCTTGCAAGCCCTTGGTGATAACGTAGGCGGAACGTTGACACTTTCATGGGGTATTGGGATTACGGGTCAGCAAGCTACTGCGAAGATCACGTTCTCTGCTGTAACTGTAGCTCGTTGCCCTCCGGCCATTATTGCCGGTAATGATCTTCCGGTTTATCCGGTCGTACTTAATTACGCATCTTATCTGAGATTCTAGTAGGAGATGACTGTGGAGTATACAAGTGAGGCGGTAAAAGGTTTAGGTAAAACGATTCAAGAAGGAGCACAAGGGGCTGGTAAGTTTAGTATTGAGATTCTAAATGGGGACGGCTCTCCAAGTGAAATGGCGAGCCCCCCAGTATTAGATATCGTAAGAGCTATGAGCGAAGCCGATACTATGAGTGTATCGGTCACTGAAAAACTGGCTAAATACTGTCTTATGCTCAAAGTAACTGTGGTTAAATATGACGGTAAAGAAGTAGGACGTTTTGTAATAAACGATATAGATGACTCTTGGGACAATTTTGATGTGATTAGGCAGTATCCATTAGCTCTATTGTTTATCATTAATGCTTGTGCAGGAGAAGTCATAAAAAAATCAATTCCGCCGCGAGTAAAAGAGGCGTTGGGGGTTCCCGAAGCGGCGGCGGGGTTATCAACGACCGTATAGCCTCTATTATATGGCGCATTAAGCATGAAGCTGGTGGGCCATATATGTTTAACTATTATGCCTTTATACATAAGTATGGACGCGAGCCAAAAGATTTTCTTGATTTTTTAGACGGCATTAGCGCTAGTAGTATACTAGCGGAGCTTGAAGGTCCGAGGTTTTAATGGCCGAAGAAATTGGCGGTTATTTTGCACGATTGAGACTCATCGTAGATCAAGAGGACTTCAATACCGGAGTTCGTTCCTTGTCTATGCTTGAGCTAGAGATTAAGCAAACGGCAGATAAAACCGCAGTAGCTAAAAATAATTGGAAAGAGTTTGTTACAGGGATGGCCGCGGCTTTATACATCATTAAATCTGTAGCTACTGCATTAAAAGAGATGTATAATGAGTACATCCCTGTAGCCGCGCTTACTGTCAATACAGGATTTGAGTGGGGACAATCAAGTGTAGACGTTCAGCATGTACAAAACTTCGCTAAAAATAAAGGTTCTGATCCTAATCAACTTGTAGGAGCGTTGACTGAGCAACACCGTAAAATGGAGTTGGTGTCACAAGGTAAGCTAGACGAGTCGCAGGTTATGAGCTACCATTTCCTCGGTCTTGATTGGCGTCAAGAAATGAATAAAAATCCTACTGATTTGTTACGAGATTTAATGATAGGCTATATGAATAATCCTACTGCCGCTACAGCACAAAATCTTCAAGACATGCTCGGTCCCGGTGCTGTAAAGTTAGCACAGGGAATGCTTACTTCGGCTCCTCCTTATAAGAACCCTAAAGATATATTTAATACTAACTGGAATACCGCTATAAGAGATACATTCACTGATGAGAAATCTAATAAAGGTGCACAAAGCGGTTATTTTGCATTAAACGAGACTGGTACTATAATGGATTCTATAAAGACTCTAGGTATTAGTGATCTTATGGGCGATCTTACTCCTGCAATACAAATGCTTAATAAGTTTTTATTAGATAATAAAGAAACTATTAAGCTAGCGCTCGCTAATTTAGCAAAGTCATTAGCGGATATATTAAGCGTTATTGGCTTTATTTCTGGTCTTATACTTAACTTAGTCTTAGCTACTCAAAAAGGATCGGCTACTTCTAAAGCATCAGGGCAAATGTCAGGAATCGAGGGCCGAGTTCAAATGGCGGTCGGTGCTCGTTCCCCTGATGACTCAATAGTCAATAGCCTTATGTACCCGCTTAATAAAAGCAATATTCAAAAAGCTGTTGATAAAGGGGCTATTTCTAAAGTCGATCTTGAAAATTATCTACTAGAATCATTAGTAGTCAGTAAGATCGCTTTTGAACCTAATACTAATAAAGAAATCGAGATGCTTTCTGAGAAGTACCGAGAAGGCAAGAACATTATGTTTAATTTTGCTATCGATGCTAGTGGAGGATTAAAAGCATACGCGGATAAGCTAGCTTCCGAAGTGCAAAAAGCTGTTGAAAAAGTAGTAAATGAAGCGGGGGCAGGAAACTAATGGCTATTACACCCGGCGTCATTCAAACTGCTATAACAATGGGCGCTCAATTACAAGTACTCATACAGTCCTATTTATCGATGCCTGTTCTTCAAGCATCACTTCTTCAAACAAGTTTAGTCCCTTCCGTATGGACTGCGGGCGGGGTTAGAATAGAACCACTAACTTATCGTACAGAGTATAGCGCTGACATATCGGAACAACTCTTAATAAATATCAATGGCGGAAAAGAGTTTTTAACGGACAATATAGCGGCTAGACCGCGAACATGGAAAATTACAGGGTATATACCTGGGAGTCTTATTTCTGATGTATTAAGCCAAGCCGCTAGTGTGGATGGTAGTGTAGTACCGCAAGTACTAAATCCTCTTCTCGGGCAACTTACTATGGCTACCGATATGTTTAATGCATTTATGCCTTCATTAAAGGAACGGCAAAAATACCTGGAAGCTTTATTTTATGGGCGTCAAACTTTTCAGTTCAAAACGAGAGATAACGAGTATATTCAAAATGCAGTTATGTCAAGTTTAATTATAGAAAGGAAAGCCGAGTCTCAAAACAAACTTAATATTGATGTAACTATACGCGAAATTAATATACTATCATCGACTTCTCTTTCTTCCGCTTCGGTTCCTGTTAGCGGTTCTTCTTCTAATGTTGACCCTAATGACTTAGGGAGTACTACAAGTACGAGCGTTGTAACTCCTGCGATTGCTTCACAGTATCATGGAGTGGCGGTCGGCACGCCAATAAATAAATAATGAATACAGTAGCATATCAAGTAAATCTGCCTAACGTGCCTCAGAATACGTATGCATTTAAGTTTAGCACAACTATTGCAGGAGCAGGTTGGGCATTTAAGTTTATATTTATGAATAATAGATGGACGTGTTATGCGTCAGTTCCGTTGCTCGCAGTAAGAGAAGCTACGGTCTACAATAATTCTTTGAATTGGAGCGGCTTTCCTGACTACGGATGCTTGTTCATCACTTCCGTTCCTAGTACGGGGGTAAATGATATTAATAGTGTTACTATGTATATTTTGGATTGGCGGAAGTAGTATGGCTAATGTGCATACAGATACTACACAAATAATATCAAACTCGGTATCGACTAACATACCTATGTTCGATAAGTATGTAGACCTATATTTTTATGGGATGAGTACGGACCCGGATAATCCTGATTTTGCTATCATAACTCCTGATGCTAATCAAGTAATAGATCGTATTACAATGAATCGTAAACCAGAGATATCTATTCAAGGAACGTTTTTACCGACTACAGGGACGGTAGGACTTCAAGTTCGTTTGACTAATTTTGAAACCCCTTTTCCTATATGGCAATACGGTAGTCTTAATAGTGATACACAGCACCAACATAAATTAGAAGTTGAAGTGGGCTATAAATCTAATCCAAGTCTTTCTATGCGTTTTAGTGGTATGATACTAACCGGCACGGAAGAAAAACCGGGGCCAGATAGCGTAACTGTTCTTACATTACTTTTAGCTGATTTTGAATCGTATAATAACTATCCGATAGCATCAGTTAATTATGATGCAAGTGCTACTGTATCGGACGTAATACAAATGCTTTTGGCTAAACTAGCTAGTCAGAATAGATACTTTAATTATTCCGCCGTAGATGGTTCTACAGATAAAGCTCTATCACAGCAGCTTCAAGGTATTGGTTTTCAAGCTAGAGGGACTATAAAAGATATAGTCAATGAATTACATGATAGATATAAAATAGACATAACTTTTCAAGGTAATAGCTGTCGTGTACTACGTCACGGTCAATACTTTGCTCAAAATGTGTTTGATATTACGTATGTAACATCGATAACAAGAGCCGCAGATAAGTATATTATAAAAGCCCCTTGGGTACCTAAAATACTTCCGGGTGATACTATACGGGTTAATCCTAAAACGGCAAAACAGACATTAGGAGGTCAAGTATCCCCACCTACAGTATTACAACAGGTTAATATGGTGGAGTTTGATTTTTCCACAACTGGGAAAACCAATAATATGACTATAACTTCCATTAATTTGTAGTAGGAGAGTATGGATTTAACTATCGAGGGCTTGTACCTCTCTGACCGAGATATTATTCTCAGTATCATCAATAGTCGATTTATTATCGACTATGGTTCTGTAACTCAAGATAATGGAGATGGTACAGTAAACGTACAACACGCCGTTCCTATGTCCCCTAAATACCCCACTAAAGATTGGGTGCCTATGACTCCTACGATTACTAAGAATATTGAAGTTCTTTATATGTCCGGGGCGCAGTTCTCTACTAGTTTCAAAGTAACCGTAGGTGATCCCGTTCTTTTGTTAGGACTTAAGGATTTCGTTAAACATACGAATGCTATTGACCATCAACCTCTCACAGTATTCAATCACTACAATCAAAACACCTTGAAAGCCATTCCATTAGCAGGGAGTAATTCTTCTGCTAAAGGTCAAATAAACGTAACATCTACAGCTTTGGAATTGAAGTATCCTTCTGCTAATATAAACGCTCCGAATTATGTGCAGAGTGATGCGACAACCGATCCTACTAATTGGCCTTTGATTACCACTCTTGGGGCTATATTCGGACTTACCATTACTCAAGCGGCGGGTAAGCTTAATACTAATACAGTGGGTATACAATAATGGCATCAGTAGTTGTTTCTGGTATCGTTTCCGCGCTTCACAATTTATTCCCTGCTATACCTTTGTCACCTGTAGATGCGAGTGGTGGTCTTGGAGCGATGTTTGATACGGCGCAAGCTACATTTGGCATCGTCGATAGCGGCTCCAACTCCAACGGAAGCTACGTGAAGTTCGCTGATGGGACGATGATATGTACAGGAGCATCGTCCGCAGCAGTCACAACCTCTCTCGGTGGTCCATGGGGCACTTCACCATACTTTTCAGCCTTGCAGTCTTTCCCTTATCCCGCTAATTTCGTTGGAACAACGCCCCCACAGCCAGTATTCCAAGCCGCGGCAGGAGTAGGAACTCCGTGGATAGGTTATAGCATAAACGCGGCAACTACCGGGTGCCAAGCATACCTATACGGACACGCGGCAACTGATAGTGCATATATGGTCTATACGGTAGTAGGTAAGTGGAAATGAAACTAAAATCTTCTCCCTGCCAGCGCGACGGATACGAGACGAAGATCGAGTACGTCGATGAGAACACGATCCGCATCGATGGCGAAGAGTATAGCTTCGATCCGACGCACGTAGCGTGGCCCACGATAGCTCAAGATACGAACGGCGTAATCCTCCAGTCAGCGTACCGTGACACAGAACTTCACTTAAGCGTGCGAA
>Ga0182027_10007739_pt1 | contig 15770 bp, 14 predicted proteins | sample 712E1DmetaG_FD_121300 | JGI IMG/M metagenome (GOLD analysis project Ga0182027, IMG submission 121300) | Permafrost microbial communities from Stordalen Mire, Sweden - 712E1D metaG (Illumina Assembly) | ecosystem: Environmental > Terrestrial > Soil > Wetlands > Permafrost | place: Sweden...
ATCTATCAGGTGCTCCTCTTGCTGGGTGCGATGGGTGATCTCAAACGCCATCTTCCCAGTTCAGAAGGGCACCTGATTCGTCGTTTCAGCGCCTCTCAGGCCGAGGCTATCGGTGGATCCGGGGTAAAGACGCGTCGGAAACCGGCAGATCTCTCGCGCCAGCGCCTGGCCCGCCCGCGCCGGGAGCCAGGGCCCTCCTCTGGTAGGATGCGCCCATGGAGGGCGTGGTCCTGGTCCTCAATCAGAACTATGAGCCGCTGAACGTGTGCAATCTGCCGCGCGCCTTCCGGCTGGTGTTCGGCGAGCGGGCCGAGGTGCTCGAGTACGACCACCAGGTGATTCGGACGCCTCGCGCCGACTTTCCGGCGCCTGCCGTGATCCGCCTTCAGCACCAGATCCGCCGACCGCGGCCCAGGGTTAAGCTGACGCGACGCGAGGTCTTCATCCGAGATGGCTACACCTGCCAGTACTGCGGCCGTCAGACGAGCGACCTGACGCTCGATCACGTCGTGCCGCGCCACCGAGGCGGCTCCCACAGCTGGGACAACCTGGTTACGGCCTGCAAGGGCTGCAACCACCGCAAGGGCGGCAAGCTCCTGGACGACGCCAAGCTGCGCCTGGCCCGCCGGCCGATCGAGCCGTGCTGCGACGTGTACTCGCTCTTCACACCGTACCTGCGCGAGGATCGCAACGAGAGCTGGCGCTCGTACCTCTTCCTTGGCCACTGAGCGGGGACCCGGCCCGGGCCCCGCCGACTCGCCCGGGGCCACAGCCGGGCCAGGTCCGACGGCCGAGCCGCGGCCGCAGATTCCGGCCCCCGTCCTCGACCTGCTGACAACTCTGTGGGGGGGCGGCCAGACGGCGTACGCGGTCGGCGGCTGTCTGCGCGATGCGCTGCTGGGTCGCGAGCCGGCAGATTGGGATCTCACCACCGACGCGCCGCCGGAACGAGTCCAGGCCCTGTTCCCCGGCTCCCTCTACGAGAACCGATTCGGCACCGTTGTCGTGGAGCGCGGCGAGGCACAGTACGAGATCACGGCGTTCCGGCGCGACGTCTCGTACTCCGACTTCCGCCATCCCGATTCGGTTGAGTTCGGCCATTCGATCGAGGAGGACCTTGCCCGACGCGATTTCACCGTGAACGCGATGGCATGGGGCGCGGGACCGGGCGAGAAGCCTGTCTTCGTCGATCCCCATGACGGTCGGGCCGACCTGAGCCATCGTCTTCTTCGCGCAGTCGGCGATCCCGAAGAGCGCTTCCGAGAGGACGCCCTGCGGATGATTCGGGCCGTAAGGCTGGCGGCGACGCTCGCGTTCAAGGTCGAGCCCGACACGCTCGCGGCGATCGGCCGAAACGTCGAACTCGCGCACCACCTCTCCGGCGAGCGCATTCTCGCCGAGCTGCTGAAGCTGCTGGCGGCCGACGAGCCGTCCATCGGCCTCAGGCTCATGGCCGAGTCCGGCCTCCTGGCCGTGATCGCCCCCGACCTGGACCGCCAGCGCGGCCTGACCCAGAACAAGCTCGAGGGCGAGGACCTTTGGGATCACACCCTCGGCACCGTGGACGCGGTGCCCAGCGGGCAGGTGGTTCGGCTGGCGGCGCTCCTCCATGACGTTGGCAAGCCCGACACGCTCGCCGATGGGCATTTTCACGGCCACGAGTCGGTCGGCGGGCGGATGGCGCGGGACTTCCTGGCCGGCCTGCATGCGCCCCGCGCCCTCCAGGAGCGAGTGGCGCATCTCGTTCTGAACCACATGTTCAGCTACGAGCCCAACTGGACCGACGCCGCGGTCCGGCGCTTCATCCGCAAGGTGGGGCCCGGCTGCATCGACGACCTGCTCGCCCTGCGGGCGGCCGACAACGAAGGCAGCGGGCTGCCCGCCGATACAGGCGGGCTCGCCGCGTTGGGGGCACGGATCGAGGTCGAGCTGGCGGCTAACATGATCCTCGACCGGCACCAGCTGGCGATCGACGGCAACGACCTGATGACGGAGCTGGGACTGCCGCAGGGTCGGGCCCTGGGGCGGCTCCTCGATGACCTGACGGAGCGAGTCATAGCCGAGCCGGCGCTGAACGACCGGGCGATCCTGCTCGACCTGGCACGGGAAGCGATATCGCATCGCTAATTGGTGGAGAATCCGGTTCGTGAAGCCTATGCGCGAGGCGGACTGATGTACGAGCTGTTGGTACAGGCCGACAAGGCACTGGCAGACGGCTTGCTCGACGAGGCCGAGCGAACGTACTGGCAGCTGATCGAGAGCGACCCGACCAACGCGATCGCGGTCGGCGGCCTGGCGCGCGTTCTCCTGGAGCGCGGCGACGAGCCACTCGCCCGAAACCTCGCGATCCAGGCCATTAGCCTCGACCCGAACTGCGTTTTCGCCAGGCAGGTTCTCGACACGCTCGGACCCGAAGCGCCGGAGCCCGCCGGGGCGGAGCCGACCGAGCCCGGGCTCGAAGCGCCCGAGCCGACGGAGCCCGTCGCGGCCGAGCCGCCGTTCGCGGCGTCCGAGCCGACCGAGCCCGGGCTCGAAGCGGCCGAACCAACGGAGCCGGTCGCGACCGAGCCGACCGAGCCCGTCGCGGCCGAGCCGACCGGGGCCGAGCCGACGGAGCCGACCGAGGTTGCTGCTGACGAGCAAGAACCTTCTGAGGCGCGCCTGGCGGAGTCTGAGCCGGACGACGAGTCCGGCGTCCCCACTGCATCCGACGGCATCCCGGCGGCGCCGGCTGCGGCCCGCCAGCTCATCCATCCCCGCCACGAGCCTCATCACGCGATGCCCGTGGGCCGCCACCTCTTCGAGCCGGACCAGCTCAAGACTCAGCCGGTGGACGCCTTCGCCGAAGCCGAGATGGCTGCCTTGGTGGAAGCCGTTGACGCCGTCGATGACGCCGGCCCGATCGAGACCGCGGACACGCCGGCCGACACGACCGAGGTAGAGGGCGTGTCCGACGCTCTTCGGGACATCGACGCCACCGGGGCAGCTGAGTCGGTCGCCATCCGCGTCGCGCTAACGCCCGATGCGCCCGAGGCGCCGACGGAGGCCGAGGAAACGGCGGAGACGCTGGGGGTCGCCGAGGCTGAGGCGGAAGCTGAGGCGGAAGCGGAGGCAGTGCTAGAGGCCATCGCGATCGTTCTCGACGGAGAGGGCGGGGCCGGGTCGGACGAAGCCGCCGCTCCGGCAACCGAGGCCGACGACTCGCCCGAGGGCGCCGCCGCCCAACGTTCGCCAGAAGTGCCTCCGAGCGATGAGCCCTCGGCATCGGCCGGGGCGGTCGCCGACGACGCCGGTGCCGGCGGGGCCGGGGTCGAGGCGGGGACCGATGCCGGCGCCAATGCCGCCCCCGCTGCCGCTGCGCCGCCTCGGAAGAAGGGCTTTTTCAGCCGTTTCAGGAGTCACTGAATGCGCATTCTCGTGACCGGCGGTGCCGGATACATCGGATCCGTATCGGTCGAGGCATTCCTGGAGGCCGGCCACGAGGTCACCGCGCTGGACGACCTCTCGACCGGACATCGCGGTGCGGTTTCGCCCGGAGCGGCTCTCGAGGTCGGCACCTATGGCGACACGGCCGCGCTGACACGCCTGCTGGAGCGGCGGCGGATCGAGGCGGTCCTGCACTGCGCGGCCAAGTCGATCGTCGGCGAGTCGATGACGGACCCGGCCAGGTACTTCCGCGAGAACGTTTCCGGCGGCATCGCCCTCCTCGATGCCATGTGCGCCGCCAGCGTCAAGAGAATCGTATTCAGCTCGACCGCTGCAACGTACGGCATACCCGACAGGACGCCGATCGTCGAGTCGGACCCGATCCGGCCGATCAGCGCCTACGGCGAGACGAAGCGCTGCGTCGAGGCGGCGATCGCGTGGTACGGCCGGGGCTACGGCCTCCGAAGCGTCATCCTGCGCTACTTCAATGCGGCCGGCGCCAGCGGGCGATACGGTGAGCTTCACGACCCCGAAACGCACCTCGTCCCTGTGGTCCTGGCGGCGGCCGAGGAGGGGCGAGCCGTCACCATCTTCGGCGACGACTACCCAACCCTCGACGGCACCTGCATCCGCGACTACATCCACGTCGAGGACCTGGCTGCGGCACATCTCGCCGCCCTCGAAGCCACGCACCCGGCCGATCCCAGGACCGGTCCGTCGAGCGGTCCCTGCCAGCCGCTCATCTGCAACCTCGGGAGCGGCACGGGCTTCAGTAACCGCCAGGTTGTGGCCGCGGCCGAGCGAGTGGTCGGCCACGCCATCCCGGTGAAGATCGGCCCGCGCCGCGAAGGCGACCCGGCGGTTCTCGTGGCGAGCGCCGATCGAGCCGCGGCCGAGCTCGGCTGGGGGCCGCGCCACGGTACGATCGAGGAGATCATCGGATCGGCCTGGGAGTGGCGCCGGTCCCACCCCGGCGGCTACGCCGAGTAGAAGGGCGATCCTGGGCTAGAATCCGGCCATGCCCGTCCTGCGACGAAACGACCCGCCAGAACCGCCGGCCAACCCGGACGACTGGAGACCGCAGCGCTTCGGTCGAAAGGGCCGCATCATGCCGGACGCCATCGTCGAGCCGAGCTGGGGCGGAGTCCGTGTCCTCGCCCGGTTCAAGGACGGCGCCACGAGGCTGGTCGACGACGAGGGCGTGGACTGCACGGCCGAGTTCGCCGCGGTCGCGGATGCCATCTCCGCCGCGGCCCTCGCCGGGGAGCTGATCCTCGACGGCTTCCTGACCGTCGAGCCGACGCAGATCGTGGCCGGCGCTCCACTCCGGGAGATCGAGGTGCCGACGGGCGGCCAGATAATGGCCCAGTGGATCGTCGGCAGCCGCATCGCTCGGCCGGTCACGCCCCCCCGCAACCTCGACCCCGACCAACCGGTCGCCTTCGTCGCAGTGGACCTCCTGCAGGTCGACGACTCGCCCCTGCTCAACGTGCCGCTGCTCGAACGCAAGCGCCTCCTCGACGGGTCGCTCACGCCGTCCGGCCTCGTCCGGATCACGCCGTACATTCGCCCGCCGATCGGCAGCTTCGTCGCAACATGGCGCGGCGCCGGTTTCAACGCCATGGTCTACAAGGGTGCCAACAGTCGTTACACGCCCGACGCCCGCAACGACGACTGGTCGGTCCTTTCGATCCCATTCCGGTAGGTCCGCCCGGATCGAACTGTCCCCGAATGGGCCCGGCGTGGTACGGTGCCCTCGATGCCGTCAAGCGCTCTGACTCCTGCAATCAAGGATGAGATCGCCCGCCTGGGCTGCGCCGACATCATGGTCGGAATCCCGAGCTATCGGAACGCGGCCACCATCGGCTACGTCGTCCGAGCGGCTCAGGCCGGCCTGGTCCAGTTCTTCCCCGACCTGCGCCCGGTCCTGGTGAACGCCGATGCCGGCTCGCCGGACGGCACTCAGCGGGTCGTCGTCGAGACCGAGCCGCCCGGCTACATCGAGGAGATCCTCCTCGTCCACCCGACCAATCGACTCGACCGAGTCAGCCTCACCTACCCGGAGGTGGACGGCATCGGCGGCAAGGGCGCGGCGTTGCGGACCATTTTCGAGATGGCCGCCGCCCTCCAGGTCGAGGCGCTGGTCGTCGTGGACTCGGACCTTCGGTCGATCGTGCCCGAGTGGATCGAGCTGCTGGCAGGGCCGATCATGAAGGGCGGCTATGACTTCGTGACGCCGCTCTATGCCCGCCACAAGTACGACGGCACGATCACGAACACCGTCACCTACCCACTGACGCGGGCGCTCTACGGGCGCCGAATCCGCCAGCCCATTGGCGGCGACTTCGGCGTCAGCAGCGACCTGATTCGCTACTACCTGGAGCAGGAGAGCTGGACCCCCGACGTTTCCCGGTTCGGCATCGACATCTGGATGACCACCACGGCGCTCACGGGCGGTTTTGCAGTCTGCCAGACACGGCTCGGGGCCAAGATTCACGACCCCAAGGACCCGGGCTCGGACCTCGGCCCGATGTTCCGCCAGGTCGTCGGCACGCTGCTCATCATGGCCCGCGACAACGCCGACCGCTGGCTGGCGATCACGGGGAGTCACGACGTGCCGGCCTACGGCTTCGAGCGGGTCGTCGAGCCGGTGCCGCTCGAAGTCGACACGCTGCGCCTGCTGGCGCAGTTCCACTCGGGCTCGCTGACCCTCGCCGAAACGTGGCAGGGGTTCGTGGCGCCGGCGGACTGCCAGCACGTCCTCGCCCTTGCGGCTGAGGCAGGGAAGCTGGCCGAAGCCGCGGCCCATCGGCTCGGGCTGAGCCGCGAGTCCGGCGAGGGCACGGCCGGGCGGGCGATGCCCTCCACCGACGAGCTCTCCGATGCCGTGGCCGCGTTCCATTTCCCGGACGATCTGTGGGCCCGCGTCGTCTACGACCTGCTCGTTTCGGCGAGCTTCGGCAAGGTCGACGTCGAGCGACTCGTGGCTGCCTTCGTGCCGATCTACTTCGGCCGAGTCGGGAGCCTGGTCATCGAGAACCGGCGCACCTCCGAGGAGCAGGCCGAGGAGCACGTCGAGCGGCAGGCCCGCGAGTTCGAGATCCTCAAGCCATACCTGGTCGAACGGTGGTTGGAGGCGGCGAAGAACGCCGGGCCGACGGCCTCCGCGGGGGCCGAGGCTATAGCGCCGGCGAGGGCAGCCGGGGCCTCACGAGTGGCCCGACCGGCCGGGGCCGATCGATGACCCGCGCCCCGCTGCCATCGCGGATCCTCATCCCCGTCGCCAACCCGATGACCGCCCAGGAGCTGGTCCGAATCGGGGCCTCGCTGATGGACCGCCGGACGGGTGTGCTCACCGTCCTCGGGATCGTTGAGGTTCCCGAGGGAACTCCTCTGAGCGAGGGCGCGACCCAGGCCCGCCAGGCTCGCCGGCTGCTGCAGCGAGTCCTCGACTACGTCCCCGAAGGCGTCACGATCCATCCCATCGTCCGAATCGGCCGGCGAGCCGCCGAGGGCGTCATCGAGGCGGCGACGGAGCTGGACGCCGACCTGATCGTCTTCGGCTGGGGCGGGAAGCCCTCCACGGCCAGGCCCGGCGCGCAGGCGCCGGTCTTCTCACCGACCATCGACGAGGTCGTCCGCGACTCTCCGTGCGACATCGCCGTGATCAAGCAGCGCGGCCCATCGGAGATCCGCCGCATTCTCGTGCCGATCCGCGGCGGCCCCCACGCCGAACTGGCGTTGCGTGTTGCCGGCGCACTCGCCCATCGCAACGAGGCGAAGGTCGTGGCCCTGCACTTCGTGCCGCGGGGCGTGGCCGAGGGCATTCGAACCCAGTCGGAACGTGCCCTGGCACACTTCGTCCGCCAGCACGCCGACGGCCAGGTTGAACAGGCCGTCCGCGAGGCAGCCAACGTGCGGAACGCGATCCTGCGAGAGGCCGAGACCGCGGACGTCGTCGTCATGGGGGCGTCGGCCATGCCGGCGGCGGGCCACGGCGAGACATTCTTGTTCGGGGCGCTGCCGGAGGCAGTGGCCGCAAAGTCGCGCAACACGGTCATCGTCGTCAAGACGCGCGAAGCCATCGGCAAGGCCACGTTCGAGAAGCTCGAGGCACGCGCCGAGACGCTGGCCGCAGCCGAACGCGCCGCCATCGAGGCCCGGTCGATTCCGCTGCAGGTGGAGCGCTGGTTCGGGGAATCGAACTTCCACCACCGCGAGTTCGGCGACCTGGATCGCCTGGTCGACTTGAAGCGCAAGCAGGGGCTGACCGTCAGCCTGGTCCTGCCGGCCCTGAACGAGGAGGAGACGATCGGGGTCATCGTCGCGCGCGCGAGGCGCGAGCTGGTGGAACGTCACGCGCTGGTGGACGAGCTGCTCGTCATGGATTCCGACTCGACCGATCGAACCCGCGAAGTGGCCGAGGCCGAGGGTGCTCGCGTCGTCGTTCATCAGCAGGTCCTGACTCGGTACGGGAGCTACGCGGGCAAGGGCGAGGCCCTGTGGAAGAGCCTCTACGAGACCTGCGGCGACATCGTCGTGTGGGCCGACACCGACGTTCGAAACTGGCATCCGCGCATGGTCTACGGGACTGTGGGGCCGTTGATCGCAGAGGAGCGCCTCCAGTACGTCAAGGGCTACTACCGCCGGCCGATCGTCGAAGGAGGCGTCCTGAAGGAGGGCGGCGGCGGCCGCGTCACCGAACTCGTCGCGAGGCCGCTCCTGAACCTCTTCTTTCCGGAGCTGTCCGGTCTCATCCAGCCGCTGTCGGGCGAGTACGCCGGGCGGCGGAGTTTGCTCGAGACGCTGCCGTTCTTCACCGGTTACGCGGTCGAGATCGGCCACCTGATCGACGTCGCCGACCGATGCGGCCTCGAAGGCCTGGGCCAGGTCGACCTGGAGCGGCGGGTTCATCGCAACCAGGAGCTCGAAGGCCTGTCGCGAATGAGCTTCGTGATCCTGCAGGCCGTCATGAAGCGGCTCGAGGAACGGCGCAAGACCCGCCTGTTCGCCGAACTGGGCTCGACCATGAAGCTGCCTCGGTCCGGCCGTGGAAGACTTGGACTGGAGGTAATCGAGCTTGCCGACCACGAGCGGCCGCCAATGATCCGCATCCCCGAGTACCTGGAGAAGCGCCGCCGCGACGCCGCCGCGGGGACGGTCGGCCAGGGAGCGCCCGTGCCCGCAGGCGCGAGTCCGGTGGAGACGGAGGCGTGAGCGAGCACCGCCGCGACCGGTTGCGGGTCCTGCTCGCCCCGGACTCGTTCAAGGGATCGCTCTCGTCCGTGGAAGTGGCGCGGGCGCTTGCGGAGGGCTGGGCGAGAGCCCGCCCTGACGACGAGCTCATCCCCGCCCCGCTCGCCGACGGAGGCGAGGGCACGCTCGCCGCCATCGCCGAAACGGGCGGCTGGGAGTGGCAGGAGTGCCCGGCCCATGACCCGCTGGGCCGCCCTCTCACGGCACGATGGCTGCTCTCGGCCGACGGAACGCGTGCCGCGGTCGAGCTGGCCGAGGCTTCAGGCCTGTCTCGATTGCCCGACGGGGAGCCGCGAAGCCCGATCGCAGCCACCACCGAGGGCACGGGCGAGATCCTGCAGGCAGTCCTCGACGCCGGCGTCCGCCACGTCCTGCTGGGCGTGGGCGGCAGCGCGACGACGGACGGTGGCTCCGGCCTGCTCCATGCCCTGGGCGTCTGGTACAGGGGAAGCTCGGGCGGTAGGCTTCCGGGGCCGATCCCGGACCTGGCTGCCGTAGACCTGGCCGCCCTGGACCCGAGGCTCCGTGAGCTGGAGTTGAGGATCGCCTGCGACGTGACGAATCCGCTCCTCGGTGAGCAGGGCGCGGCCGCGGTCTACGCGCCGCAGAAGGGGGCCTGGCCGGAGGACGTGGCAGCGCTCGAGGAGTGGCTGACTCACTATGCCGATCTCCTGGAGACGGCCGCCGCAACGCGGGCCCGTGACATTCCCGGAGCCGGGGCCGCGGGCGGGACCAGCTTCGGCCTGCTGTGTCTCGCCCCACGCATGCGGTCGTTCGAGCTTGTCCCGGGCATCGACGTGGTAATGCAGGAGACCGGCTTCGACGATCGCATGGCGACCGCAGACCTCGTGATCACGGGCGAGGGCAGGATCGACGAGCAGACCGCATACGGAAAGACGGCGTTGGGGGTGGCCCGGTGCGCCGCCAAAGCCGACGTTCCGTGCCTGGCCGTCGGCGGCGGCGTGACGCCGGAAGGCGCGGAGGTGCTGGCTGCCGCCGGGGCGCTGGCAGTGCCCGTCCTGGACCGGCCGATGACTCTCGAGGATGCGATGAGCCAGGCCGCGCCGCTGGTCGCCCTGGCCGGCGAGAGGCTTGCCCGGCTGGTCGAGGTCGGCACAGTCGTCGGGGATCGACGGTCGGCGCGGATCGCTACGGACGAGGCGGGCGGCGGCGGGACAGTCGCTCGCGGGGCGGTTGCCGGCGGGACAGTCGCTCGCGGGGCGCGATCGGGCGAAGCCAACCCTCGCGGCCGCTCGGCGTGACGCCTTCGAGCGGAGTTCGGGTGCCCAAAGCAGAACCGGCCGACGTGGCGCGCGCCTGGGCCATCCAGCTGGAGCTGGAGCGGCCAGGCCTGATCTCGTTCGTCCTCGATCGCCTCGCCGAAGTCGCCGGAAGGCCGGTCTGGGAGCACCGCCTCGACCCGACGAGCGAGCTCGTCCTCACGATCCTCTCGCAGAACAGCGCCGACACGAACGCGGAAGCCGCATTCGGTGCGCTCCAGGCCGTCTACCCGTCTGCGCCACCGACGCTGGGAGCATCGGCCGAACCTCGTCCGTTCGCCGGCTGGGGCGGCCGTGGCCTTCCGGACCTGCCCCCGCCCGACTGGGCCGCCGTCGAAACCGCGCCTATCCCCCAGCTGACCGATGTGATCCGACCGGGCGGCCTCGCGAATCAGAAGGCGCCCCGTATCCAGGCCGCGCTCCGGGCGCTCGTCGCCAACGGCGGCGGCTACTCGCTCGAGTTCCTGGCGGCGATGGCGCCCCTCGAGGCGCGCGACTGGCTGTCGGCGATCCCAGGCATCGGCAAGAAGACCGCGTCGGTGGTACTGCTCTTCAGTTTCGGCACGCCGCTCATGCCGGTAGACCGGCACGTCCACAGGGTAAGCCAGCGGATCGGGCTGTTACCGCCGAAGGCCGACGCGGACGACGCCCATGACTACTACCTGGCCATGCTTCGGCCCGAACAGATGTACGAGACCCACGTGTCTCTGATAAGCCACGGCCGCCGAACCTGCCACGCACAGCGCCCCGACTGCGAGGGCTGTCCGATCGCCCCGCGCTGCCGCTACTTCGACCCGAAGGCGGAGTAGGGCGACCGCCAGCGTGAGTGGCCGGCCGGGCCGGGGCGGGGCGCTCCGCTGATGCGGGCGCGCCGCCCGCCGCAGCGTCATTCCCCCACCTATACTCGCGGGGACGCCCGTGACCGGGTCATCGGGGGAGGCGAGCAACGAGATGATCGAGCCTCGGCCGCGACGAATCCTGCTCGTGGACGACGATGCGAGCCTGCTCGTCGTCCTGTCCGAGCAATTGCACGACGACGGCTACGAGGTCGCGACCGCCCGCGACGGCCAGGAGGCGCTCCGCCGGCTCGAGGCCGGCTGGCCCGACCTGATCATCCTCGACCTGATGATGCCGCGGGTGGACGGCCTGGCGCTTGCCCGCCGCATCAAGGCCGAGGCCGACCTGCCGATCATCGTCCTGTCGGCGATCGACACGGCCGACAGCAAGGCCCGGCTGCTCGACGAGGTGGCCGAAGACTACGTCTCCAAGCCCTACCACTACCCCGAGCTGCGGGCCCGAATCCAGCGCGTCCTGCGGCGGCTCGGCGACCGAATCCCGCGCCAGTCGCTCGTGCTCGGGCCGGACCTTACCCTCAACCTGCACCGCCGGGCGGCGACGGTTGCGGGCACCGAAGTCCAGCTGACGCCGACCGAGTCTCGACTGCTCCAGGTTCTCGCCGCGAACCTCGGGGAGATCGTGACAACGGACTCCCTCCTGGCCCGGGGCTGGGCCGATACGGAAGAGGCCGAACCGTCGTACGTCTGGGTCTCGATGCGCCGCCTGCGCCAGAAGATCGAGACGGATCCGGATCGGCCCTGTCACCTCATAACCGTCCGCGGCGTGGGCTATCGACTCGTCTCGAGGCGCCAGGATGCCTGAGCGCACGGCCGGTCCCAACCCCTCAGAGCGCCCGATCGCGGCCCGGATCGGAGACGGCGGCTCCCCGATGGGAGCCGGCGCCTCACCTGCATCGACCGGCGCCTCGCCGACGGCACCGACTCCGACCGGATCCCGTGTCGGCGGCATCAACCTGTCCTTCCGCGTCGTCCTGACAGTCTGGCTGCTCGTTTCCGCCGTCCTGCCCGTGGCGATTCTCGGCGCAGCCATCATGGCCGCGGGGTTGTACAGCGACGCCCGGGTCATGATCACGCTCGTGATCGTTGCCATTGTCGCGGCCGCGTTCCTGGGGCTGCTGGCTGCCGCTCTCGCGGTTGCCAGCCTCACGGCACCGCTGCGACGCATCACCGCGGCGGTGGAGCGGGTTGCCGCCGGCGAATCCAGCCCCCCAATCCACCTGACCGGCGACGACGAGCTGGTCCGCCTCGCGGAAAGCCATAACCGCATCGCGGCCGAGGCCGCGCGCCGAAACCGTGAGCTGGGCGCGCTGCTCGATGCGATCGCCGGGTACAACCCCGCCGACGGACCGGCCACGCTCGCGGCACGGGCCGAGTCGGACGCGTGCGCCATCTACGGCCTCATCGACTGCCACCTCCGTTTCGTGGATCCGGTCGCGGTACCGATCGAGGAGAGGATCCCGGGTGATCCGAGGCCGGTTCGCGCCGAGGTTAGAGCCGGCAGTGAGACGCTCGGCCTGCTGATCGGCCATCTGCCGGCGACGCGAGCCTGGGAGCGAGCCGACCAGGACCTGCTCGACCTCTTCGCTAGCGAGGTCGGTGTGGCCCTTCGCAACGCCGAGCTGTTCGGCCAGATCGAGAGTCAGAACGCGAAGCTTCTCGAGCTCGACGCGGCCAAGGACGAGTTCCTCCGCGGCGTGAGCCACAACCTGCAGACGCCGCTCACCAGCATCCGAGCCTACGTGGACCAGCTTCGTGCGGCCTCGGACGAGGCCGCCATGGACCGGCGGCTTGGGATCGTCGCCGAGCAAGCCGATCGGTTGACCCGGCTCGTCCGCCAGCTCCTGACCGTGACCCGGCTGGAGGCCGGCGCACTGCGCCCCGAGGTCGAGGTCATCGCCGTTGCGCCGCGCGTCCGGCGCGCCTGGGAGGCGCTCAACGCCGAGGGAGTCGGCTTCGAGCTGCGCGACGAGGGTGGGGGCTGGCTCGCCGTGGCGGACCCGGATCAGCTCGATCAGGTCCTGTGGGCGCTCCTCGACAACGCCGTCAAGTACGGCGGCCGAGACGGCCGAGTGGAAGTCACGGTCGTGGCCGACGACACGATCGACCGGGTCCACGTCACCATTGCGGACCACGGTCCCGGCGTCTCGGAGGTCGATCGGAGGCGGCTGTTCACGCGCTTCACGCGCGGGACCGGGCAGGCCAGCGGCGACGGCACGGGCCTCGGCCTGTACGTTTCGAGGGAGCTGCTGCGAACAATGGGCGGCATGCTGTGGCTCGAACCGGCCCGGGCGGGACTGGGAGCCGCATTCACCCTGTCGCTTCCGGGCGAACCTCCCGGCGACGAGGGCTGACGCTCGGTCGAGCCAGGCGCCGCCGATCGCGACCGGGAGGGCCTCAGCGCGATGGCTGAGTCGGCAACTGGCGGCGGACTGCTGTCACCCGCTCGAGCTCGAGATCCGCGACGACGATGCCCGGACCATCCGGCGCCTGGGCTATGACGATTCCCCACGGGTCGACAACCATGCTGCGGCCGTGTGCCGGCACGCCGGCCCCAGCGCCGCACTGGGCCGGGGCGATGACGAACGCTCCGTTCTCGATGGCCCTCGCCCGCAGCAGCACTTCCCAGTGGTCTCGGCCGGTCGCCTCCGTGAAGTTGGCCGGCACCGCTAGGACGACTGCTCCCGCAGCCGTCAGCTCCCGGTACAACTCCGGGAAACGCAGATCGAAACAGAGGCTCAGGCCGAGGTTCACATCCTCGCCGTCGGCCGCTCCGTGAAGCATGGTGACTACGTTCGAGTGGCCGGGCGTGATGCGAGCCCACTCGCGGTCCGACGGGCCGTTCTCGATCGTCACGTCGAAGAGGTGTCGCTTGCGGTACGTCGCGGCGATGCGACCGGCCCGGTCGAGCAGGACCGACGTGTTGAAGGGCCGCGTGGGGTCGGCCGAGCGCTCGGCCAGGCTGCCCAGCAGGATCCAGCAGCCGAGATCGCGGGCCAGCTCGGAGAACGGCTCGGTAAGCGGGCCGGGCAGCACCGCGGCCGACTCGCGGAAGCCGCCGAGTGGGCCGCGATATTGGAACATCTCCGGCAGGGCGATAAGGCCCGGTTTGCTCGCGCCGGCCTCCCGGACCAGGGCGGCGGCACGGTCCAGGTTCGCGACCACGTCCTGATCGGCAGCCAGCTGGACGAGGGCAACCCTGAGTTTGCTCATGCGCACACCCTTCCGAGTTCACACTTCGCCCGAGACGGCCGTCCACCGCGCCGGGTCGATGGTACGCTGCGGATCAGGAGGCTTCCATGACAACACCGACACGTGAGGACGCCTGGCAACTCCTGACCGAATGGACGCCGAGCGAGGCGCTCCGCAAACACGGTCTGGCGGTGGAGGCGACCGTCCGCTGGTACGCAGAGCAACGCTTCGGGATCGCGGGGCCGGAGCTGGAAACGTGGTGCGCGGCCGGCCTGCTCCACGACTTCGACTACGAGCGCTACCCGGAGACCCACCCGATGCGAGGTGCCGAGGAACTGCGCCGCCTCGGATACCCGGACGAGGTCGTCGAGGCGGTCCTCGGCCACGGCGATCATACCGGCGTGCCGCGGGTGAGCCTTCTCGCCAGGACCGTCTATGCCTGTGACGAGCTGAGCGGCTTCGTCATCGCCGTCGCGTACGTTCGGCCCAACCGAAGCCTCGACGAGGTGGATCCGCACGCCGTCATCAAGAAGATGAAGGACAAGGGCTTCGCCCGGCCGGTGCCCCGCGACCAGCTGACCAGGGGCGCCGAGGAGCTGGGCGTGCCCTTCGAAGAGCACGTCGCCAACGTCATCGAAGGGCTCAAGACAATCCGCGGGATCCTGGGTCTCTAGGTCTCGGCCGGCTGCGGCGCACGCTGCACGACACGGCGGCAGACGGCGACGCAACGCCGGCACGGCGCGACCGATCGGCCGTCCGTCAGGCGCGGTCGGACAGGACCGGCACACCCGCGAACGCCCCGGCTTCGTCCTCGTTCGCCCGCACCCAGTCGAGCATGTCGCGGTTGACGATGAGCGATCCCACGTCCCGAAGCTGCAATGCGCCACGACTGACCCACCCGATCGTGGCGTCGGAGAGTGGGATCATCGGCCCGCGCGAGTGCAGATACGGCAGGGTCATCTGCCCCGGCATCGAGTGAAGCAAACCCAGGACGCTGTACGGCCCGAGCTTGATCTGGAGGCGCTGGTGCGTCGTGTGGATGCGCCGCGTGCTCTCGCCGCGTCCGCCGCTCGATTCGACCGCGTACAGTATCGAACGGTCGACCTCTCCATCGCCGAGGTTGGCGACAGTGTCGTCCTCGAAGCTCTCGACGAAGGCTTCCCGCACCACGATCGACTCGGATCTATTCATCATCTCGGTCAGCCGTTCGCCTTCGCACTCAACGTAGCCGATGAAACGGCGACCAAGGGTGTACCCGATGAACGGGATGAGCACGCGGCCTCCAAAGAGCGAATGCGGGCTGGCCCAGCCCTGATTGAGCGTGCCTAGAGGTTACGTCGGCACGAACCTCGAGCCATTCACACGTAAGTACTGGTGCCGCGTTCAAGCGTCGAGCGCGGTCGCTTTGACCGCCGAGGGTCCTGATCCTGTCGGTGGCCGGTTCAGCGGATCGGCATGCCGCCCGTGTCCACGACCTCGAAGCCGGCGCCGGTCAGGTTCTGCGGCGGACGCGCCCTATTGTCGCCCCAGCGCGGGTCAGGTGCGCCGCAGATCCACCATGCGAACCGTCGCTGGCGGGGAAGCGCAGCAGTGGCGAACCTCTGCCGCGGGTCAGCCCTTGATGGCACCGCTCAGGTTATCGCCCTTCAAGAACATCCGCTGGAAGATCAGGAAGAGGATGATCGGGAACAGGGTCGCGATCGCCAGCGACGCAAGGAATAGATCCAGCTGGATTCCCCGCTCGAGGGTAGGGAGCCGAACC
>Ga0182027_10007741_pt1 | contig 15769 bp, 20 predicted proteins | sample 712E1DmetaG_FD_121300 | JGI IMG/M metagenome (GOLD analysis project Ga0182027, IMG submission 121300) | Permafrost microbial communities from Stordalen Mire, Sweden - 712E1D metaG (Illumina Assembly) | ecosystem: Environmental > Terrestrial > Soil > Wetlands > Permafrost | place: Sweden...
AATCGTATTCCGCGATCGGAAATGTTGATGATGCCGAAAATTTGCTTAAGCTTATCAACCCGATCGAGCGTTCACGCACGGAGGAAAAAGCTCTTGCTTACGGAATTGAGCCGTATGTTGTCGCTTCCGATGTTTATGGAGCAAAGCACGCGGGCCAAGGCGGCTGGTCGTGGTATTCCGGTTCGGCCGGCTTGATGTACACAACAATCCTTGAACACATCTTGGGAGTGCAAAGAAACGGCGCAACGCTCTCGGTCTTGCCGCGCATACCCAAAAGTATGAAGGAAGTATCAATAACCCTGCCCTGCGGCAAAGCCAGCTACCGCATCACCATCAAAAACCCCAAAGGAATCTATTCAAAAGTCCTATCCGCTTCCCGCGACAATATCAAATGCGATCCATCGCAAATACCTTTCGCGGACGATGCCCGCGCCCATCAGATCGAAGTTGTGTTGGGATAAACATAATCCAGCCCCTCTCTATTTGAAAAAGGGTGGTAAAAATTGTAGTCTGAGAAACACAGAGTCAGGCTCTGTGTTTGAGATGTTCTATCGATATTAAGAAATGTTAAATGTACTTTTTTAATAATTTGGAATAATATAAAAATCATAGTTAAAAATTCAATAGATGCCTAAACTTCGCATATTTTTGCGAGGCATGGCGAAAATCCACATACATACTGAACCCGCCGTTCAGGTTCCATGCATGTGGTCTATGCCCGAAAGGGTGTAGGAGGCGCAAGCCTCGGCCTAATGGTGGGTTTTGTGTAATTCGCCGTCAAAGATATTAAAATGAAAATTAATCAGTCAGCTATATCAAAATCCAAATATCATTTAAACTTACCCGAAGCGTATTTTGCGCTTCTTTTCATACAAAAATGAAAATTATAATTCGTTATATATGATTAAAATAAACTTGTTAAAAATTATAGGAGCAGCGGTTTTGATTGTCGTCGCTGTTTTTATATTTTTTTACGTGCAAAAATTTTTCAATCACAAAACCCCCGTGTCTTCGGAAAAACCGGTTACTGAAAGTATCCAAAAAAATCTATCCACAGAAAACTCCGCTAATAAAAATCCACAAAATCAAGCACAAACAAATTTTTTTAATAAATATAACCTTTACTATTTTGATGCCGCTGGAAGCTTTACAAAGAACGGTGTAAAAATAGAAAAAGGTGGGGTCAATTTTACACCAGACTTTTTGTATTCAGATGGTTCATTTCTTTCAAGCGATTCAGGAGTTCTTGATAAAGTTGGGCGTCAGGGTTTAGTGGAGGACGTAGTCAATAGTTCCGTCTCGCAGAATGACTATAAGCTCTTTTTTCAAGGTAATACCTACGATAGTAACGATTATAGCGAATCCGTTTTGCGGGATCAGAATTTTATTTACTACCCTAAGTGCTTAAAAGTTGAATATAGCAGTAAGAGCAAAGGAAATCGTTGTGTAGACATAGCTTTATACTCTAACAACGATAAAATTGATGAAGGTGGGCGACCAAGCGATACTTACATTAGTACCGGAATAAGTAATATAGATTTACTGTTTGTAAAAAATGGGCTTCTTTATTACGGAAAGACAAACGGAGAAAGATACGATTTTTATTCATATAATCCGATCAGTAAAAAAATTGCTTTATATAAACCAGAATTATTTAGCAATACGGACAATGAACTGCTGGGCATTCTTGATAATGGAGACATCATTTTTGATAACTCTAGTGGAATTTTCAAGAATAATCTCCAGTCAAAAATTATAGATTCATCTCAGATTGAAGATTCTTTTCTAAGGGGCAAGGCTGTTGGCAACAATTATTACTACTTCAATACAAGATATGATCAAAAAAATAATGACGGCGGGTACGATTTATTAAAAGATAACCTGTTAATTTCAAAAATACACAGTAATGTAGATGGGAGAATTATTGACGCTGGCGAACAAGGTTGTCATTTGAGCAACTACATTTTCGGCTATTTAACATTGATGTATTGTATAGATAAAAATGGTGCGGTTGTGCGTTTGGATAGTAAAATAAAACAAAATTCAAACGATTTGCGCGGAACATTTAGCCAGGAAGACAAAGATTTTGTCTATTTCATAAATAATGACATTGTTGATTTTTCTCGCTACTGGGCAGTGGGTGGTGCTGATGTAAAAAGCGTGCAATCTGCGTCGTTCATTTTTGATGAAAAAGGCAGTGTTTCATATTTAGTGGTCGAAGCATTAGACGAAAAGTATGTAAGTAATATTTACCTAGTGCCGTATCTTGGAGATGGGAAAATTGGAGAACCTCAAATATTAGTATCTAATGCGTCATTGTCTGGTGTTATTAAAAACTAAAGAGAATATTAACCGCCGTAAATACAGAGTCAGACTCTGTGTTTGTGAGAATGAAATTCGCGCTGCGATAGACGAAATCGTTATTGATATTGAAGGGGCAAAATAATATGGGGAATAACAAATCAAAAAATCCAATAATTATTTATGAAGGCGAAAACGGCCAGCCAAAAATTGATGTGATAATTGAAGAAGAAACCGTGTGGCTTACCATCGACCAAATGGCGGAATTATTTGATAAAAGTAGATCTACGATCAATGAGCATATTCTCAATATTTATGCTGAAAATGAGTTAAAAGAGGCCGATTCTATGAGAAAAATCGGAAATCCCGATTTTTCTGCCAAGCCAACCAATTACTATAATTTAGATGTAATTATATCAGTTGGCTATCGGGTAAAATCTCAACACGGCACCCATTTTCGCCAGTGGGCGACCGCGCGGCTTAAAGAGTATATTATCAAAGGTTTTACGATGGACGATGAAAGATTAAAAAATGCCGGAGGCGGAATTTATTGGAAAGAACTTTTGGACCGTATCCGCGATATCCGTAGCAGTGAAAAAGTCTTGTACCGCCAAGTATTGGATTTGTACGCCACGAGCCTTGATTACAATCCCAAAGCATTAGAATCCATCAAATTTTTCAAGATTGTACAAAATAAACTGCACTACGCCGCGCATGGCAATACCGCCGTCGAGGTCATTGCTCTGCGAGCCAATGCCGGCAAGCCGTTTATGGGTTTGCTTAGTTTTTCGAAAGGCGGAGTGGCTAAAAATGATATTGCTGTGGCTAAAAATTATTTAACAGAAAAAGAATTGAAAATTTTAAACAATTTAGTTTCTGGATATTTTGATTTTGCGGAAATCAAGGCTATGAAACAGAAGCCGATGTATATGAGAGATTATATTAAACAATTGGATAATATTTTGTCGGCAACTGGTGAAAAATTATTATCTGATTCCGGAAGCGTCAGTCATGAACAAGCGATCGATAAAGCAGAGTTAGAATACAAAAAATACCAAGCCAAAACCATCAGTGAGGCTGAAAAGGCGTATCTGGATACGATTAAAACCGTTCAGAAAAAGATTGAGAAAAAAGTAAAAGAGCAAAAGTCCAAACAAAAGAAACCGTTGCGAGTAAGCGTCAAAGCAAAATCGAAAAACTGATTGCCAAACTCTGTCCCAAAGGGGGTGGAGTTTATGCAGGGGTCCGACCCCTGCAAGATTTATCCAAAGGAATCTATGTGGAAGCTTTATCTGCGTCCCGTGACAATATCAAATGCGATCCATCGCGGATTCCTTTTGCCGATGACAACCGTGTCCACCAGATCGAAGTTGTGCTGGGCTAAATAGAATCCAGTCCCTCCGCAGCGATTATTTCCAATACAAGATTCGTTCCCAAATATTGATTCCATCACAATTCGGTCCCAGCCGGCTCGTTGTTACGCGTACTATACTATGCTTGACAATACAACGGAAATGTTGTATTGTTCTCTTTGGAATAGTAACAACATCGTTGGGAGTGATTCGTAGATGACGGATAGAAATTCGATTTGGCATAATCCACAGAATCCGAAGCATTTGGTTGCTTTTGTGAAGCATATGGATGAAGTTCAATTCTTCGCCTTGTGTAGATGTCTGCCCGCACATACAATAACAACCCTTATAAACAAAGGGTTAAAGATAGGATCTTTGACAATGGACGAGTTGGAGAGAATAGTCCGCGCAGATGAATTTTGGGCTCTGCCGGATGAAAATAATCTCGCAATTCTTCTCCATAATTTAGCGCTAGGAGAAATAAGAAGGCGTGTTTACAGAAATGGAGATCTCACAAAGAGATACGGAGAATATAAATGCTTAGATTGGTGAGTAGCTTGTAAGCCTCTCGCCTTTTTTGTTACATTTTTGCAATGACATCGCAATTAATTTCAATATTTTTTTAATTAATTGATATTCTTTACCAAGCCGCGCTATAAACACAATTTTTCCAAAGTTTCGTTTTTCAGTGGCGCATCATGCTTGGCAACATTGCTATCAAGCGGTTGTTGGCACCAGAGTAATCCGCGATGTAATTATTTAAAAAAAAGAAGCGATATGATTAGCTCGCTTCTGCAATTCTGGCGTCTGCGACAATTTTTTCCCACCGTTTTGGGGCGAACAACTCGGCGGGCAGTTTTACTAGAGACGACGCGACTTCCAAGTCACCAACATCGCTGGCGCTATCGCTATGCCGGCTGATCATTTCCATGCCTTCGGTTGTGCGAAGATGCTGATCGATATTACCGGCGATCGGATTGACGCCTTGGAATATATTACTTATTAGATCGCTTTCAATGAAGCGTTCGAATAGTTTGATGCCGGTGCCGATTTTATCTGTGCTCAAACTCCGGGATTGAACCCGGAAGTTGCCATCTCGGTCGATTTTATTTTCTGGCCCCACATAATGGGCGTTATCGCCCGAAAGCTTTTTTACTGCCCCTGATGGTATCCCCTTAAGCTGGGTAAACTGGCCCGCTACCTCGAAATACAACTCCGTATTTGCGTCGAAGGTTTCCGCTAAAACAGAGAGCACTAGGGCTTTGGGCACCCAGCCGATAACGATTGCCATGACGCCCTCGTATTTCCTGTGAAGGAACTTGGTTTCGCTAACTACGATCCCTTCCGCTTCCATCGCCGCCTTAATTTCTCTGGCGGTGTTTTCTGCCGATATCTGGTCCATGATTAAACCTCAGTCTTTATATAACATTAGTTGGTAAAAATGTCAAGGCCAAGGGTGTAACCCCTTACTGGGGTAACTCAACCAGCGTTTAATGTGCTGTCGACGATCACGGATTTGTTGAGGATTGACCTCCCAAGGGCTGAGGTCAAACCTCCACAAATTAGCTCCTTGGTATTACCCAGTAAGTGGTTTCAATCCTGTGGTTTTAATCCTTGACAAACTTAATATATATGTTATTTAAAAAATAGTCTTGATAGCGAAAAATTGCGGAGGCGAAATGAATGGATTTGTTTATTGTTTATGGGTTAGTATTGTACGCAGTCCTTTACATAGCGAGTATCGCGGCGTTGATTGCTTTTGAGGAGTACAAAGTTGCGTACGTTGTGTTGTGCTGCTTGTTGTGGGTAGCCAGCAGCGTTACCCTGGGGGTTGTTATCATGCATACCGGCATTGGCGCGACAGGTATTGGTAGACTAGCCGCTGGCCTGATACTGATGATCTGCGGATTCTCGCAGATATTCTTAGGACGCCTTGCCCTTGAGCGATTCGGTCTCATGGCGCGATTAAAAAAGCAGTACAAGCTCCAAGCGGGGGCCGAAGATTAATTTATAACGACTCCAAACGGGTCGCTTTTTATTAAAACACCCGTTACGCTTCAAGCGTTCACTAAAAGCGTGCGGGGGAAATTTTTAATCCTCGCTGACGCGTTTAATATTAAGATTTGTTTTAAAAAAAAATACGCGGGCAAACATTATCAAAATGTTTGTTTATGCGTATTGCTTTGACAGACTCGCGAATTGCGATGGGGAATTGCCCTTTATCAATCCGAAATCCTGCAGTTCGATCGCGCAATCAAGCGATTCGGAGAATTCTTTTAGATCAAACCTCCCTTCGATAATTTCCTCCATCATCTTTGTCCGGCTGTTATAGACGTGGATTTCGTAATGGTCAAAACCGATTTGCCAGCAATAAAATTGCGCTTGGAAGTGGGCCGATTCTATTTGAATCTCCTTATTTTTGGGCTTGGCATAGGTTTTCAGTTCGATTACCGTATGCCTGTCGTAGTCCAGCTTATCGGGTTTGCCGAATGTCTTGATCCATAGTCCGAGTTTTTGATGATAGTAGTCTTTTGTTAGTTTTCGGGATTGTTTATATTTAAGCATCTTGTGGAGTTCGTTCCCGTTTGGGATTGTTTTCCGGCGCCTCCTGGATTTGCTTTTCCGTTGTGCGATGGTTTCCCTGACGAACAGCAGGTTTGTCGCCTCGCTGGCGGTTATCTTCCTTTCGCTTTTGCGCGTTGCATGCCTATCGTATTCCAGAAACCCGTGTATAGCGTCACCATCCTTGGGTTATCCCACTTTTTGGGCTCACAAGCGCGGCATTACCGATAATTAAAATTTGTAAGCCACTATTTAACATGACACAAACCGGCGCGAAAAACAAATTTTGTAACTCGACCGTGAGAGAAACTCTTGGCGGAGCGAACGGAACATCAATAAAACATTTCGTAGCCGTTGACAATTTTATTAATTAATGTTATTGGAATGGAGGTGATGTGGATGATGGTAATTAATTTGCTGTCCGATGTTATTATTGTGGCGGTGATGATCTGGGCTGGTATTTGAGCTGCAAAGAAGAGTAAAGAGCTTGGGTCGGCGGAGCCATTAAAATCCTTGGCTTGTTGGAGTATTTCATTTGCCCTTCTGGCCTTTGCCATCCTGACCGTTGTGTCCAATGCGTTATCGTTCGCAGGCGTAGATCGAGTTATCGTCCTGATTCCAGGGGTGTTGTGTATCATCGCCGGTTATGCGGCTACCGCAAAGATCAGCGATAATTGGCATCCAATTAAAAACATGAAACGATCTCGACAACTCTTAGCATAACCTAAGATTTTTTTAATATATTATTAAACTGTCCGTTGGAGCGTGGCGGGAACGGGAATAAATTTTTCGGTTCAATGCCGAATGGATTATTTCCCGCGTAAGTTTGACAATAATACAAAATGTGTTATTGTTTATTATAGAGGTGTTTTATGGATGAAGCGTGGATTAATAACCGAAGGTACCTTTTCGAGATGAGACTGGCCGATATAAGAGCCAAATCCGCGGCCGATGAGAAAAGAATGTGGCAGGAGTTTGTAAAGGAAGCGTGCGGCGACTCAAAGCCAAGCATAGAAAAGCTCATAAAGGGTTTAATGGCAAGAATAGAAAGGAATGAAATGAACTGCGGCGATTTGTTAAGAAAGATTGAAAGTCTCGCCACGCCTTGGGATGCCCCAAAATTCGCGGCTTTATTGGAATGGAAGCCATTATATGTCCGAGATGACCGGGGTGTCAGGGGTGTGTTACTGGACGTGTTGGGTGGGATTGGCAACCGCCAGACGATTGCGGCTCTCGAAAGTTCAAAAGATTTATTCGGGAGTATTAATTGTCGAAGTCACGAGAAGGGATTAATGTTTGTTGGTCGAGGCAGCGAGGAGGAAATGAGGGCGTTTGACCTTAAAGATATCGATGAGGCGATTGCCAGGATCAATGCCAGGATCAATAATGGAAGCTTTGCGGAATGGGTTTGGCTGAAGATCGGTCCGCGATAAATATTTGGAGGATGAATATCCTCCTCTTTTTTAAAAAATTAGGGGTAAATTATCTGTACCAATCTCAATTCCGCGTCTTCCTTGACAAAAACATTAAAGTGATATATAGTAATCAGGGTTTATATTTTAAAAATGAAATCGGAAAACGACTTCCAGCGGAGGTATGCAGATGGGTATAGAAGAAGAACTTAAACTGGCCTTGGGAAGGGAAATTGAGGCTCGGGGAAAGACTTTTCACACACAGATGATCATGGAAAATATAAAAACACTGAACCCGAAAGATTCGGGCGTGAGAATAGTTCTCAGAAAAGCCCGGCTTATCGCGGAAACCGAAAGCGGCGAGTTCATGAATCACGATGATTTGCAAGTTCAGGATGACGCGTTCGAGCTTCTGCTGAAATCGAAGGATGTCTTATGTGGGTTCGTGGATGTGTCCGGCGACAGAAAGTTCATTGCTGGCGCAGTGGATGTTCGGATTTTTACCACTGTTTGTGGCTGCGAAGATCTGAAATTTAAATGGGCGTTTATCTACGCCGCAGTACTTCGAGAACCTATGTATGAATAGGTCGAGAAGTGCTTTTTTAATTACAATTTTTTTTGTGTGAGATAATTCTAAACACGGCTGCTTGACAATAATTTCCAGGGGGAATATTCTAGATAAAATGCTTGATTTGTGGCATGGAGGTTTACGATGATTGTAACGGCATACGGCAGTAAAAGCGATTTGGTTGTGAAAGCAATTCAAAACGCGGATCCCGGCAAAGTATTCGATGAATTCCTGAACTTGAATTTGGTACCCGGCAATATTCTCGCTTTGTTGATAACCGTCCTTGATGGAACGGAAAAACCGTTCGTTTTGAAAACCGCCGTCGCCCAAACCGGTCTTGTTGTTGAGACGTATTTTGGGCTTTGGGCGAAAGGCGATCCGGCTAAGGTCATTAAAATGATGGGAGATGATCTTTTTGTCGAACCGATCGGGGAGTATATTTATCCCTACTTGGTGAAACTGGAGATAATATCAAAATACTCGCAATAGCTGCCGGAAAAGATTTTTTTCGGCAATCTTTTATTAATTTTAGACCACCCCGCCTTAACGGGGTGGAACAAAATTAATGAGGAGTCCTTAGCGGAGCGGAAGTAATCTTCGAGGAAACGTCCTCTGGTCCCGCCATGGCGGGAAACTTCGATTAAGAAATATATATTGATTAAACGCCTGGAGCGAAGCGAAAGGCGGTTTAAGCGATTATAATGAGTCCCGAGTATATCGAGAGGGAGAGATACCCCGTCGCGTTTGCCCGGGAAGATTCATTTTTTGGCCGGGTTTGCCAAACAAATACTCAAACAGCAAAAACTTGAATGATTTTTAAAAAATAGTAAAATTATTAATAGGGAAAATTTAATACAAGCCGCCCGCAGTGGCGGTTGAAACTGTGCCCGTCGGGCACAACCGACTATGAAAAAAATTCGCGAAAAGATATCAGTTGTGGCGCTTGGAGGATCGATCGTATTCCCGCACAAGTTTACCGACGGGGGACTCAATGTTCCTTTTTTAACGGAATTTCGCCAGTTTATTTTGGATCAGACCGGCAAGGGAAGGCGATTCGTGCTGGTCGTCGGCGGCGGGAAGGCCGCGCGGTTATACCAGCGCGTGGCGCAAAAGATTGCTGATCCCGGTCCGGAAGCCGTCGATTGGCTGGGAATTCGGGCGACGCGGCTTAATGCCCAGCTTATTTTGGAAATATTAAAAGAAGTCGCGCATCCGTTCGTGATCCATTACGAGCCTTCGACGCAGGAAGCCATGGTGTTGGCGAATTGTGAGCATCGGGTGGTTGTAGCGGCCGGTTGGGGGCCCGGCTGGTCAACCGATTACGTTGCGGTCAGGTGCGCCGATATATTTGGCCAAAAAGAAACCATAATTGACGGCGACACGGCTTTTGTCTACGACAAGGACCCGAACAAATTTTCCGACGCGAAACCCACGGCCGACCTGACCTGGAAAGAATACGATAAGCTTATTCCCGCCGTTTGGACCCCGGGAATGTCGGCGCCGGTCGATCCGGTGGCCGCCCGATACGCCCAGAAACAAAAGATCGTCATTAAAACCGTTCAGGGAACCGATCTGAATAATTTTTTGAAAGTGATCGAGGGTGGCCCGTTCGAAGGAACAACAATTCACAATTAATTCTCTATGGCGATAAAAAAAGACGCGGTTGATCTGCCCAAGGAATACCTTAAGGGTTATGTCCGTTTTTTGGGCTTAAAGATCGATTTGTCGCTTAGAACTTTCATACCCCGGCCCGAAACGGAATATTGGGTCGCTTCGGCGATAGAATATCTGGCCTCCGCCAAGTGTGACGATTTGAAGGTCCTTGATTTGTGTTGCGGGTCGGGTTGCGTGGGGATCTCGGTTTTAAAAAAAATAAAAGGCAGCTGTGTTCGTTTTGTGGACATTGATCCGCGGGCGGTCAGGCAAACCAGGATTAATCTCAAGCTTAATGCCATCGATTCCAAGCGGGCAAAAGTAACCCAAGGCGATCTTTTTGAAAAACTGCCGTCAGATGCCTGTTATGACGCGATTCTTGCCAATCCGCCCTATATTGATAAAAAAAGAGCTGGCGAGGTTCAGTCGACAGTTTTGAAATACGAACCTCCTGCCGCTCTGTGGGGCGGAGGTAAGAACGGCATGTCTTTAATAACAAAAATAATCGCGGCTTCAAAACGGTTTTTGGCCGATGGCGGCGTGTTGTATTTGGAGTTTGACGCGTCGCAACGCGACCAGATCGAATCGCTGTTGATCAAGCGCGGTTACGTCCAGATCGAATTTTTCAAAGACCAATTTGAGAAGTTGCGGTTCGCCAGAGCCGTCGTGACCCGTCATCTTGATAAAAGTGGAAAATATATTTAAATAGAAATAATGGAACCCCGGATAAAAAACAAAAAGATCATTCTTGCCGAAGACGATAAAAACCTGCTGGATGTCTACCGGAAAATGTTTTCGGTTACCGATTACGATGTTGAGGTTGCCACCTCGGCCGACCAAATTTCGGAAGAGTTGCGCTTGGTACGGACGGGGAATTCGACGAAACCCGATCTGATAATAATGGACTTGATGCTGCCATATGCCAACGGCGAGCAGGTGTTAAGAAGCATCAAGAAGAGTTATCACACAAAAGATATTCCCGTTTTTGTTTTAAGCAATTATCAAAATTTTGACTTGCATGAAAGTTTGGCATCGCAAAATATCATGCCGGAAAAGTATTTGATCAAATCAAATTACACTCCCGCCGAGATCATTGGGCTAATTAACCAGCATTTTTCCGCGGTTAGGCCAAGGCCGGATTTGGCTTGATCCAGGTTGGCAATATTCAATTGAAAATAACGACTACGGAGTCGTTTTTTTGTTACATATTGTGGGGGATTGTGGGAAGTGTATGTATGAATAACTTATGTTTTCGATAAAAACAGGATAGGCCACCTGTGGATTTTGTGTGGAAAAGCCTTGCTTTTAGCTTCATTTTAACGGGGTGGCAAATATTTGACTCGATTCTATGGGTGCATTAAAGTGATACTAGGTGGGAGATAGTGGGAAAATGGGGAAAACCTGCCGAATGTGGACTGCTACGATACTAATATGTTTATTGGAGAATACAGCTATTCGATCGACGAAAAGAAACGCTTGGGAATACCGGTTAAGTTTCGCAAGCTTCTTGAAACCGGCGGTGTAATAACCCGCGGGCTGGATAATTGTTTGTTTTTGTATTCGCAGGACGAATGGGAAAAATTGGCCAAGAAGTTAAGCGATCTGCCATTGTCGCGCGCCGACGCCCGGGGTTTTTCAAGGATCATGTTGTCGGGGGCGATGGAGGTTGAATTCGACAATCTGGGCCGGATACTCATTCCGGATTATTTAAAAGATTATGCGGGGTTGAAAAAGAAAGTGACGGTCGCCGGTTTGTATAACCGCATCGAGATCTGGGACGAAGATTCTTGGGTTGCTTACAAAAAGAAGACCGAGACCGATGCCGGCGATATCGCTGAAAGGCTAAACGAATTGGGAGTTTAAATTCATATTTTGATGGAAAATCATATACCGGTTTTATTGGAAGAAACGATCACCTGTCTTAATCCGAAACCGGGAGAGAATTTTGTGGATTGTACGTTTGGATTTGGCGGCCACGCGCGGGCAATCCTCGAAAAGAACACTCCCGATGGCCGGCTGCTGGGGATTGAGTGGGATGAGAATGCCGTAAAAGAATTTAAGACTCTACATCCCAAAATCGATGAAAGATTGATTATTGAACAGGGAAATTTCGCCAAGATCGACAAAATAATCGAAAAGAACGCGTTTGGACCGGTTAGCGGAATATTGTTCGACTTGGGAATATCGTCATGGGATGTTGAGGCCAGTGGCAGGGGATTCAGTTTTTTGCGCGACGAGCCGCTGGATATGCGCTACAGCGCGGACAATCGCCACACGGCGTTCGAAGTGGTTAACGGGTTTGATCCACGGGCATTGGCTGAAATTATCGCAAAGTACGGGGAGGAACGGTTCGCGAGCGCGATCGCGGGGCGTATCGCCCTGGCGCGCGCCGCGTCCCCGATACAGACGACGCGCCAGTTGGTTGAGGTGATTAAACGGGCGGTGCCGACTGGGTATGTCCGGGGCAAGACCCACTGGGCGACCAAGACCTTCCAAGCGTTGCGGATCGAGGTCAACAGCGAATTTGAGAACATAAACGCCGCTTTGCCTAAAGCTTTCGCCGCCTTGGAGACGGGCGGGAGATTGGCGATAATATCGTTTCATTCCCTGGAAGACAAAATAGTAAAAAATTTTTTCAGCGATCTGGCCAAAAACAATACCGCGGTCCTGCTGACAAAAAAACCGGTCAAGCCGACGCTTGAAGAATGCCGGGCCAATCCCAGGGCGCGATCGGCAAAGCTCCGGGTAATTCGCAAGTCGTAAATTGTAAATACTTTTATTTTCCTAATGTATTTCGATACCGCCCCGCCAAGGCGGGGCGGTATCGACCAAAGGAGTAACCTCCTTTGTCACCGCTACGCGGGATCCCGCGTAGCGGGAGAATCCTCGTAATTTGTTCCCTGCGGCAAGACCGCAAGGTGTAACAAATTATAAAAATAATCAATAACAATCAGCATGTCTTCCACTTTTCAAAGCAAAGTTGCCGGCAAGATCAGGGCCTTTTGGATTTTTGTAAGCTCAACGGTAATTTTGCTGTTGGGGTTCGCGGTCTGGCAGATGAACTCATATATCCACGCCAGTTCCCAGGAGGCCGATTATCAAAAGCAAATCGCGGCTATTACGGCGCAAAACGACCAACTTGAAGTGAAGTTATCGCAATTGAATTCGCTCAATCATTTTGACGATTATATTAATTCGCAAAAGGATAGTTTTCAAAAGGTTGACGTGGCCAGCATCCGTTATGTCGCGCTTCCGGGTACCCAGCTTGCCCAAAAATAGCAGAAGTTACGCCTTTACCGCATCTATCCTTCTTGCGGAAGGCCCAGGCACGCCGTCATTAAAGCGTTCTGGCGCTAGTCACCCCGCCGCGGCGGGGTTCCGGCGCACCATCTCACTTTGCCTAGAATCTGCGGCAAAGGCTTACCTTCTGCAGGGCTTGGTCCGTGATCGTGTCTCCGCCTAGAATTTAATAATGCGGAGTGTTTTTTTAAGACTTTCATGAGGGATTTTGAACCGAAGCATGTTTCTTGGCGGATCTACGCGATCTTTGCCGGCATAATGGCGGCTTATTTGGTTTTGGGGGCGCGCCTGAGTTATCTTCAGGTGCAGCATGGCGAACAATATAAAGCTTGGGCGCAGGGATTGAAAGGTTTTTCGGTTGATGGGTCCGACGAGGCAAGGGGACAGATCATGTTCCGTGGCGGTGAACCTTTGGCGATAAACAAAAAATTTGTTTTTGCCTATGCTTCGCCACCCGACATAAAGGATGTAAAAAAAACCGCCGATGCGGTAGCGGCGATCCTTTCGTTGGATCCGGCCGACGTTTTCAAAAAAATAAGCAAGGACACTTTATATGTGCCGCTCAAGGATAAGCTTGGCGACAGCGAAGCGGCGGCCTTGACTCAAGCAAATCTGCCTGGAATTTACACGCGAGACAAAAAAATGCGTTACTATCCCCAGGGGAATTTGGCGTCGCAGGTTGTCGGGTTTGTCGACGATAACGGTGATGGCCAATATGGTTTGGAGAGCTATTATAACGATCAACTGTCCGGCGGCAAAGACTTGGTGTTGAATCTTGATTATCAGTTGCAGTACCAGGCAGAGACCATTCTGGCCGATTACGTGAAAAGACTGAACGCCAGGGAAGGCGAGGCTATCGTTGTCGATCCCAAGACTGGCGCCATTTACGCCATGGCCCAGGTCCCGAATTTTGACCCCAACAATTACCAGACTACGGCCGCTGATTCCAAAACCGCGGGCGATCTAAAAAATAATTCCTGCCAGCAGTTGTTTGAACCTGGATCGGTGTTTAAGGCGCTGACCATGGCGGGGGCGTTAAACGATGGCAAGGTCACACCCGATACGACCTACGTCGATACCGGTACCGTCAAAGTCGGCAGTTCGACGATCTATAACTTTGCCAAACGCTCATACGGTTTGCAGTCGATGACCGGTGTTTTGGAAAAATCGATCAACACTGGCGCAGTTTATGCCGAAAACAAGCTTGGTAATCAGGCATTCTTGGACTATATTGATAAGTTTGGCGTTAATGAGGCCACCGGGATCGATCTGCCCGAAACATATTCGCCCAACGCCGAATTCAAAAAAGGCTACGCTATTAATTTTGACACGGCTGCGTTCGGGCAGGGATTGTGGATGACCTCGGTGCAATTGCTAAGGGCTTATAGCGCCATTGCCAATGGTGGGACGCTGATTCAGCCGTCGATCGTTGCCGATGGACGCATTAACGGCCAACCCGATCAGCCGCGCGTCATAACGCAAGAAACCTCGCAGACTTTAGCTAAAATGCTGCAGAGCGTGGTTGATAACGGCTTTGGCAAGCCGGCCCGGGTGGCCGGATACACGGTTTGCGGTAAGACCGGTACCGCCCAGATGTCTTGGTCAACTTTAAATATCAACAAGCGCGGCTATTCCGACGCCACGACGCAAAGTTTTGTCGGCTGGTTTCCGGCTCTGGACCCGAAATTTATGATCTTTATCAAACTGATCAACCCGCAAGCCAGCACCGCCGAATATTCCGCCATCCCGGTTTTTCATGACCTGGCCCAATATACCGCTTATCTGTATCAAGTCCCGCCCGATCGCCCGGTGAACCAACCGATCCAAATTGTCAACTCCGCCGCGCAGACACAGTCGGCAACCACGACCACGGCCGCAACCACCCAGCACACAACCGCTCAGTCAGCGGCTGCTCAGCCGGCCGCTCCAACGCGATCCCAACCCATCTCAACTCCCGCGCTTAAACCTTTGAAGAATCTTTAGTGTGGTACTAGTGTTCATTTGATTGAGTACTAGGGTCGTAGCCAAAATTTAAACCCGGCACCACCTAAAAGAAAATTATAGGCTTAATAATTATAAGCTGTTGTCACAAAGAAATCGGCGGCATCGTTTTAGGCTTCAAGTCGTGACATCTGGCATCAATATTGCGGGTGTCTATGTTGTTGAATTGAGGTTCTCGTAAAAAACGCTATTAATAGGCGGCAAAAATTAAAAATTGGATAAAATCCGATAGTTGATATCTGGCTGTTTTTTTGGGGGAAAGATAATAGTATAATCAAATATTATAATGAACGAAGTTTGACGGGCAATAATAGAAGATCGTAGTTGGCGTAAACCGTGGACGAAAATTAACTATTCGTTTGGCGGAAGGTATGGGTATCAAAAAAATATTATTTTGTTTGTTTTTATTCGCTGCAGTTTTCACGGTCATTTTTTTTGGCCAGAAAGTTTTTTTGGCGCGCGCGGCGACAGCCAACGGCAGTGCTTGTTCTTCTGATTCGCAATGTTCTTCGAGCAATTGCAATTGCGCCTTATGCGCTCCCGCCGGTGGTTGCGGCTCGGGATATTCGCCCGGTTATGTGTCTAACGGTGGCCCTGCCAGCGGTCCCTATGGCAGCGGC
>Ga0182027_10007743_pt1 | contig 15765 bp, 19 predicted proteins | sample 712E1DmetaG_FD_121300 | JGI IMG/M metagenome (GOLD analysis project Ga0182027, IMG submission 121300) | Permafrost microbial communities from Stordalen Mire, Sweden - 712E1D metaG (Illumina Assembly) | ecosystem: Environmental > Terrestrial > Soil > Wetlands > Permafrost | place: Sweden...
AAGACGCGGAATTGCTCGTCGAGCAGCGGAGCGGGGGGTGGCGGAGGCGGCGCTGGCTTGGCGGTTTTATGAGTTGTCGTCGTCGTGGTCTTTTTGGGCGCCGGCTTGGGCGCGGGGGGCGGATTGAGTCCCAAGGCAGTGCGCGCCAGATCTTCCATGCCAGCCTTCATTTTGTCTTCGTCGTCAGGATTGGCCCAGATGTAGTCCCACACATGCAGGGGCCGATTCTGCGTGTCGGAGACGGCTACTTCTTGATGCATTTCGGGCGGCAGACCCATGAGGCTGGGCAGCACGGGCGCGCCAAAGCCTGCCGACTTGCCGCGAAAGAGGTGCGGCCGGTCGGAATCTGTGACAGTGGCGACGTCCGACACGTAGCCCTCGTCTTCCGGCTTCTTCTTTTTCAACTTGGGCTGATTGGAGTCGTTTGCCGAAGTGCTGCCGCTTGAACTGCCGGGCGAACCGGCGGCCGAGGTATCGGGGTTGCGATGCAATGTGGGCCGGTCGGGATCGGTCGATTCGGTGGAAGTTGTGCCGGAGGTGTCGGTGTCGCCCGAGCTTGAGCCCGAGTTGCCGCTTGTGCCGCCGGCGGAGGCGTCGCCACCCTTATGCAACGTGGGACGGTCGGGATCGGGAGGGGGACCTTGTTGGCCTGGATCGGAACCCGTGTTGCTGCCGCTGTTGCCTCCGCTTCCGGAATCTCCGGAATGATGCTTGCGGTGCAGAACGGGCGTGTCGCTCTGCGCATCGTCTTCGTCGATCTTCGCCACTTGCACCGGCGCGGGCTTTGGCTTGGGCAGCGGCTTCAACTTACCGTATCCCACCCATGCCCCCTGTTCCCGGGCGGCATTTTCAACGTCGAAGAGGCCCACAGGTTTGCCGTCCTGCTGGAGCTGGTACTCGACCTCGCCTTCGAGGGCAAGCGGCTCGGGCCGGGCAAGGTAGATTCCCCCATCCTGGAGCTCCTGCCCGTCATAAACGCAGACGGGCACGATGCGGCTGGCCTTGGGATGGTCCGCGTCTCCCGTCCACTCGAGCACGGCAACGGCGCGCAGCGTGGGCGTGTTTTTATTTGCGTTGGTGATTTGGCCGGGATATTGCGCGACTGCCGGAAAAACGGCGACGATCAGCATCAGAGCAAGTCCCCACCCTAGCCGCAAGAACGACGGCGCGGCGAGGGTGGGGCGCCCAGCCAGCGCCGTTGCCGTTATCCACAAGCGAGTTGAAACCTGCGATGACACGTTCCACATCCCTCGACAATAATCGAACAATAGTCGAACCCGGGCGCCCCTTGGCGCCGCACCAAATCCTGAAACTGGCATCGAGAGGACATTCCCCATGGAACTCAACGAGAAAGTCGCCGACTTTACCCTGCAAACGGACGAGGACAAGACTGCAAAGCTCTCAGATTTTGCCGGCAAGCCGGTTATCCTCTTCTTCTACCCTAAAGCCGACACCCCCGGCTGCACCATCGAGGCCTGCGGCTTCCGCGATACCTTCAAGAAGCTGCAGGCAGCGGGCGCCGTGGTTCTGGGCATCAGCCGCGACACGCCGCGCGACCAGGCCAAATTCCGCGCCAAGTACGACCTGCCGTACACACTCCTTGCTGATGTAGACGAGCGAGTATGCAAACAGTTTGGCGTGTTGAAAGAAAAGAACATGTATGGGAAGAAAGTGATAGGTATTGAGCGGACGACGTTTGTGATCGGGCCGGACCGGACGTTACTGCACATCTACCCCAAGGTGACTCCCCAGGGCCACGCCGAAGAGGTGCTGGCCCTCATCAACGAATGGAACAAAGCGCACAAATAGAACGCGGAAGGCGCGCCGAGACGTTGCCGGGCCGGCTGCTGAAGCGCGCGTTCTTTGAGGCGCCGCCGGAGCGGGTGGCCCCACTGCTTCTCGGCAAGCTGCTTGTGCACCGGACGAGGGGCGGTTTGCTTGCCGGGAGGATTGTTGAGGCGGAGGCGTATCTGGGCCCGCACAACGACCCGCCCGACCCGGCTGCGCACTCCCATCGCGGTCCCACGCCGCGGAATGGCGTCCTTTTTGGCCCGGCGGGGCACGCGTATGTTTACTCGATCTATGGCCGGTATTTTTGCATGAACATTTCGTGCGAGGTGGAAGGCCGGGCCGGGTGCGTGCTGCTGCGCGCGCTGGAGCCGGTGGCCGGGCTGAAGCAGATGGCGCGCAATCGCGGGCTGAGAGTTTTCCCACCCTTGCGGCAAAGAGCACCGCAAGGATGGGGCAACCTGAAGGAGTTGACCAGTGGCCCCGGCCGGCTATGCCAGGCGCTTGGATTGGCACGCATACCGCACAACGGCCTCGATTTGCGCGATGCCGCCTCGCCGCTGCAGGTGCGGGACGACGGGTGCAAGGTGGAGGAGGTCCTGGTGACGCGCCGCATCGGCATCCGGCACGCCGTCGACCTGCCGCTGCGCTTCTCCGTAGCGGGGAATGGCTGCGTTTCAGGGCCGAAGACGCTGGGCGGAAGGTTCATCTTTCCTCAGGCCAGCACCGTCACTGGAATGAAGCAGTTCCCATCCTCATCGCGTCAAAAGAAGCAACTCCAACCCTGAAAGGAAATCCTACACGTGAAGCTCTCTTCCCTTCTCCAATCTGCCGCCGCGTTTGGTCTGCTGGCCGCGGCCGTGTTTGCCGCCACCACCGCAGTGCAAGCGACACAAGAACAGCCGGCTCCGCAAGCCGCTCCGGGCGCACCCGGCACCGCAGGCTCGCCAAAGCAGAGTGGCCCGCCGATGCGCAATTTCCCCCCGCCAACCAACCTGAAAGTGCTGCCCAAGGACCTGACCGGGCGCGAGGTCCGCGACATCATGCAAAAGTGGGCCGGCTCACTGGGCGTCGAGTGCGACACCTGCCATGTTGCCGATCCCAGCCATTTGGACGAGCGCGGCCGCCCGACTATGAATTTCCCCGACGATTCCAAGCCGGACAAGCAGATCGCGCGGCTCATGTACACCATGACGCAGCAGATCAACACAGACACCATCAGCAAGGTGATGGACATGGACAAGGATAACGAGGGCGCGCCGGTGACCTGCGGGACATGCCATCGCGGGCACAAGATGCCCGAGGAGTTCGTAATTCCCAAGAAAGGCCCACGGGGCGGTCCGGGCGAAGGTCCGGGAGGGCAGCCGCCTGCCGGTGCAATGCCGCCAAACGGGATGACGCCGCAAAGCGGAGCGCCGCCGGTTCACTAGGGCCAGGCGGCACTACACTATCTCCGTATGCGGCTTTTTGTCGGGATTCCGCTGTCGGATGAGGTCGTGCGCGAGCTTGCGGCGGTTGTGGCGCGCTTGCGCTCGGGCGCGGGCAATCTGCGCTGGACTGCATCCGAGTCCTGGCACATCACGCTGCAATTCCTGGGCGAGGCCACGCCGGAGCAGTACAAATGCCTGGCCGCGCGGCTGGGTGAAGTGCGCGCAGCGCCGGTCGCAGTGCAGCTTGGCGAGCTGGGTTTCTTTGATCGCGCCCAAGTGTTTTTTGCCGATGTCGTTGTCGCGCCCGGACTGATCGCGCTGGAGCAGCGCGTGATTGCGGCCACGAGGGGGTGCGGATTCGTCGCCGAGACGCGGCCTTTTCATCCGCACATCACGTTGGCGCGGGCGAAGGGCCAGGGCCGCGGAACGGAGTTGCGCGAGCTGAAGGGCAAGATTCGCAGCCAGCCTTCGTTCTCACGCTTCACGGCGCGTGAGTTTCTGCTGTACGAGAGCCATCTTGGGCCGGGAGGCGCGCAGTATGAGGTCACTGCGCGGTTTGGACTGACGAGAGACAGTCACCAGTGAACGGCAGTGGCGACGTGTTGCTCGGTGACGTCCGGTGGATGGTTCTCCTGATTTCTCGCTGTCTCGGTCCCTGCTTCGTTTGGCTGTGGGCAGCAACGCCGGTTATACTGAAGATTCGGCAAGGTGATGCTTGCGCGGATGTGCGCGCTGTGACCGCTTAAGCGGCCCCCGAAGACATACGAAGAATGCGGAGTTGAACGATGGCACAAATCTGCGATATCTGCGGCAAAAAGCCGCTCTACGGTAATAACATTTCTCACGCGCACAACGTGACGCGCCGCCGCTGGAACGTTAACCTGCAAGTGGTGAAAGCGCTGGTGAATGGCGCGCCCAAGCGCTTGCGCGTGTGCGCCGCCTGCATCAAGAGCGGCAAGGTCGCCAAGGCATAAGACGGCGCTCCGCGCTTTTACCAAGACAATTTCCGGGTTTGAAGCAAACCCCGTCCCATGCGGACGGGGTTTTGTTGTGCGCGGCGGAAGGCCCAAAGCGGAGACAGCAGTTTCAGGAATGGTATAGAGGAATGCCGCAAAGCCGCTTCGGCGCGACGAACCCGGGGTCCCCAACGACGGGTGGCTCTTGAGAGCCGGGGCCGTTGGGGTGGGAGCATCAGGGAGCGACGACATTTCTCTGCGTTTCGCGACTCCAACTAATTCCTGAAACTGCTCGAATAAGCCAAGCCGAGCTCTCATTCTTCGTATTTGAAAGACAGCTGCACTCGCGTACGGTAGGCCACCACCTTGCCGTTCTCGACTTTCATGTCCATCTTCACAACCTCGGCAACGCGCAAATCCCGCAGCGAATGTGAGGCGGTTTCCACCGCCTGCATTGCTGCCTTCTCCCAGGACTCCGTGCTGGTACCGACTAGCTCCACCAATTTGTAGACTGAATCACCCTGCTTTGCCATGATCCTCTCCTTGTCTTAATCTGGATTTCGATTTTTGCATCCCATTTCGAGGTCAGATTACACCAATCGTCTCGCTCGCACCGGATTGCTTGAGGTACATTCCTCCGAGCGCCAGCTCTAACATCGGCCTTGGCCGGAAATGCGCCAGAACCTGTTCATTTTTCTACCCTATCCCGCCGACCCGGAAAAGTGTCAACCCGGTTTTACCAAATGTGAGGAAGAATCGACGATTTACCCTGGGCATGCTCGTACCGGCGTGTGGCAGCGCATCTCTGGAACGGTCCTGCCCGTCTACTTTTCCTGGCGGGCGAAGGTGAGCGAAGCGGAGTTGATGCAGTAGCGCAGGCCGGTTGGGCGGGGACCGTCAGGGAAGACATGCCCCAGATGGCCGCCGCAGCGGGCGCAGGTGACCTCGATGCGCCGCATTCCGCAGCTCAGGTCCTCATGCTCCGCGACGGATTTTGAATCGGCGGGCAGCATAAAGCTGGGCCAGCCGCAGCCGGAGTCGAATTTGGCGCCACTGAGGAAGAGCAGAGCGCCGCAGCCGGCGCAGTGATAGTTGCCGGTTTCGTGATTTTCAGTGAGGGCGCCCGTGAAGGGCAGCTCGGTGCCCTTCTCGCGCAGCACGCGATACTGCTCGGGCGTGAGCGCGGCTCGCCATTCGGCCTCGGTGCGCACGACCTTTTCCTGAGATTCGCTCAAGTTGACCTCCGGAAGTTGCGCCAGCCTGAGGAGTCAAGCTTCGGCAACCAGATCAATTTCGACGAGCACGTTCCTGGGCAGGCGCGAGACCTCTACAGTGGTGCGCGCGGGCGCTTCGCCGTCGACCTCGAGATATTCCGCGTAAACCGCGTTCATAGCGGCGAAGTCGCTTAGGTCTTTCAGAAATACGGTGGTCTTGACCACGCGGCCGAGACTGCTGCCGGCCTCTTCGAGGATGGCCTTCAGGTTTTCCATCACGCGCTTGGTTTGCTCGGCGATGCCGCCCACAACCACCTGCTGCGTCACCGGATCGATGGGGATTTGGCCGGCTGTAAAGATGAGATTCCCGGCGCGCACGCCCTGCGCATAGGGACCTATTGCTGCGGGCGCCAGGTCAGTTGAGATGACCGATCTTGTCATAGATTGATTTTAAGGCGATTCGGGGGGAGCTATACCCTGTGATTTTCTCCCCTGATCGCGCGAACGCGGCGGCCTGAAGGAATTTCTCCTCAACAGGCTGGTCTGGCTGGCATGTGCGAAGGGACAATTCCCCGAGGGAACTGCCCCTTGAACGCCGTAAATTCCAAACGCCGCAGCAGCGGAAAAGTCTCAGTGAAAAGCTGCCACGAGGCCGCCGCCGAGCGCCATAGCCAACAGCCAATAGGCGGCATTGATGGCGAACAGATTGGCGCGTCTGCGTTCCCAGATGTGCTGCGCGAAGAGCGGCGGAGCCATAAAGCCGAGCCAGCACACGATGGCGATTTTGGCGCCCGCGGTGAAGACCCCGGCTCCCGCCCATGCCACCACATGAATGAGCACGAACGACAGAATCACGCAGGCAATGAAGGAGGTGATCATGGGAAAGATAACATCTTTCAGTTTCTGGCCGGCCGGGACTCCGGTCATGGCCGTCCAGGATTTGCGGAAGATGCCGCCGTACCAGATAAGTCCAAGTACCCACTGAACAACCGCAGAAACCAAAACCAAAACCAAGAGGTGATGAATATTGAAATCGTACATCCGTGATTCCTCCACAACGGGATTGATGTCCGGCTCCCACGTTCACAAGTCCCACGGAGTGGGGGTTCACCGCTGGCCCAAATGATAGGAGTCGCCGCAACCACTCTGCTGCAAGCAGAGACGCAATGTCAAGGTAATTCAGGGGATATGACTCAGAAGTGGTAACACGTCAAAATCTGTCGAAGATGGCGGCCGCGCAGGGGGTTAGCGGCGCTTGAGGGCTTCCAATTCGTCCAGTGTGCGGGGCCAGTCGGAGCCTAGCAGGCGCGAGAGGCTGCGGTCAGCCAGGACTTTGCGGCCAGTCTGGCAGGTTGAGCAGTAGTTGGTCTCGTTATCGGCGTAGCGGATGCGCTGGATGGGGCTTGCGCAGCGCGGACAGGGCTGGCCAAAACGGCCGTGCACGGCCATCTGGGGGCGAAATGCGGTGACCCCCTCAGGGAATTTTGCCTTGGCTTCGGCGGCAAGGCGGTCGATCCAGAGGATCAGTGTGGAGCGCGTGGCGGCGAAGAGGCGTTCCCATTCATCGGGCTTGAGCTTGTGGGTGAGCGCGATGGGCGAGAGGCACGCGGCGTGAAGGATCTCGTCGGAGTAGGCGTTGCCCACGCCGCTGATGAGGCGCGGATCGGTGAGAGCGCGCTTGAGAGTGCGATTTTCGAAGGTAAGAGCGGTGCGAAAGGCGTCGAGTGTGGTTGCGGGCGCGAATATTTCCGTGCCGCCGGGATCGATGTCGCGGAGGGCCTGCTCGCCGCGGAGGAGATGAAGCGAAGCGCGGCGTTTGGAGCCGGCTTCGGTGAGGATGAGCGAACCGGATGGGAAGTCTAGCGCGAGGAGCGATTGGCGGCCAGCGAGTTTGGCTTGCGGCGGGCGCCAGTGGAGACGGCCGGCAATCATGAGATGAATCACAAGCCAGAGGTCGCCTTCGACGCCGATGGCGATGCGCTTGCCGATGCGGCGAAGGGCGCGGACGGTGCGGCCCTCGACAGATGCGAGGGGAGGGTCGGCGGTGCGCAGGACGAAGACGCTTTGCAAGCGCACGCGCTCAAGCCTCTGGCCGAGAATGCGGGCTTCGAGCGCGGTGATGTAAGCCGTGATGTCGGGGAGTTCCGGCATTGACTAGCTAGCTGAAAAATAGCATCTTTTCAATTTTGGACGTCATTGGGCGCGGTGCAACTTCGCCCGTAGTGCGTGGATCAGGGAAGACAAGATGAGGTATAGGCCGAACAGTACAGCGGTTCCGCAAGGGAGCAGCAAAAGGCCTTCCACCCAAGATCCTGTTTCCGCAACATCTCCGCCCTCTTCAATTGTCAGGTGCGGGTCAGCCACGGCCAAAGCGCTGCCATCTTCAAGAATCCGAACCTGCAAAACATACCGTCGGCCCGCTTCACTGTGAAAGCTGCCTATCTGTCGGGCTGCAACTCCCTTTGAAAAGAAATTGCCGCAACAATACTGGTCGTAGCTCGACCCTTGAGCCACAACCTTTCCATTACTTGTCACAGCCCAATCGGCACGAATCACAAAATGCTGAGCACACGAAACTGGGCTGATCGCTGCGCCGAGCAAGCAATCGAGCGTGTCTGATGGAATGCCCTTGACTGTGCTCGCCGCAATTTCAATCCTGTAGAACGCACTCATGTTCGTGCGGAATTCGGGAGTACGCACAAGGCCGGGCGACAGGCTGATGGGCATATCGACAGGCGTCCAGGCTCTGCCAGCATACCAAGCGTCGACGGCCGAATATAAGCCGACTCCAAGAACAATACAAATGATTCCGCCCCAAAGCCTCTTAGGTGCATTCATACGCATCGATGATAATCCTGGACGCTGCTGATTAGTGCAGGACCGTGTTGTCGATCAGCCGGGTTGAACCGACATACGCCGCGACGGAGAAGAGCGTACCGGGAGCAGCGGTTGCGACGGGCAAGAGAGTGGACCAATCGACAAGGGCGATGAAGTCGATTCGGACTGCGGGCTCGGCGGCGAAGATTTCATGCGCGGCAGCGAGGAGCGTATCGGCGCGGCGCTCGCCTTGGGCGGCCAGAGACTCGACGCGGCGGATGGCGCGGCTGAGGGTGAGGGCTTGCGTTCGTTCAGCGGGGCTGAGATAGGCGTTGCGCGAGCTGAGAGCGAGACCGTCGGCGTCGCGAACGATGGGACAGACGACGATTTCTGCTCCTAAACGCAAATCCGTGACCATGCGGCGCAGGACGGCGACCTGGGCCGCGTCTTTCTGGCCGAAGAAGGCGAGATCGGGCTCGGCGGCGATGAGGAGCTTGGCGACGACTGTGGCGACGCCGCGAAAGTGGCCGGGGCGGGATGCGCCGTCGAGGCGATTACTGAGGCCGGGGACCTCGGCAAATGTGGAGTCAGACCCGTTGGGGTAAAGCTCTTCGACCGTGGGCGTGAAGAGGACATCGGCGCCCCCGGATTCGGCGAGCGCGCAGTCGGCTTCGAAGCTGCGTGGATAGCGGGCGTAGTCCTCGTTGGGGCCGAACTGCGTGGGATTGACGAAGAGGCTGACTGCGACGTGGGTACACGCGGCGCGCGCCGCATGAATCAACGACGCGTGTCCTGCGTGCAACGCACCCATGGTGGGCACGAGACCGATCCTGCAGGCGCCGATGGTGTTGCCCTGCGCGCTACGATTTGCGCGGGACCAGCGACGAAGTTCGGTAACAGTGCGGAGGACTTTCATCGCGCCTGGCTTAACTTGCCCAATCCTTGAAGGCGTCTCGATTCACAGTGGCGCCGGCAGCATCGAAATCGGGTTTGGCGCCGGTTCCGGGCGCTTGGCGCTCGGACTTAGGCAGGTGATAGCTCTCAGCGTCTGACGGAAAGGCGCGATGCTCGACATCTTCGCGGTAATGCTCGATGGCGGAGCGGAAGAGCGTGGAGGCATCGGCGTAGCGGCGGACGAATTTGGCGGCCGGCGCAAAGGTGAGACTCACGAGATCGTGGAAGACCAGGATCTGTCCGTCGCAATCGGGACCGGCGCCGATGCCGATGGTGGGAATGGGGAGGGCTGCGGTGATTTCGGCGGCGGCTTCGCGGGGAACGCCTTCGAGGACTAGAGCGCCGGCGCCTGCCTCGGCAAGAGCGAGGGCATCGGCCTGAAGCTGGCGCGCGGCTTCAGATGTGCGGGCCTGCACGCGGTAGCCGCCCATGCGGTGCACGCTTTGCGGCGTGAGGCCGAGATGGCCGACCACGGGAATTTCGGCATCCGTGAGAGCGCGGACGAGCTCGACGCGCGGGCCTTCAATCTTGACAGCTTCGGCGCCGGCCTCCTTGACGAAGCGGATGGCGTTAGCGAGTCCTTCGGCGACCGTGCCGTGATAGCTGCCGAAGGGCATGTCGGCCACGACGAGCGCGCGGCGGACGGCGCGGCGGACGGCGCGTGTGTGGTGGAGCATCTCGTCGACGGTGACGGCAAGCGTGTTTTCGTGGCCAAGGACGACCTGGGCGAGCGAATCGCCGACGAGGATGAGATCGACGCCTGCCTCATCGACAAGGCGCGCGGTGGCGTAATCGTAGGCAGTGAGCGCGGAGATGGGCTTGCCCTGACGCTTCATTTCGCTCAGCGCGGGCACGGTGACTTTTGGGAGGGAATCGCCGGGCTGCGAGAGGCGCGCGCCCGAGGAAAATTCGGTAAGGCTCATGTTTTCTCCAGTGCCGCTCCGTAGACTCAGGATGCGACCCGAACAAGATTAGTATACGCCGGATGGGCGAGCGACGAGTTCGGATACTGGGACGGCCGTTATAGGCTCCTAAAATGCTATAAGGGATCAGGAATCAGAACAGCAGGAATTGGTGGCCGGGCCGGGCGGCCCCGGGAATGCCACAGTTGCGCGGAGGAAAGAATGGCCTACGATCTGGCGATCGTGCTTCCCACATTTAACGAGAGAGGGAACGTGGGCCCGCTGGTTGAACGCCTCGAAAAGGCGCTTGCCGGCATTCGCTACGAAGTGATTTTTGTGGATGACGACTCGCCGGACGGCACCGCGGACGCAGTGCGCCGGGTGGCCGAGCAGCACGACAATGTGCGCGTGCTGCACCGGATTGGACGGCGGGGGTTGTCGTCAGCGTGCATTGAGGGAATTCTGGCCGCGTCGGCGCCCTATGTGGCAGTGATGGATGCGGACCTGCAGCACGACGAGAGCATCCTGCCGGAGATGCTGCGCCGCATGCGCGAAGAAAATCTGGACCTGGTTGTGGGCTCGCGCAACATAGCCGGCGGCAGCATGGGACAGTTTGCCGCGTGGCGCGTGAAGCTGAGCCAACTGGGCAAGCGGTTGAGCCTGATGGGCGCGGAGCATCCGCTGAGCGATCCCATGAGCGGTTTTTTCATGGTGCGTTTTGCGGCGTTCGAGCGGTTTGCGCACCGGCTTTCAGCCATCGGCTTCAAGATTCTGTTGGATGTTGTGCTGTCGGCCGGTCCGGGCCTGCGTATCGGCGAGGTGGCTTACCGCTTCAGACAGCGCGAGCACGGAGAGAGCAAGCTGGACATCATGGTCGGCCTCGAGTACTTCGAGCTGCTGGTGGACAAGCACTTCGGTGACCTGGTGAACGTGCGCTTTGTGCTCTTCGGCATGGTGGGCGCGTTGGGCGTGGGCGTGCATCTGTTGATATTGCGCGCGCTGCTGCGGGTTGGCGGGTTGAGCTTCGCCAAGGGCCAGGCCATTACGACGGTGATCGTGATGATCCTGAACTACGTGTTGAACAACTCTGTGACCTACCGCGACCGGCGGCTGCGCGGATGGAAGTTCTGGGGCGGCTTGCTCACATTTTGCCTGGCTTGCGGATTGGGCGTAGTGGCGAACGTAGCCATATCGAACGAGGCATTCCATCGTGGCGTTCCGTGGGTGCTGGCGGCGTTCACGGGCCTGCTGTTTTCGGCAATATGGAATTACGGCGTGACGTCGGTGACCACGTGGCGGCAGACGCGGCGATCAAGCGAACTGCGAGCCATGCGGCGGATGCAGGCGGCAGCGGACCTCGGCGCAACGCAGAGTGAACGGAGCAGCGACGGAAAGATGCCGGCGTAGATGGGCGATTCCGCGATGTGCGGGCGTGGACGCCCGCGCGACAGCCGGCCTCCACCCCAACGGCAAGAACCCGCCGTTGGGGACCCCGGACTGGAGTCCGGCGCTACATGAGCGGATCGCGTCGCGCGCTGGTTGCCCGCGTCTTGTGCGCCGCCGCATACTGAAGAGCAGCATGATTTCTCCCTCAGCTACCGGGGTTTATGCCGGATTGGGCGCAGCGGCCTGCGCAGGCCTGGCGGCGGGCGCCTTCGCCTACGCGGCCATATGGCCGGGATCGCGGATTTTCGGCGAGGCGCTTGTGGCGCCGAAGCGGCTCGACGAACTGGCGCTGACCTTCGACGACGGGCCCAACGCCATGTGGACGCCGAGGCTGCTGGAGATTCTTGCGCGGAATTCTGTGCGGGCGACGTTTTTTCTGCTGGGCAGCCGCGCGGAGGCGCAGCCGGAACTGGTGCGGCGGATTGCGGCGGCGGGGCACCTGATCGGGAATCATTCGTGGTCGCATCCGAATCTGGCGTGGAGTTCTGCGGCACGGATTCGTGAGGAGCTGACTCGGACCAACGAGGCGTTGCAACAAATTACGGGCGTGCGGGCGAAGTTTTTCCGGCCGCCCTTCGGGGCGCGGCGTCCAGCAGTGTTTCGCATTGCGCGCGAGATGGGGTTAATGCCGGTACTGTGGAACGCGATGACCTCGGATTGGAGCGAGCCCTCCGCGGAGCGGATTGCGGCGCAACTGACGAAGGCGACCGAAGGTCAGCGGCGGCGCGGCCACGCGGCGAACATCGTGCTACACGACGGCGGACATCGCGACCCGGCCGCGAATCGCGAGCCTTCAGTCACCGCGGCGGGACTGCTGATCGAGCGCTACAAAGCGACGCACCGGTTTGTGACGTTGGATGCGTGGAGGTAAGAGCGTCTCTGACTTATCAGGCAGAAATTGACTGAAAGGCCTCGCGAGCGGCAGCGACGGTCGCTTGCACCTCCGCATCACCGTGGGCGGTGGAGATGAACGCAGCTTCAAACTGCGACGGCGGGAGCCAGATGCCGCGGTCCAACATGGCACGGTGGAAGCGGCCGAATGCGGCAGTGTCGGAGCGGGCGGCCTGTTCATAGTTGGTGACGGGGCCAGGCGTGAAGAACCAGGTCCACATGGTGCCGACTCGGTTAGTGGTGAGCGGAACGCCCGCGCGGACGGCTTCGGCGGCTACGCCTTCGGCGACGGCTTTGGACGTGGCTTCGAGCTGTGGGTAGACTGCAGCGGCGTGTTCCTGCAGATAGTTGATGGTCGCGAGGCCGGCGGCCATGGCGAGCGGATTGCCGCTGAGGGTTCCTGCCTGGTAGACCGGCCCCAGAGGCGCAAGCATGTCCATCAAGCGGAGTTTGCCGCCGAAGACGCCGACGGGAAGGCCGCCGCCGATGATTTTGCCCAGCGTCACGAGGTCGGGATCGAGCGAATAAAGCTGGCACGCGCCGCCGAGTGCGACACGAAAACCGGTCATGACTTCGTCGACGATAAACAACGCACCGTAATTTGCGGTGAGGGTGCGCAGACCGGCGAGATAGCCAGGGGCGGGAGGGATGCAGCCGGCATTGCCGACGATGGGCTCGATGATGATGGCGGCAATTTGGCCGGAATGCGCGGCAAAAGCCGCTTCAACGGCGGCGAGATCGTTGTAGGGCAGAGCGAAGGTAAGGTGCGCGATCTCTTCGGGCACTCCTGCCGATCCCGGAATTCCGAAGGTGGCGACGCCGGAGCCGGCTTTCACCAGCAGTCCGTCCGCGTGGCCATGGTAGCAGCCCTCGAATTTGACGATGATTTTGCGGCCGGTGGCGGCGCGCGCCAGGCGAATCGCAGACATCGTGGCCTCGGTGCCGGAGCTGACGAAGCGCATTTTTTCGATGGCGGGATAGCAAGCGGCGATGCGCTCGGCGAGATCGGCCTCCGCTGCCGTGGAGGCGCCGAAGCTGGCCGAGTTGCGTGCGGCGCGCTGGATCGCTTCAACCACCGGCGGAAACGCGTGGCCCAGAATCATCGGCCCCCAAGAGCCGAAGTAGTCGATGTAGCGATTGCCGTCGGCATCGTACAGGGTTGCGCCCTCGGCGCGCTCAATGAAGGGCGGCGCGCCCCCCACGGCGCGAAAGGCGCGGACCGGCGAGTTAACGCCGCCGGGAAAATAACGCTCGGCGCGCTGCTGCAGGACCTGGGAACGGGTATGCACTGGGAGGGTCACGCTCTCAGTATATTGGATGCTATTTCTTCATCTCTCTGTCGAGCATGGCCGCAAAAGCCCCCCAGCCCTTCCTAAACTTATTCACACTGTGACCCTCGGGGCGCCATTCGACACTACCTCTTCCCAACGCCAAGGTTCCGAGTAATCTCGTCCCTTTTCGCACGTAGATTTCTAGCGAATTCTTGCTTCCACGCTTCGTTAACTCGACCGTTGATGCCTGGTATACGAAGGCTCTTGTCTTTGTCTGCGTCTTCATTTTTGCAGCCATAATTCTTTTGGCCACCTCCACGCAGGAATGATACTCGACACCCTTGGTAGGGGCCAGTCCTATATCAGCCAGCGGCGCACATCGAGCCACGGCGTATCGCCCAGAAACGGACGCCAACGGAGAGGCCCAAGAGGTATCTGGAGATCCCATCGAGCCACATCTCCCCGCCATTCGAGGAAGTGATGAAGGACATGCTCAGGGTGAAGCCACCGGAGAAGACTAAGCGAAAGCGCAGGGCGCATATGAAAGCTATAAAACCGTAGCCTTGTCAGCGCAGGGACAGAAGTGTTAGAACTATCTTTCCAAATGCACTGCGCAAGAGGTACCCGGCTTGCATTGAGTTAGCGCATGGCAGGTAGAATGATTCCAATGGCAGCCCCTAATACGCTCTTCGCAGTAGTCGCCTCAAGTGCCCCGGAAAAGCTCGGCCCCAAAATCCAAGAGGTTTTCCCCGAGATGCACCAGAACATCGCTGTCGGACAGTGGCTCATTGTTGCGCCAAGTACGATGACTACGACAGAAATATCGCAGGCTCTAGGAATAACCGACGGCACAAACGGTAGCGCCCTTGTACTGAGTTCGGCGGGTTACTTCGGCAGGCTAAATGTTTCGATTTGGGAATGGATAAAAGCAAAACAGCTCGGAGGCGGAGCCAATGTCAGCCAGCCGTCTTCCTAAAGACAGCAGTCAGGAGAGCACCCCACCGGCGGGCATATCCTCTACGCCGCCGCCCCAGCTGATACAGAATTATCCGGGTACCGACTATAACTTCCTGCTGCAATCTGTGCTGGACATGCAGAAATCGATTGGTGCATTGACCAACGCAGTTGACACGCTAGCGAAAGATGCAAGGGATAATGCCTCAGAGCTTCGTAAGGTGTGTCAGGATGTCCATACAACCAAAACGATCATGAAATTCTTGGCTTGGGCGATTCCGGTTCTGGGCGTCTTGCATGAAATCTGGCACCCCTTACTCGATTTTCTCGTTTCGCACACTGCGAAATAGTTTCGACATTCTTCCGAAAAACCTAAGGCCGCCAGTGAAGGCGGCCTAGGCGAGAGCGGCTCTTAAACCTTATGGTGGAACTGGTGGGACTCGAACCCACAACCTCTGCCTTACTTTAAGCCGCCCTCAGATGCAGGGCATTGCTCTATCCGATTGAGCTACAGCTCCACTGTGTCTAATCTACCACACTCCAGTGGGTTTGTCAAAGGCACAATGTCGAGCTGGCTTTCCATTTTTCTGAAAAAGTTTGGGCTGGGGCAAAATCGGCGCCCCAGCAGGGCGCGAGCCGGTCTTTCGCTTTGTGGGAAATGCCGAGCGCAATGCTGCTAGAATTCTGCTTTCCGGCTCATCCGCGCCGAAGCAACTTCCTGAATAGAAAGCCCTCACCGTGCCCAACGAAACCGCACCCAAATCCGTGACTTACGCCGATGCAGGCGTGGACCTGAGCCAGGGCGACCGCGCCAAAGAGCGCATCAAGTACTTGGCGCAGAAGACCTTTAACCGCAACGTGTTGGGGGGGATTGGCGGGTTCGGCGCGCTCTTCCGGCTGGACTCGCAGCGGTGGAAGAACCCCATTTTGGTGAGCTCGGCAGACGGCGTGGGCACCAAGCTGAAGGTGGCGTTCGAGCTGGGGCTGCACCAGACCGTGGGCGCGGACCTGGTAAATCATTGCGTGAACGATATTGCCGTGCAGGGGGCCACGCCGCTTTTTTTTATGGATTACCTTGCGACCGGCGAGCTGGACCCGGACGTGGTGGAGAGCGTGGTGAGCGGGCTGGCCGATGCGTGCAG
>Ga0182027_10007744_pt1 | contig 15765 bp, 12 predicted proteins | sample 712E1DmetaG_FD_121300 | JGI IMG/M metagenome (GOLD analysis project Ga0182027, IMG submission 121300) | Permafrost microbial communities from Stordalen Mire, Sweden - 712E1D metaG (Illumina Assembly) | ecosystem: Environmental > Terrestrial > Soil > Wetlands > Permafrost | place: Sweden...
GCTTCTCGGACCTCGATCCTGAAGACGGCTCTTTTCACACCGACAATGCTGGTGTGTTTCACTTCGGTTTTAGCCGTAAGAACATGAGAGAGTTGATTCAAGCAGTGGGCTTTTGCGACGTCCGCGACGTAACTGCTGCGACGATAGTTAAGCCTGGTAACAGTACAAGAAAAACATTGTCTGTTTTCCTAATCACCGCAAAGAAATAAAAGGGGACTAGCCTGAAACTCGATGAAAGACATCGAAAAAGCGATACCATTGATACAGGAATTGTCCGGCGTCTTTCGCCGAGGGCTGATCTCGTCACGCGGTCAGCACACTCACGAAATCTGAGCACAATGTAACGAATCCGAAGCGTATCGAGCAAATCATAAAAAAATTGGATTGAAACCTGCTGAGATTGGACTCATCCGTGACATCGCAAAACAAATCTACAGGACCGTCATTGCTTGTTTGGTGCAGTCGGAATTGAAGCGTGCAAATCGAAAATAAATAATCAGGACAAGGAGAAACGGACATGAAAAAAACCTTGCTCGTCATCGATGTTCAGAATGAATATTTCACCGGCCGCCTACCGGTTTCTTATCCAGCCGGAAGCCTTAAGAACATTCTGAAGGCCTTGGATGCCGCATTTCAACGGCGCATTCCGGTTGTTGTAGTGCAGCATTCTGCGTCGACAGTTGACTCTCCGGTTTTCAGGAAGAAAAGTTTCGAGTGGGAATTGCACCCCGATATCGCTTGTCGTCCTCATGATCTCCTGGTTGAAAAGAACTTGCCGGGCAGCTTTACCAATACAAATCTCGAAGCGTGGCTCAGGTCAAAAAACATCGATACCGTAGTCATCTCCGGATACATGACCCAGATGTGCTGCGACACCACAGCGCGTCAGGCGTTTCACCTCGGATTTAACGTTGAATTCTTGTCCGACGCGACCGGCACGCTTGCAATAAAAAATAACGCAGGCTCGGTTACTGACGAAGAGCTTCATCGCGCGATTCTCGTAACACAGGCCATGCGGTTCAGCAAGGTCATGAAAACCTCGGATTGGATGATGGGGCTCGATACATGAAATTGTAGGACATAGCAGACTAGCACGAAAAAACTGTTCCCGCAGGAGCGGTGCATGATGAGAGACTTCGACAGCATATACCGGAATTTAAACCACCGATATTTCGTTACCTTTGCCATTTATGCGACGAAACTAACGATCAGAATGTGACACATGCTGTATTTCGCAAGGTCAGCCAATTACTTGACAGCTTCAAAGGGGAAGAGGTAAACTACGATGTAAATAAAAGTTGCGGCGGCGATTGTATCCCGTGGACTTCTACCTTATTTTTTCCAAGTATCAAAAATAGGCACTATATTGGTAAAAGAATAATCATGGTCGACCGTACAAAAAATGAAGAGGAATCCATGCAAAAAATCAAGTTAATTATACATCTTGATAGCAACGACAAGGTCAGAGGACCGGTCTGTTCCAATAACAGCAAGTCTTTTCCCATGATGGAACAAAAAACATGCTGCTCTGCCGAGAAAAAAGCTTTGCCGCTGTGGGCGACTGGGACTATTGCTACGCCTGCAGGAACGGTGCTGAAAATCTCAAGCAGCTGGACTCGCCGTGATTACTTAGGCATGGTAAAGAGCCGAATGAGTGCCTTCCGCATGCATTATTCTATTGCGGCCGGACTGTACGCCGTGGGTGAACCGACGATGGATTCAGAAATTTTCGTCAGTGCTAATTACAAGCTAAGCTTCGACGTTCTTCGCCGTGAACTCAAGGAAATGGATGCCTGGATACTCGTGCTCGATACGAAAGGCATTAATGTCTGGTGCGCTGCAGGTAAAGGAACCTTCGGCACCGATGAACTCATTAAACGAATTCTTGAAGTTAACCTCGGTGCCATGGTCAGCCATCGCAGGATCATTCTGCCGCAGCTCAGTGCAGTCGGTGTACGTGCCGGAATAGTCCAGAAGAAAACAGAGTTCCGGGTCTCTTTTGGCCCGGTGCGTGCTCAGGACATTCCAGCATATGTTCGTGCGAAGTGCAAAAAGACCCCGGAGATGAGCACCATCAGGTTTTCGATATTTGATCGGCTGATTCTTACGCCCATGGAGATCAACCCGGTGATGAAAAAATATCCTTGGTTTGCTGCTACTATATTGCTTGTCTTCGGTATTCAGCCTTCCGGCATTTTGTTCGCGCAGGCTTGGCACAACGGTCTTCCCTTTCTATTTCTCGGCTTCGTCTCAATCATCGCAGGCGCGTTACTGACACCAGTTCTACTCCCGTTTGTCCCTTTCAGGTCCTTCGCCATCAAAGGATGGATCGTAGGCATCCTAACGAGTCTGATTGCGACCCAGATCTTCAATATTATTGGTAAACAGAATATCATCCTGGTAATCGTAACCTGGCTTTTCTTCCCCGCCATGAGTTCGTACATTGCGCTCCAGTTCACGGGTGCAACTACATTCACAGGAATATCGGAAGTAAAAAAAGAACTGAAAGTAAGTGTTCCACTTTACATCGGCGTAGCGTGTATATCAACGATTTTAATGGTCCTGTTTAAAATCAAAGAATGGGGGCTATTATGAAATATCTTACGAATGTTACGACGCTTAAATATTCAATAGACAAGTGCGTGGGGTGCGGAAGGTGTGTTGAGGTCTGCCCGCGTGGGGTTTTTGCTATAACCGACAACATCGCTGCAGTGACCGATAAAGACTCGTGTTTGGAATGCGGCGCATGCGCTAGGAACTGCGATTATAATGCACTCTCTGTGAATGCTGGCGTGGGCTGTGCGTCCGCCATCATCAATGGCATGCTCACCGGCGGAGAGCCTACGTGCGGGTGTAGTGAGACGTCAGGTGAGAGCGGCTGCTGTTGATGAGGCACATTATTCGCCGATAATCTTTACAAGCACCCGCTTCTTCCGTTTTCCATCAAACTCACCGTAAAAAATCTGCTCCCATGGGCCGAAGTCGAGTTTGCCGTTCGTGATGGCCACCACCACCTCACGGCCCATGACCTGGCGCTTTAGATGCGCATCACCATTGTCCTCACCGATTCGGTTGTGCTGATACTGCGAGACCGGCTCATGCGGCGCGACTTTTTCGAGCCAAACTTCGAAGTCATGATGCAGACCACGCTCATCGTCGTTGATGAAGACGGATGCAGTGATATGCATGGCGTTTACCAAAACCATGCCTTCCATAACACTGCTCTCTTGGAGACAGTCTTCAATTTGAGGCGTGATATTGACGAAGCCCCTGCGTGAGGGGAGGTTGAACCAGAGTTCCTTACGATAGCTTATCAATTTTGCGTCCTTTTGCAACCACGGGTCTGGCTATGCTAAGCACACAAATTAAAACTGTTTTAAGTACTATCTTTTCCGCTATAATTCTATGTTGGAAAGTCACCCACAGTTCACTAAATCGCTCCTACGCGAACCTCACGACCTTCGCCACTTTCAAGCCCACGGAGCCTCGAGACATGACACCGTAATGCTTGAGGTCAATCGTCTTCTCTTTGCCCTTCTCATCGATTACTCGTATATGCTCACCCTTGCGTACAGGTCGGAAGAGAGCGACCTCACCTTTCTTTACGTTCACGAGGCGAACGCCTTTTCCCGCACCGGAAAGGAACGGAATCTTTTTTGCCGCTACTATGACCGCCTTACCCTCGGTGGTAAGAAACAGCACATTTGGCAAATCGAGGATATCAACGCCTGTGATGCTGTCACCGGCCTTTGTCCCTGCAAATTTTTTCCCAGCACGTGTGGTCACAGCGTTAAATTGACCGAGGTCGAACTTGAAACCGATCCCCTTTACTGACACGCTGAGTGCCATAACTTCACGAGGCGCAAGCGAAAGTTTCTCCTGTTTACCTTTTGTTTCCTCAGTCACAGCACCGCCTGCAAAAACGGTTGTAAGATTCATTGCCGTCACCGGCCTCTCGCCGTCTCCGAACTTAAAGAGGCTCTGCACGGGCTCACCGAAACCCGATCCGGCGGGGAGATCATTGGCTTTCACCACATAGACCTTGCCCGCTGAGGAAAAAATGGCGATATTGTCTCGGGTATTCGCCGGAAGAAGCGCCAGCAGATCGTCTCCTTCTTTAAAACGCAGATTTTCGCCAACGGTCTTGACACGCCTTACCCAGCCCATCTTCGTAAGAATCACCGTGACGTCCTCGTGTACAATGAAGTCTTCATGTGAAAATTCCATGTCTTCTGCTGCCTTGACCACTGATTTGCGTTTATCTCCATATTTTCCCTTGATGTCCATTAGCTCGGTCTTGATCAGGCCCCAGATTTTTTTCTGGCTTCCCAAGATCACTTCAATGTCTTTTTTCTGTCTGCTTTTTTCAGCCTTCTCTTTCAAGATGCGCTCAATCTCGAGGCTCACAAGTTTATATAGCTGTATTTCCAAAATAGCTTTTACTTGTTCATCGTCGAGGTTAAAATGCTTCTTCAGCTTCATGGCCGCGTCTTCGCGTGATTTTGCTTTGCGAATCATTTTGATGGCTGTATCGAGATCGTCATACAGGGACTCAAAGGCTTTCAGAATGTGGAGCCGTGCTTTGAGCAATCGCAAATCATACTGAAGCCGCTTAGTAGTAATCTCAAACCGGAAGTCGAGGAAGTAACGCATCAGCTCCTTCAACGATAGACGCTCGGGCTCCATGTTCGGTTTGAGTCCCGTGAAGTTCATCGGGAACGTAGACTCGAGGTCGGTGTGTTTGAACAGAAAGGCTGTCACCAGATCCAAATTCGATTCAGCTTTGACTTCGAGGACAATCCGGACCTCATCCGTAGACTCATCGCGCACCGCCGTGACTTGCGGCAGTTTCTTATCTTCCATGAGCCCGATAAGCTTCTCAAGCAGTTTCGCCTTGTTCACCATATAGGGAATTGAATTGTACACGATGGCTCGCTTGCCGCGGGGGAGATCTTCAATGGTATATTCGCCACGAATCCTGATCCCGCCGCTCCCAGATTCGTAGATCTCTTTCATTTCTTTTTTGGAGTTCAATATCTGGCCGCTAGTGGGGAAATCGGGACCTTTAATGTACTTAAGTAAGTCCTTGATATCGATATTTGAATTTTCAATTAAGGCCGTCAGGCCGTCAATCACTTCTCCCAGGTTATGTGGCGGAAAAGAACAGCTCATGCCTACTGCAATGCCAGATGTACCGTTTACTAAAAGCTGAGGGATGCGCGCCGGCAGCACCGCGGGCTCTTGTAAGGAGTTGTCGTAGTTCGGGCGAAACCCGACGGTTTCCTTATTAATTTCTACAAGAAGTTCCTCGGCAATCTTTGATAGTCGCGCTTCGGTATACCGCATGGCCGCTGCCGGATCGCCATCGAGGCTCCCAAAATTCCCCGATCCATCCACTAAAGGATACCTAAGCGAGAAGTCCTGAGCCATCCTGACCATGGCGTCATAGGCAGCCTGGTCACCGTGAGGATGAAATTTTCCGAGCACTTCTCCTACTACGGCTGCACTCTTCCTGAGCTTGGCCGTTGGGCCGAGACCCATTTCCCACATGGCAAAAAGGATTCTTCGGTGAACAGGTTTAAGCCCATCGCGCACGTCCGGAAGAGAGCGCGATACAATCGTCGAAAGCGCATACGTGAGAAATCGATTCTCAACCTCTGAGTGAAGAGCAGTATTTAAGATTATATTCTCTTTTACCGGCATGAAAAGCCCCCTTCGAAAAAACAATTAAGTTAGTATTTAAATGAGTCAGAAATTATCACAAAGTTTGAGCTGATTGCAGCTTCTGTCTAGCCAAAACAGTCTGTGATCCGAAACGGCTCCGAAGCAAGCCTCTATGTATTTGATATTAACTCTTTCCCCCTGCTCAGTAAAATGTATCTTTTTTCACCGACTATATTACCATAAGTAGAAGGCAATTTTATAGCAAAGTTTTACAAGAAAAATGTTAATTAGGGTGTATAATAGAACCATGGTTAACTTGCTTACTAAAAATGCTGAGGCCTACAGTACGGAAACGTTTCAATGCCACGGCTGCAACCAAGATTTCGAAGCCAGGGTCATCACGTGGGTAGATGTCACGAAAACTTTGCAAGCGAAGAATGCATTATTGAAATGGAACTTCAACAGTATTCAGTGTCCCCACTGTGGGCATCGACATTTTTCCGGTACACCGTTCTTTTACGAGGACTTCGAGGAAGGACTATTGGTAGCCGTTTTTCCCTCCATTCCGCAGGAGCGAGGAGAACTAGAGAAAGCTATCCAGACAAAATATGGCTATTATCCGGTGCTCGAGTTCTTTTATGATATGACGCAGATGTGGATGTTGGTCTATTTGCTCGAGCATTACAAGGTCAATAAACACCTGCTCGCGGTCTCTAGAATCGGCCGGGGAGAGGACAGACTGCGGAATATACTTCGCTTTCTGAAAGAGGACACCTTGATGATCTCGATCCGGGAGAAATTGGTCGAATCCGAACTGGGATATGCCTCTCCAGATGATATTGATGATATCCTCAGCCTAGCAGTATGCACGTTAGAAGAGATGTTCCCGTGGCCCATCGACCGACAATGCATATGCGGCGCAGACCTGAACAATGAAATTGCTTGCTGTGGTAACCGAATAAGCTTGCGAGAGCATGATTTCCTGCTCTCTCGACACTATGACATTTACTGCCCTACCTGCAAGACATCACTTGCCGGAGCCGCTTGCGCCCAGTGCGGCAAAGTCTATTCATGGAAACTAGGCACAATTCCGTCCTGTACGCGGCAAGAAGGCGTGACCGCTCGCAAGAATGTTCCCATAGAACGCGAATCACAGACCCCACTTTAAAAAATTTATGACCTGCTCTGCGCCGATATCGGCAAAAACAGAATTTAATGTGGCCATGTGGTGCTGTTTCTGCCTCTCCTTCCTTTTCCGAGATTCAGAATGCATGATATAGACAAATTTTGACCTTTTGTGTTTCCATATTCTGTGTCAAGAGAAATTGATATCCGGCTGGCCTACGAACAAGACAATTTAGAATTGTTCTTGACGCTTTATCTATCTTATGGTAATTATTAGGGAGAAATTTAGGATATCAAAATCAAATTGTAATTATTAGTGTACAATAGGATATAGCTAAGAAAATACAGTATAGCACTCGTCGTCGTCCTAAGAGCGTAAATTCTGCATTTACTCGTGCTCTTTTAAGTCCCGCGCGTATCTGCTTGTTCCTCATGTTGATTGTTGCAAGCACTATGCGGCACATCTGCCTTGTCGGTATTAGTTTAAGAAAATCTTCGACAGTGAACGTGTGGCGTGCCGGAGGCCCCGTGTTGAACGCAATTACAGGAGACGACCTGAAGGACCTCTTCACGACGGAAACATGGCGCGAGCATTTTACAACGCTTTCTGAGAGTCTCGGCTTTTCTCTGAGTATCTACTCCCAAACAGGAAGACCACTCTTCATTCAACCGGGTGCATTGTCTCCGTGCATAGCATTCCGCGAATCTTCGCAAGAGTTCAAAATACAATGTGAATCGTTTTGCGATCCCTTGATGATGAAAACACTTTTAACCGGTAAGCCTCTAATTTTTAAGTGTTATGCAAAAATTATGAGCTTTGCTCTTCCTGTAGAATATATAAATGATAAAGCAATCATCCTGGGTCGAGGTTCTTTTTCCTCTTATGAGGATTTCCGTGAATGCATGAATCTTATCAGTTCTTCTGGACTCGATACAATATCCATAAAAACACCGCTTACGTTTACTACCTTTGACCAAGCTCAAAGAGTCTGTAATTTTGTTGCAGATTCTGTTAACAGACTTTTAAAGAACTCTCGGGAAACTATTATCCTTAGAAAAAAGTTTGAAAATCTTAAAAATATTCTTGGGACGTGGGGTTGTGCTTCCGAGGAACAGCCTGAAACGCTTTATAGGGATATGATAAGCAAGCTCTCCTCGCTACTTGACATAGAAGGCATTGCCATTCTTCCTTTTAACGAGAAGCACGGGAAATATGCGAGCCAGCATATGCTGACACGAAGTCGGGGACCATCAGATGCCATCACAATCAATGCACATGATAATATAGTACTAGAACTCACCAACGGCAAATCTATTGTCCTCTCAGCAGAGCCCATTCGGGATCCCAATGCAGATTTTCTGAACGGCATGGGAGCTCTTTATTTTTTCCCCATCTTGGTTAGCAAAAAATTAGAAGCTATCGTGCGTATTTCTGACGTTGTACTCAAGGATGCTGACAAGCAAATCGTCACAACTTTCTGCCAGCAGACGGCCCTCTCCATTGAGAACAACCGTCTTCACCAGGATCTCCATAAGAAATTTGACCGATTCGCTACACTTGCAGAACTGACGAAGGCAATAGCACCCATTCAAAATCATGAAGTGCTGCTCCGAACGATCCTCGATAAGTCCGCAGAACTTCTGAAGGCTGAACAGGGATCCCTCATGATGCTTGATAATGCAACTGATACGTTGTTCCTTGAAGTTAAAAAGGGACTTGTAGAAGGACTAGCGATAAACCACAGAATCAGCCGCGGTCAAGGGATAGCAGGCAAAGTAGTCGAACGCGGAGAAGCTTTTCTTGTTGAAAACGTTGAAAGTGATCCAAGGACGAGGCAAAAAAATAGACAGCACTATAAAACAAGATCTTTCATCAGCATACCGCTTAAGATTAATGACCGCATTGTTGGGGTGCTTAACCTATCTGACAAAACAACGGGAGAGGTTTTCGATGAAGAAGATTTAAAGCTCATCCAATCCTTTGCAACCCACGCAGCAATTGTCATGGAACGGAACGACTTATACAGCAAGTCGGAAGAACTCAAAAAACTAACCATGACCGATTCCCTAACCGGCCTTTTGAACCGTAGATATCTGTATGAACGGTTAAAAGATGAGCTATCTCGGTCGGAACGACACAAACATAACTTAAGCCTGCTAATGTTGGATTTGGACGGATTTAAATTTTGCAACGATGCTTTCGGACATCTTTTCGGTGACAGAACACTCAAAACAGTAGCAGATACTTTATTATCTACGCTGCGATCCATGGACATTGTTGCACGTTTTGGGGGGGATGAGTTCATGGTAATTCTTCCCGAGACGTCAGAACCACTTGCAGTCGATATTGCGGAAAGACTGCGAAATAATATCGCAAAACAGGTGGTGTTCCCAGATGATCCGACACTCATGAAACCAAAAACGCTCACAGCCAGCATTGGGGTTGTCTGTTATCCACAGCACGGCGAGAATCTTGAGCTCCTTATAGAAAATGTTGACAAGACTCTTTATCGGGCAAAAAATAAGGGAAAGAACGCTATAGAGGTTTTTTCATAATATGCCGCTCCGCACACTCCATGAAAGGGATTATTTGGGAAGACAAGACGAACTTGCCACCCTCTCCAAAAGGGCTCTTCGTGCGGCTATGGGTACGGCGCAGAGCGCTGTTGTGGCTGGTGCAAGAGGCATGGGGAAGACTGAGCTATTTAAACAGCTTTTTGGCTTCTTGTTCTGGAGGCAGGACCGTGTTGCTCCCTTTTATTATCTTGTTAATCCTGCGCTATTGTCTGTATCAACTTTTTCCAAAACATATCTAGTCCAGTTTCTGTGCCAAAGACTTGCCTTCGACAAAAAAGAGCAGGCGCTGTTCTCATGTGAAGGGACGTCGCTTGCCGCCTTATCCATGCTCGTTGAAGATCGGAACGCAGGGTGGGCAAAGGAGATTATTGATCACTTCGAGCAAAATAGAGAGGATCCAATTAGCGCACTGCGCATTGCACTAGCGGCTCCTCACCGATCAGCACTATTGAGCGGAACTCCGGTAGTTGTTTTGATTGACGAATTTCAAAGGCTGAAAAATCTTTCTATCCAAGGAATCGCCAATCCACAACTGGTTTCGCTCTTTGAAGAACCTCTGTCTTTCACAAAGACTCCTCATATTATTACTGGGAATACAGCCGAGATCCTCGAATTATCTGTTGCTAGCGCTCTCGAGCGCATTTCACTAGCACCACTCGAATTTACGGATGCCGTATCGAAAATTCTGTTGCTCCTACGGGCAAACGACTTCCAGGGTAACGCGCCTCCCCTGCTTTTGCGGCATCTTGGCGGAAACCCATTCTATCTGGGGTGCATTGGCAAGGCAGTTGCCACAAAGAATAAACCTGAAGATAAAGATTTCTGGAATGCCTACCTTATGGAGATTATGGGTGGAGCACCTGCGCTTTTATGGTCTTCGGTGTTAAAAAGATTTTTTCCAAATCTTGGGATAAGAAAGGCCGCACTTGCCATCAGCCACAAAATCTATCATGCGCGCGAGCCCCTCTCCTGCAATCGAATTGCATCCTCTTTTGCACTTGCTGATAGCCAAGCAGAATTGATATTACATGAGCTATATCTAGCAGGAATTATACGAGGAGAATTCGGAGTTTTTCATCCTGTTGAAGATAATGTGCTCCGTGATATTGTCGACTGCCTCTACATGCAGGAGATTCTTGCAAAGCCTTCTCATGATCTTGAGCGAGAAATGATGGCAAGACTTCTGCCAGAACGACCCGGCGTCATCAGTTTTGACTTAACCCTTCCCATGGCAAAAGAAGCGGAGCTTGTTGCAGCTCAGTGTCTTGATCAAATAGGAAAAAATCTTCAATTAAGCCAAGATGTCACCGGGCAGCTTCAAATAGCAGTAATTGAGGCCTGTATCAATGCCATGGAACACAGCAGAAGCACAGAAAAAAAAATCTATGTGAGTGTTAATGCTGACGAGGAACGTCTGGAAGTTTCCATCGAAAGCTCTGGACAGGAGTTCATAGTGCAGGAAACGGGGGAGCCTTTCGGCGACCGTGAGTCTGCGAAAACCGTTGGCAGGGGATGGGGAATAAAGCTGATGAAACGTTTTGCGGACGACGTAAGGTTTGAAAAAACGCCACGGGGCATTAAAACAGTGCTTATCAAGCTGCTTGATAAAGCCGTACGGACAACGAAGGAGGACACGGCAAAAAATGCATAATTTTTCATTATCTGCAAAATCGGCACATGGCGTCGCTGTCATGCTTCCAAAAGGATACATCAATGATATGGGAGCCATTAGCCTCGAGCAAACCAGTGAACAACTTCTTGGGAAAGGTGTGAAAAACCTCATTGTAAATTTTGCAGATGTTCAATTTATTAACACGATCGGGTTGTCAATTTTTACAGGCATCGTGCAAAAAACCCAGGAACATAAAAGCTTGCTCTGTTTCACCAACTTAAAAAAAATTCACCTCGATGTTTTTGAGATGGTGGGCCTGATAAAGCATGTTAAGGTTTTCAAAGATGAGGAGGATGCGCTCACTTTTTTGAAAGGAAGAGGTTGATAGAATGAATAAGAAGATACAGCTCAAAAGAATGATTTTCTGTATAGAGTCGCTGGTCGATCTTGGTCAAGAAGTCAGTTCTGCCAAGGTACTCGCGGAAAAAATGAAGGCTGCCCTGTACGTCGTAACGGGTATTTTTTCTGTACCCACCGCTGCTCTATTTATTTACCATTCTCAGCGCAAACGTCTTGATCTTTTCGTTGATAAAGGTCACCGAGATAAAATCAAGCATGATATGCAGTTATTTGTCCCACCCACGTCTATTCGGCGTTTCGGGATGAATGAGCCGCATACCATGAGCAACTTGAGCAAAACTAAATTTTATCGTCGAAATAATAACGTTTTTTTAAAACTACAAGCCAAAATATTCATTCCACTTTTTGCTAAAAACGAATTTGTTGGCGCTATTGCGCTGGGCCAAAAGCTCGGCGGTCTCCCCTATCCACGAGCAGAAAGAGATGTCCTCAGGGTTATAGCACATCAAATGGCAATAACGCTGCACAACGCACAACTGTTTCTGGAGCTTGCGAAAAAAGCTTCAGAAAATAAAAAGCTTTTCACCAGCATGCAGCGGATTTACCATGATACTATTCAAGCGTTTGCAGCTGCCATCGACGCAAAGGATGATTACACCAAGGATCATTCCTACCGGGTGGCAAGCTATGCCGTGGCCATTGCGCGAGAGCTCGGATGGAAAAAAAATGACGTAGAAGGCCTTTATGTCGCCGGGTTACTCCATGACATAGGAAAAATTATCATTGATCGTGACATTATCAATAAGGGAGAAAATCTGACGACGCCTGAAATACGGGAAATCAAGCGGCATCCTCAAATATCATACAACATCCTTTCCAAGGTCAAATTTCCTTGGAAGAATGTGGAACATTTTGTCCGTCACCATCACGAGCGACTCGATGGCAAAGGCTATCCGGATGCGCTCACATCAACGCAGTTGACCGATGGGGTAAAAATTCTCTCTCTTGCTGACGCCTTTGATGCGATGACAACGGATCGTCCGTATCGGGGGAAAATGGCTCTCAGCGAGGCATTTCGAGAAGTGATGCGATGTAAAGGCACTCAGTTTGACACAAAAATATCGACAACTTTTTTCAACATACTGCGCAAAGAACTGAACGGCGACGTGAAGGAGCAACAGATACTCCCTCATCTCCATAACGTGGATGTAACCGGCTTTAGAGCACTCTATCTTATATCTGCATATGAGGAATCCGCGGCGGATCGCCTGCCGAACAATAAACAATTTATCCTGCAGTCATAACTATTACTCACAGACAGTGGTTTCTTGGTGTTTTTTTATACTGCGCCTGATCCCTGTTAGTGACTTTCTTGCGTGAACGTTCTCTTCTTGGCTTCTCACCTGCTTCTAGCATCCTTGACAGGTCCCTTAGATATCGCTCATTCGTGATTAAAGCGCTGACTGTTTTCACAGCGAAAAAACTCACATTGCTTGCACAATGATCAGTTTATTGCAATTCATATTTTCAAACCAAGGGTATCTTGCCTTACTTTATAACAAAAATTACGTTCGATCAATACCTGAAGCTACTCGGTGGAAGATATTTCCCGCTCGGATGTCTGCCGCCACAATTTAGTTTATAGCGGATGACTAAAGAGGCACGTTTACATTTAGCTATGCCCTCAAGTGGCAATCTACAAAGTGACCATTGCCGAGATCGGTTGTGCGTGGCACAATCTTATCGCATGGATCAAAGCTATAGATGCAACGAGTATGGAACCGGCATCCGGAAGGAATCTGGGTCGGGCTTGGGATATCACCTTTCAAAAGAATGTGTTTTTTATGAATGGTCGGGTCTGCCACAGGAATATCAGCGAGCAACGCTTCTGTATAGGGATGGGATGGATTCAGATAAATTTCTTCCGCTGGCGCAATCTCCATGATTTTCCCAAGGTACATTACGACCACTCGGTCAGAAAAGTGGCGAACGACGTTAAGATCATGGGCGATGAACAAAAACGACAAATGCAGATCATTGCGTAGGTCATCTAGAAGATTAATGATCTGGGCCTGAACAGAGACATCAAGCGCTGAGACCGGCTCGTCTGCCACGATAAAAGATGGCCCGCTTGCAAGTGCCCGCGCAATGCCAATTCGCTGGCGCTGTCCTCCTGAGAACTCATGTGGATACCGGTGAAGCGCCTGGGCGGTCAAGCCGACCTTTTCGAGCAGAGCGATGCCCCGCGCTTCAAGTTCATTTTTTTCTACGAGGGCATGAATTATGAGTGGCTCTGTGATAATCTCCTGGACGCGCATCCGAGGATTGAGAGATGCAAAGGGATCTTGAAAAATAATCTGCATCTTCTTTCTAAGCGTCCTGAGTTCTTGCTTATCCAAAGCATTCAAGTCCCTCCCCTCAAAATAAACCTTGCCCGATGTTGGGTCAAGTAACTTGAGAGCAAGTCTGCCGAGGGTAGACTTACCGCAGCCGCTCTCACCTACTAGGCCCACTGCCTCGCCGCGTGCTACTGTTAGATTCACACCATCGACGGCCTTGGCCTCAATGGTTTTACCGAACCCAACTTTCACCGGGAAGAACTTATAGATATCTTCGATAACAAGAAGGTTGTCCAACATACTCTATCAAAATTAACGGCGTGCATTGCCAATAAAGGTTCTAGAATCCACAACTTATTCACTGAATTTCAAAGCATCGCACCATATGTCCTGGAGTTACTTCAATGAAATCCGGCTCTTTTTCACACTGTGCAGTCTTAATATCGCATCGTGTAATAAATTTACAGCCCTCGGGCAAGTCTTGGAAATGTGGCACAGAACCTGCGATTGTGCGTAGTCGCTTCTTGCCGCTTTCGCCTGGCTTTGGGATAGAAGCCATGAGTCCGCGAGTGTAGGGATGTCGAGGATTTGCAAAAAGCTCCCGGGTTTCAGCTTGCTCAACGATCCTGCCAGCATACATCACCGCCACATCGTGGGCGCGCTCAGCAATCAATCCAAGGTCGTGCGTTACGAGAATTACTGCCATCCCCATTTCTTCCTGAATGCGACTTAAAAGCTCGAGGATATGCGCCTGAATTGTAACATCGAGGGCCGTCGTCGGCTCATCTGCAAGGATGAGTGATGGTTTGCATGAAATAGCCATAGCTATCATTACGCGCTGACGCATGCCTCCTGATAACTGATGTGGGTACTCATGCACGCGCTTCTCAGGTGATGGAATTCCTACGGAGCGTAGAAGCTCTACAGCAGAGACCATTGCTTCTTTCTTTACGATACTGCTGTGCGTAGTCAGAATTTCCGCGATTTGGTTGCCTACGGTAAATACGGGGTTGAGCGCTGTCATCGGTTCCTGGAAAATCATGGAAATCTGCGCGCCACGGATAGATCTCATTTCTTCGGGAGAAAGGGTAAGCAGCTCTCGTCCCTCGAAAAAAATTCTGCCAGAAATAATCCTGCCTGGTGCGGGAACAAGATTGAGAATGGAAAGCGCAGTCACAGTTTTACCGCATCCAGATTCACCTACAAGACCGAGCACGCGGCCTTTTTGCAAGCTGAGGCTAAGATTGTCGACTGCCTTAATCACACCTGATCTGGTAAAAAAATGCGTGCTAAGGCCCTGTATGTCAAGAAGATCCAACGTCAAAACTCCGTTCAGGTATTTTTGGGTTTCACGAAGTTCAAATACGTCTTCACGGCAGAATTATTTGGGTCAAATGTGAGCGCTTCCCTCCATTCCTTTTCGGCCAAACCATAAAATCCTTGCGAGTAATAGGTTATGCCGAGATGCAGGCGCGCTGGAATGTAACGGGGGTTGCACTCTTTGGCTCTATTGAAAACCTTGATGGCTTCATCGTGTTGCCCTTTGTCACGGAGAGCAATCCCTAACTGGGTGATAATATCAGCGAAGTTAGGGGATAGACGAAGCGCCTTTTGATACTCTTCGATTGCTTCATCAAAAAGACTCAGCTGGTAATACATATTCCCTAGCCTGAGATGCTCGCCAGCCAACTTACCCTTAACAAAGGGATCAATGTTCGAGGAGGCAGTCGTTGTACCGGTGTGTACCCGTGAGTCGGCAAAGTGTGCAGCCCGTTCAAAGACTTGACGAGACTTTTCATACTGCCCGAGGTCGCTGTAGGTAATGGCAAGATTAAGCGATGCCTCAGTGTACCTAGGATTTAAATCCAAGGCTTTTGTAAAAGCCTGCGCTGCAAGCGCAAGCCGGTCGGTCTGGTTAAAGATAATTCCCATTTTGTTCTGAATATCTGCAAAGTTGGGATTAATGCTCAAGAATTCTTTAAAGAAGCCCTCTGCTTTATGATAATCGCCTTTGTCAAATGCTTCCGTTCCCTGTTTATACAATTCATCGAGTTTTGCATCCATAGTCACCCCGTCACGAAGAAATCC
>Ga0182027_10007745_pt1 | contig 15765 bp, 13 predicted proteins | sample 712E1DmetaG_FD_121300 | JGI IMG/M metagenome (GOLD analysis project Ga0182027, IMG submission 121300) | Permafrost microbial communities from Stordalen Mire, Sweden - 712E1D metaG (Illumina Assembly) | ecosystem: Environmental > Terrestrial > Soil > Wetlands > Permafrost | place: Sweden...
CTGAACCGTCACTGCCTGTGTCGTCGGATTCAATATCACCTGGATTTCCGGGTTGGTTTTCCGGATTCCCTCAGCCTGTTCGTATGAAACCCGGTCCATGATATCGATTTTGCCGGCGCGCATTGCTTCCAGTGCCTCATTATCGTCCGTTATTATCGCATATTTTATTGAATCCAGATAGGGAACCTTGTTCTGCGGATAGCGCTCGTCATGCCCCCAGTAGTTGGGATCTTTCACCAGCAGGGCCTCATTGTTGGAAACAAAATTCTTTAAGATAAAAGGACCGGTGCCGACGGCATGATGCCAGTCTGCCAGGTCGCCCCATTTTTTTACCGCTTCAGGATTCTCAATGCACTGCCGCTGCATCACGCCGTGCAGCGCCTCCATAATGAACTCCGGATTTTGGGCTTTCCATTTAAATTCAACGGTGTACCGGTCAAGCGCCGTCACCGATATTAACTCCGTAAAATATACCTCAACCGGATTTGGGCTCGGATTTGGATATCCCCCCAACCCTAACAATCGGTTGTAGTGAAACACGACGTCGTCTGCAATAAACTCCCTGGCGTTGGCCGGAGGTAAATTCTGCCAGTGTATCCCTTTCCGTAAATGCACAATTTGCGTCCCCGGAGTCGGGAATTCCCAGCTTTCCGCCAGCTGCCCGGTCAGAAATTTGGAAGGGTGCCACGGCAGAACGAAGTCCCATACCTTCGGGTCGACTGTCCAGTCGTCGGTTATCAGCCTTTCCATCCAACCTCCATAAATACTGGTGAAGGCTTCACCGATGTAGACATCGAAATTCTCGATATTCCTGCTGGCGCGAATCGTCATTTGGCCGCCGTATTGCGGCTTCCCTAATTTATCCCACCAGTGACCCTTGGTTGATTTGGTTTTCATAATTTCTCCTTAATGTCTCATCGGCAAAAGACAAAGCTAAAAATACTATCATGTCATTAATACTAATTTTAATTAACGAAGAAATACAAGGCGAAAAGAAGTTTCGGAGGAGTTTTTCAATTCTGCCTCCGAAACTTTTTATGATTACTTTTACTTCCCGGTTACCGGGTTTTTGTAGTGGTACGGGAAAATATAGCCGGATGGATAATGCAGGAAAGTCGTACCCGGGCCGGTAGGCGGCCTCTCTTTGTGCGGGGGATTCGCCAGATAAGGCGTCTTCACCCAGCCTTCATCCAGGGGTGTGCTGATAATATCGTTAAAGAAGAGTTTCTTAATTTTCCATATCCCGTCTTCTTTCACGTATTCGTTTTCCCAAATGCCGCACCCAATTAAGGCGCGCAACTGGCCGCCCCGGCGCAACGCCCCCAGGAAAGAACCATACCATCGGCCTTTGGCATTCTTCCCGTCCGGGTCCACGTCTACTATTCCCGAAAGCGGTATCAATATATGCAGATATTCGGGCGGCGCGGATTTCACCCCGTTGAAAGCCGTATAGTGGCCGGCGAAATTGAACGACTTCTGGACCCCTTCCCAACCTTTATACTGGCCGCCGTCATTAATCTCGATCGTAACATCAGGACTATGAGAAAATAATCCGATCAGCTCTTCTTCCTGCCAGTGTTCCAGATAATAGCCGTAAGCCCGCTGTAATTTTTTGATCGCCTCGATATCTTCCGCCAGCGTGACCCGGGCTTCCATTTTCGCGATCGCCGCCGTTAATTCTTTTACCTGTGCTTCCAATTCTTCTGATTTCATCATCAGCCTCTTTTCTGCCAACGAATCATTAATCCATTCATCAAAGGGACTTGCTGTGCGCTATTTTATTATTAATTAATATGTTTTTACCGGGGTGGTTATTTCTTCTTGTATTCTTCGCGGTATTCAAAGACGACTCCGCCCGGATTGCAATCGAAATAGCACCATTTTTCGCCGTTAAACTCGGCGGCTACCAGCAGCTTGTGCCCCTTCTTTTGCGTGGTGGCCATCATATCATCGTAATTAGAGCAGCCAAGCGCCACATGATGGATGCCTTCACCCTTTTCTTCGATAAATTTAGACCAGATGGATTTATTATCCAGCGGCTGTAATAATTCGATCGGGAAAGCCCCGAATTTAATGAAAACAAGTCTTACTTTGAAAGGTTCGCCGAAAAACATCTCTGATTTCTTGGGTGAATAGTCAAATACTTCCGGCGTGCCGATATCCCAGATCGAAGACAGCATTTTTGCCGTCTTTTCGGCATCTTTGACCGCGATTCCGACGTGGCTCAGGTTAGTAAGAGGGATATTCCCGGTATTCAGTTTCCAGTTTACCATTTGTTTTTCTCCTTATTAATTTAGTTTTGTTATTGCTTATGCTAAATATTGTTTATTTTATTTCCCGGTAACCGGATTCTTGTAGTGGTAAGGGAAGATATAGCCGGACGGATATGTCTGGGCATGTGTATTCGGCCCGGATGCCGGCCTGTCATTGGCCGGCGGGTTCGCCAGGTACGGCGTCTTGACCCAACCTTCGTCCAGCGGGCTGCTGATGATATCATTAAATTTGAGTTTCATAAACTTCCATATCCCGTCTTCTTTCACGAATTCGTTCTCCCAGATACCGCACCCGATTAACGCCCGCAGTTGCCCTCCCCGACGCAAGGCCCCCAGGAAAGAACCGTACCATCTCCCTTTTGCCGTCTTGCCGTCCGGTTCGACGTGAATGATACCGGCATTGGGAATCAAAATGTGCAGATATTCCGGCGGCGCCGTCTTTTCCCCGTTAAACGCGGTGTAGTGGTCTTTAAACCGGAAACTCCCTGCTACAGCTTCGTATCCTTTGTATAACCCGGTGTCGTGTATTTCCAGTTCGACGTCGTCCCTGTGCGACCAAAGGTTGATTATCTGGTCTTCCTGCCAGTGTTCCAGGTAATAGCCATAGGCATTCATTAATTTGTTGATCGACTCTATGTCTTCCTGAACCGTCAGTCTGGCTTCCAGTTTCTTCAGTGTCTCTTTAAGGTCTTTTACTTTTGTTTCTAAATCTTCTTGCTTCATATTTATCTCCTTGTTGGTTAGGATTATTTTACTTTCGGGACCTGACCGCTCCTGACAATTGAGCAAGGTCAGGGATAATCAAATTCACGTGCAGTATAGCATCACAATTTTCCTTTGTCAATTCCGTTGCAATCAGAAAATATGCAAAGTTCCTTTCATTATACTAAACTAATATTGCATATAATTCGAACCTTAATCGCAGGTTATCACCCTCAACACCCCGGTATCCTCTTCCACCCACAAACCGCGGCGGAATATTTCATCGCCGTTGCGGCGGCGGTCCGCGACGAATTCCCCGTTTTTATCGAAATGTCCTTCATCTGCGCTGACAATGTATCCGTAAACTTTGATCATGGATTCAGACACTAACTGATACGACAGTAATGTATCGCCGGCCGGTTTACGGCGAAGGAACAACCTGCAGTGCGAACCAACCAGATAAAATTCATTGGGGCCGGCCTGGATTACCAGTCCGCGGCCGATTTTCATCTCAGCCTGCGGATGCCAGACATATCCTGTCGCATGTCGCCAGTCTGAGCCTTGCGGGCGTGTCGTCCGTTCTCCCCATTCGGCAATACCCATCCAGCCGTCCATATCGATGTACTGCGCGGCCTGTTTATATTCCTGGATAATGGCATGTACTCTTCCCGTTCCCTGGTATTTCAGCAGCAGCGGGATGGCTGAAGACACGCATCTGAAATTCTCTATCAGCGCCTGGTACTCAGGGCGGACTTGGCAATTTTCATCGGCGATATAATTGACGCCGAAAAAGAAGTTCCCAATCAGATTATATTGAGCAATACCGCGGAACATGTTCAAATCTCCCGCGGATTCGGGTGTCAAATAGGGATTGTCATCTCTGGAATAGTTAGCGGCATTGTATTCATATCCCCTGGAATCATCGGGATAATTATCCGGCGCAACAATATCGATGTGCGGTGCCATCCATTTGTAAATATCCAGCACCTTGGTCACCGCGCCGCCGGACGGATAGGCTTCCCCGGGAATCGGCCACCAGTTCCCTTCCATCATCCAGACATTCACAAACATCGGCAGGTTCAAAACAGCCTTTCCGGCTTCAGCGATGCTGTCAATATAAGTCGCGATGCTGAGCGTGGTCATGAATTCCCCGCCTTGCCATGCGAACAGGTCTGTCCAGTTGCCGGCTTCTTTGCTGCCGGCTTTTTGCCAGATATCATAGACCCGGCCTTTTCCCGCTTTCTTCATCGCAGCTATCAGTTTGGCAGGTACCGGAGCCTCGAAAATAGCCTGACCTTCCGGACCGTAGTCGCGGTCGCTGCCCATTATCCCGGATTCATTTTGTATCTGGATACCTATTACTGTCTGTTCCGTGCTGTCTTTCATCTTCAAATGTTTGCACAAAGCCACAAAAGCCTTTTTATCGGCTTCCAGGTTGTCCTTGCAGTGCGACGAAAGGTTCCAGACATCTTTGCCGTTTTGCGATATCACCCGCTTGAACCGTTTCGGATTGGTCTTGACCCATGCCGGAGTGTAGTCCATGTTGCCGTTTTTCCAGGTCGCAAACCATAACAAAATCAGCTTGACTTCAAATCTGCGCGCGCTGGCCAGCAGCTTATCCACCATCGTAAAATCAAATTTGCCTTCTTCCGGCTCTACGACGTCCCAATACACAGGTATTTCCAGCGTATTTCCGTGCATCAACTTGATTACTTCGAAAGCTCTCTCTGACTCGTTATCATTGTAACCGCTGGAATTGGTCGATTGGCCTCCCAGCGGAAAGAAAGGTTTGCCATCAACTTTAAATACTCTTTTTACTTCTGTCATTATCGCGCTCCTTGTTATTTGTATCTAAATGATTATAGCCGATTCCGTACCTGCGGTTCTACTGGGACATACTTTTTAATACCGAAACATTTGCCCCGACTTGCATGCTTAGACCCTTGTTTTCAGGTACGTTTGCAGCGCGTCATAAAACTGCTCTTTCTGCCAGCGGCGGACGTTGTCGGCATCGGCTTCAGCGGCTAAAGTGTCCGGCTCTTTGGCCAGTCGCTGCAGGCTGACCATGGGCCACAGCAGTGAAGGGTCAAGCGCCAGTTTAGACGCCAGCGCCATGCGCCATGCCTTTAGGCCTGTTAACCGCCGCGTCTGTTCCGGGCTCATCGGTTCGAAACGCATCCGGGGCAGAGGCTGAATCGGTGGCGCTGCTAAACCCTGGCGTAATGCTTGCTGCAGGCCGGCTCTGAACCGCGGCAATTCATTACCGCAAAATCCTGCCAGGTCAGCGGTACGGCTTGTTGATAAAGCAACGAGTATTTCATCCGGCATCACAAAGAAAGGCGGGCGGTGCCGCCGTATTGCTTCTTGTTCCCGAAAAAGGAATAGATTGCGGAGGACCGCCAGGCCCCGCGCGTCCAGGCTTTCGGCCCCTTTTACCGAGCGAAAAGCGTTCTCCATATCCGGTGCGGTATATCGCACTTCCTCGAGCCGTGCGAATTCTTCGGCAACCCAACTTGTCCGTCCCAGAACTTCTAATCTTTTTTCCAGTATTTGCTGCAATGCCAGCAGGTGCCGGACGTCGGACCCGGCATAGTCAATCGCTTCATCCGTGAGGGGGCGCCGTCCCCAATCGGCTGTCTGCAGCCGCTTTGATTTAACGATATTCACCCCAAGTAAATCTCTGAGCAGGGCCGCTAATCCGACTTCGGTCATACCGACGAAACGGGCGGCGATGTAGGTATCATAAAGATTATTTATGCGGAATCCGCAGTGCCGGTCGATACTTCGGACATCATAATCGGCGCCGTGGATGACCTTTAGAATCTCTCTATCCGCCAAAACTTTTTGCAGCGGCCCAATATCCTTCAGGGTTATTGTATCGATAATGTAAACATTATCTCCGGTGGCGATTTGAATCAGGCAGAGCTGTTCCGGGTAGTGATGGCGGCTGTTCGACTCTGTGTCAACGGCAATTGTCCTTGAATCAAACATTGTGCATACGGCTGCATCAAGTTGGTCGGAATTAGTAACAATCTCCAGCGGGAGCGGCATTGAAGTAGTCATTTGTCATCCTTTAGTCTCGCTAAAAAGTCCGCGGAAATAAGACATATGTTATCCCTCCGCTTTAATATTATAACCATAAATACTGCTTTAGGTTAGTGAAAGAAAAACGGAACGGCAGTTAAGACTTCTTTGATGCCGGGCAAAGAGCGCGCGCAAAAGAATTATCATCAACACTGCTTTTCATTTTTGGATTTTATGAAAACGATATATTTAAATCATGTTGGCGGGGCATTTTCCGAATTCCGGTTGATGCGTTATTTGAATTAAATACTTTAGGTGTAGTACCCTTAATACCATAATTTAAAGGTAATATCGTCGCCAATCGAAAATCAGGAGTGTAACAATGCTGGTAAAAAATAAGGTAATCATTATCACCGGTGGGGCAAAAGGTATTGGAATTACGCTGTCGCACAAATTCGCTGAAGCCGGAGCCAAAGTTATTATCACCGAACGTGATGAAACTGCGGGGAATAAAGTGGCTGCGGAAATCAGGGCCAAAGGCTTTTACGCGGATTTTATCAAGGCCGACGTTTCCAACGAACATGACACGCAGGTTATGGCCGACACTACTGCGCAAAAACACGGCCGCATCGATATCCTCTTGAATAACGCCGCCTACAAAGGCTCCGATACAGAGAGAAACAATCCCTTCGACCAAATCCGGGTTGAAGAATGGGACAAAGTGATGGCCGTTAACCTCCGGGGGACATGGCTGTGCTGCAAAGCGGTTGCGCCGTTCATGAAAGCCCAAAAGAAAGGAAAGATTATCATGACATCCTCCCAGGCCTGGGACGTTGGCTACGGGCCCTGGTTGCATTATGTTACCACCAAGGCCGGTTTAATCGGGATGACGCGCAGCCTCGCCAAGGAACTCGGAGAATTCAACGTTAACGTCAATTGCGTCTCCTACGGCAGCCAGTTAAGTGAACAGTTCATCAAGAAGCCGCCTACGGATGAAGACCTTTTCGGGACTGTCCTGTTTTTGGCATCTGAGTTGAGTGATTTTGTAACCGGTCAGACACTTTATCCCAATGCGGGCGCTTATCTCCATTAAGGTATCCGATAGATAACAGGTGGTTAACATGAACAATAAAATTATTAACGGCGATGACTGGATTGATATCAGTGTGCCCGTGAGTGAGAAGATGGTGGTCTTTGCTTACGAACAAAAGCCGCGATTCGAGCGGCGCGCTTCAATGGAACGCGGTGACATGGGCAATAATTCCACAATCCATATGGGGATACATACCGGTACGCATATGGATGCGCCGAGACACGGCATTATTGACGGCAAAACAATTGACAAAATGACCTTGGGTGACGCCATCGGGCCCGCCCGCGTCATTGAAATCAATGACACCGAAGCGGTTAAAGCTCAAGAACTGCGACAATATCAATTTAAACGCGGAGAGCGCGTACTTTTTAAAACCATCAATTCCGCGAAGTGCTGGAAAACAGACGAATTCATGCCGGATTTTGTTTACATCGCCGCCGATGCCGCGCAAATTCTGGTCGATTCGGGAGTTAAACTGGTCGGTATAGATTATCTTTCGGTTGGCGGGCCGCCTGAGACGCACAAAATATTTCTCGGCGGCGGCGTCTGTCTGTTGGAAGGACTGGATCTTTCCCCGGCAAAAGCAGGTAATTATAACCTGCTCTGCCTTCCTCTCAAACTGATTGGGGTTGAAGGCTCCCCTGTGCGGGCCGCCCTTCAGCCTCTATTTTAATAAACCGAAACTTCCGTTTTTGCTGTTATACTGTTACCAGTCATGCGGTTTGGTTTTGTCGTCGTCGTGATGAAAAGATTCCCAGATACTGGCGTTTGCGGGGTTTCCGCCGGACATGACCAGACAATCTTTGCAGAGGACTTTGTCGTCCCAAACAAACGGGACATGTGAATGCTCCGAAGATGTCACAGCGTCAGGGAATTCAACACCGCATTTTTCACACCTTATGGATTGATATTTTTTTTGAGGTTTCTCTTTAGGTGCATTGTCTTTTTTCGCCATTGGTAAGCTCCTTAACTAATTGCCTGTATTTTACAGACGAATTATTAATAACAGCATACGTTGTTTAATGTGTAGAAGTAATTACATTTTGCTTTTACTGATTACAAAATTGTAACATTTTTTATTTTAATTCACTCAAGCAACGGTTCAAATAGCCCCGGCACTCTGCCGCCAACCCCATTTGCTTTGACAGCGGGAAAGTAAAAGCCCCGATCATTAAAACATCTATGTCCCTGTCATACCCGATTTTTTTCAAGGCTTTCAGGATTTCCGGGAAAGGCAGACTGCCTCGCCCGACAATCTGTTCTTCGGGAGTGGCTTCGTATTGTCCCCCGGGGAGGTCACGGAAATGGGTGTGTACAATTTTTTTATTGATTTTCGAAATGAAATTCAGGGGGTTATCTCCTGCCTTGGTCAGTTCCCTTGGGTCCAGAATTATCCCCAAAGCGGGAGAATCAATCGCATCCAGCAACGGCAGCACCGTGGCAGTGTTATAAATTGAACCGCCGGTATGCGGGTTGAGCGCCAAAGTGACGCCCCGGTCCGCCGCACCTTTGGTCAGGGTTTTAAGATATTTTATTTCCGCTTTCATCGCTTCTTTGTCATCGGATTTTCCTCCGGAGCGGATAGCAATGATCGGAATGTCCAGTTTTTGCGCGATTTCGAACATCGTCATCATCGAAAGGACTTTGTCTTCCCCCGGCAGAACGCCAACGTCGGGATGAATCGCGGATAATTCTATGTTGTGTTTTTTCGCCGTTGCCCGGACTTCATCCAGATAGGATTTTTTTGTATTCAATTCGATATGGCGGGCCCAGTTCGCCAGGCATGCCAGTTCGACTCCTTCATACCCCGCCCACGCGATGTGCTGCAGCGCGCCGTATAAATCCAGTTGGTTAAAAATTGCCGAGTCCATGATTAATTTCATACCCGTAACCTCCGATTAATTTTGCATGTATGTTATTGCATTCGGGGTATGTTTGTCAAAACTTTCCGCAAGCGCTTAATTACGGCTGTATTTAATGGGTTGTAATGCATTCCGTTTTTTGTTACCCTTTTGCTAATCATCAGTATTGCAGGAGAAGCGTATGGCAGATAAAGTCCAAAATTGGTGGGATAAACTCGGCAAACCGCAATACGGCGGCGAAATAGTTGTCCGCGCCAACTGGGAAATTGAAAATTTCGACCCCTACAATGCCGTATTTGGAAATATCCACTCCGCCTGGATGGAAATGCTGATTACCGACGATTGGACGTTGGACCCGTCTGTTTTTGATTTTAAGGCGCATTGGCGCCCTTCCCGGTATCAAAAAGGTTGGCTTGCCGAGAGCTGGGAATTCACCGGCCCCGATACATACGTCGCCCACCTGCGGCACGGCATTCACTGGCAGGATATCCCGCCCGCCAACGGCCGGGAATTTACCGCCGCGGATGTCGTATTCCATTACCACCGCATGTTGGGCCTGGGCGATGGCTTCACTAAACCCGGCCCCATCGCCGATGCAGCCTTCAAAGACCTGGTTTCGGTCACTGCCCCTGATCTTTATACCGTTGTGTTTAAATTCAAAACACCCAATCCCGAGTTCATTATCGAGACCTTGCATACCGTAAATCCCACGATGTGCATCGAAAATCCGGACGCGGTCAAACAATGGGGCAACCTGAATGATTGGCATCACGCCGTCGGTACCGGTCCGTTTATTTTAAAGGATTTCGTTCCCGGTAATTATGCGAACCTTATAAAAAACCCGAGTTATTGGGGAAACGATGAACGCTATCCCCGGAACAAACTCCCCTATTTCGATTCGGTCAGATATCTCATTATCCCTGACGATGATGCTGCTGCAGCCGCTATGCGCGCCGGTCAAATCGATATCATCGACCATATTTCACCGGCGCAGGCGCAATCGATGCGTAAGACCAACCCGGAAATTTTACAGTTCACACACCCGGATTCCAATGCGGCTTCTATCGAACCCAGAAACGACAGGGCGCCATTCAATGACATCCGCGTCCGCAAGGCCCTGCAAATGGCAATCGACTTGCCGGCATTGTCTAAGGGTTATTACAGCGGCACTATCGAGCCCTACCCCGCCACGTTAACTTCAAGGTATATGGACGGCTGGGGTTTCCCTTACGAAGAGTGGCCGCAGGATTTGAGAGCCGAATATGCCTGTAATCCGGCCGGTGCAAAAAAGCTCCTGGCGGATGCCGGCTACCCCAACGGATTCAAGACCAATATTGTTGTCCAATCCGATTCGGATATGGGTTTGCTGCAAATGGTTCGGGCATACTTCGCTCAAATCGGCGTCGGCATGGAAATGCAGATAATTTCACCGGCTGAATGGAATGCTTTTGTCGCACGCGACCATAAGCACAACCAGATGGCGCACCGCACAGTGGGCCCGCTTGGTCACACCTCCGCCCCGAATCACGACCTGGCACTGTTTCAGACCGGCGGACGCAGCAATTGGGCAATGGTCAATGACCCGGTTTTTAACGACTTCATGCCACGGGCGATGGCAGCAGCGGACGTCGATGCCATGAAAAAAGTAATCCGGGAGGCCAATGAGTACGTCGCGCGGCAGCACTTCACGATTTCTTTGCTGCAGCCGAAGGCTTACTCGTTATGTCAACCATGGGTTAAGGGTTTCAGCGGCCAGTTTGGTTCCGCCTGGGCACATGGTTCCGGCCCGGCAATGTTAAGCTTCTATCTGGCGCGCTTCTGGCTCGACCGCGACCTGAAAAAATCAATGGGGCACTGAATTTAGCACACCGTTTCGTTTTTGACAATAAAGAAAGAAGGCGGTATCAAAGATTTTACGCCGTGATACCGCCTTCTAAATATTCTCTAAATTATTTAGTCGCAGGTTACCGCCCGTACCACGCCGCAGCTGGGTTCCGCCCATAAACCGCACCACGTGACCTGGTCGCCGTTCCGCCGTCTTTCAGCGACGAACTCTCCGTTTTTATCGAAATGCCCTTCCTCCACACTCATAAACGTGCCTAATGACGTATTTCGCCAATCACCGTTTAACGCGGGAGGCTGGATCTTGACAGTGGGTTTCGCGCGGAGATAAAGCTGGAAATTATCCCCCACCAGGAAGAACTCTTTCTTGCTCGCCTGGATAACTAACCCCCAGCCCCGGGGACCGGCCGGCCGTTCCCGTTTTTCGCTGACCAGGAAATGCATCAGCGGTCCGTACTGCACTAACCCCATGTAGCCCTCAAAATCGAAAAGTTGTTTGGGCAGTCCGTCTTCCTCGATTAACGAGCGCACTTTGCCGGTGCCCTGGTATTTCAAAAGCAGCGGGATGACTGCCGCTATGCATTGGCAAATGTTTCTTTGTGTTTCTGACTCAGGGTCGGCGTTGCCGTCTTTCCCCAGCAGCGTCCGGATTTCGCCGAAATACCCGATGGCGTCATATTCAGCAATCGCACGCAGTTTGTGCGGGCCTTTCAAAACGGATTCCGGCACAAAAAGCGGATTATCATCACGGGAATATGCAGCGCAAACATCTTCAAGTGCCCTCAGATTATCCTGGTAGTTGTCCGGGGCAATCAGATCAATGTGCGGTGTAAACCATTTATAAATGTCCAGCACTTTAATCACCGCCCCGCCTGACGGATAAGATTCGCCCGGAATCGGCCACCAGCCCTGTCCGCTTTGCCATACGTTAATATACATCGGAATATCATAGACCGCCTTCCCCGCGGCTGCGACGGAATCGATGTAGCCTGCAAGGCTCCAGGCTGTCATCAATTCGCCGCCTTCCCAGCCGAACATTTCCGGCCATGTGCCGTCATTGCGGCCGCCCGCCTGCTGCCAGATATCGTAAACCCGGCCTTTTCCCGTCTTCTTCATTGCGGTGACAAATTTAGCCGGCACAGGTTTATCGAAAATCGCCTGAGCTTCCGGGCCGTAGTCGCGGTCGCTGCCCAGGATGCCGGGCTCATTCTGCACCTGAAACCCGATTACCGTGCGCTCGCGGTCTTTAGCCTTCAAATGGTTACACAACGCCGCGAACGCGGTTTTATCGGCATCCATGTTTGCCTTACAAAAGGAGGAAAGGTTCCATAATTCTTTACCGGAAAATGATTTTACCCGTTTAAACCGCTGCCGGTCGTTTTTCACCCAGGCCGGAGCGTAGTCCATATTCCCGTTCTTCCAGGTCCCGAACCAGAGCAGGATTAATTTGAGGCCGAATTTACGGGCACCTGCGATGAGCGCGTCGATGCTCGAAAAATCGTATTCCCCCTCTTTGGGATTGAGCTGGTCCCAGTAGATATCGATCATCGAAGTGTTGCAGTTGGCGTCTTTCACCGCTTTGAAGGCTTCTTCTGTCTCAGCCTCTTTGCGCACGCTGTAACCGGCCACATAAAGTGATTCACAACCTAGCGGAAAGAATGGTTTCCCGTCTACGGTAAAAACACGCTTGATGTTTGTCATATCTTATACTCCTCTTTACTAATTTGCAGTCAGTCCGATGCGATAATGCGGATTACGCCGTCATTAACGCCTACCCAGATGCCGCCGCGTACCGCATCGCCATTGCGGCGGCGGTCGGCTGCGAATTCCCCGTTTTTGTCGAAATGGCCTTCATCCACGCTGACAAAGTAATTGCTGAAGCTGGTATGCGATAAATCATTGCCGGCCAGTAAAGCGACGGTTGCCGGTTTGGCGCGTAAAGTTAGTTTGTAGTTGACACCGACCAGATAGAACTCGTTCCGTTTCGCCTGAATGACCAGGCCGGCGCCGCGCCCTGATGGCTGGTTCCCATAATCGTTCCCGAATTCAACCAACCCCATGTAGCCGTCAAAATCCATTTGCATCCCGAACAATCCGTGGTGTTCCATCCCTTCCTCTTGCTCCACCGCCTGTATCTTGCCCGTTCCCTGATATTTGAGTAACAGCGGAATGGCGGCTGCCACGCACCGTCCGATATTAATTGTTCTGTAATCATCCGGAGGAATTGTCCCGTCCGCCTTTTGTTCGTAATGCACAAAATAACCGATGGCGTTGTAGTCAGCGATGTCATGGAACATACCGTCACCGGGTGCTTCCACGATGAATAGCGGATTATCATCGCGCGTATATTTCGCGTTTAATTCACAGCGCTGCCTGATGTTGGTATGGGGGTTATCCGGCGCAATCACATCCACATCCGGCGCGAACCACCGGAAGATATCCAAAACTCTGGTAACCGGGCAACCGGATGGATAACATTCGCCGGGTACCGGCCACCAGACCAGCGAGCTCACCCAAACATTGATGAACATCGGAATATTATAAGCTGATTTACCGGCTTTTGTTACTTCATTGATGTAGGTCGCCACACTCCACGCGGTCATTATTTCCGCAGCGTCGTCCCCGAATACCTGCGTCCATGTTCCCGATGATTTGGCACCGGCTTTTTTCCACAAACTAAACATGTCGCCTTTACCCGCCGTTTTCATCGCGGATATCAATTTCGCCGGCACCGCACCGTCGAATACGGCCTGACCATCAGGACTATAATCGCGGTCGCTGCCGAGGATACCGGGCTCATTTTCCACCTGTAATCCGATGACTGTCTGTTCCTTGCGGTCGGTGTCTTTGAGGTGCTGACACAATTCTTTAAAAGCGTTTTTATCTGCTTCCAGATTCGCCTTGCAGTGCGAAGACAGCACCCAAATGGGTTTACCGTTGGTTGCTGTCACCCGTTTGAAACGTTTTGAGTCGGCTTTCATCCATGCCGGGGCGTAGTCCATCACCCCGTTCTTCCATGTGGCAAACCATAAAAGTATCAACTTCAGCTCATATTTACATGCCAGTGAAATAATTGTATCAACACTCGAAAAATCAAATTTGCCTTCTTCCGGTTCGAGTTGGTCCCAAAAAATCGCCAGGCACACTGTGTTGCCATTGATAAGTTTGGCCGTTTTTAAATTCTCCTCTATTTCGGCCTCGTCACGGACGCTGTAGCCGCCCATATAAATGCGATGTCTTCCCAGTGGATAAAAAGGTTTTCCATTTACGGTAAACAGACGTTTTTTATCAGCCATTGTCAGCCCTCCTGATTAATTTTAGTGTTCACGGTTAACGGGTAAATCGCAAGCGATCACCCGGAAATATCCGGCTTATTTATAACCCTTTAAATATTTCTTATTGGCTGTGAATAATTCTTCGACCATTTCCCTGATTTCGTCAATAGTCAGAATTGCGGCGGTCAACGGGTCCAACAGCGCCGCCTGGAAGAGTTTTGTTTTATCTTTTTCCGCAATTCCTCTCACCGCCATTTCGTGGACGTTAATATTTGTCCGGTTCAAAGCGGCCAGTTGCGGCGGTAAATCGCCGACAAAACAGGGATGAATCCCTTCCTTATCTACCAAACATGGCACTTCCACACAGCATCCTTCCGGCAGATTGGTTATCAGTCGGTTATTTTTAACATTGCCGTTAATGCGGGATGGTTTCCCTGTTTCCAATGAATTAATAATAATCGAACCGTATTCCCCGCTGTGCACCAGCGGGAATTTGTAATCCACGCTCAACTGTTGATGTAATTCTTCATCCTGCTGCCTTCGCGGCGCCTCTAATTGCTCGGCGCTCGGTTCGGCCAACTTGAACTTTTTAATCAAATCCGGCCTCTTCTTGAAATAAGGCACGTAAGTCCCCATATGCATACTTGATTCTGTGACATAATAGCCGAAAGTCTTGAAAACCTCGGCCCGCACGATATCCGGCACCTGCCAGTTATCCGTTGCTTTTCCGGAATAGACCGCCGGGTCTTCGAATTTTTCCCGCAGCAGGGGATACGCGTCCTTACCCTGTCGCTTTAATTCCAGAAACCAGGCCATATGATTGATACCGGCTACCCAATAGGAGACCTCGTTATACGGCACGCCCATATATTTGGCGAGCTGCGCAGCGGTATTCGGTACGCTGTGGCACAAACCGACGTTTTTAATCCGCGTGTAATCGCTGACCATCCATGAAATTATAGACATCGGGTTTGTGTAGTTCATCAGCCATGCATCGGGACAAAGCTTTTCCATATCGTGACAAATATCCAGTATTACCTGACCGTTGCGTAAACCATAAAAGACTCCCCCTGCCCCTACTGTATCCGGCGAACCTTCGACCCCGTATTTCGTGATGATTTTACGGTCGTCCGGGGAATTATGCCTGTCTCCAACCCTGATCGTGACAAAAACATAGTCGGCTCCGTCGAGCGCTTGTTGGCGGTCCGTGGTCGATTCTATCTTCGTCCCGAACCCGTACTGCCGGACCATCTTCTCAGCGAAAGCACTAATAAAGTCCAGGGGTTTTTGATCGATGTCCATCAATGTAATAGTATTATCTCTGAGTTCGGGATAAGTCAGGATATCAGTGATGAGATGTCTGGAAAAGACATGACTGCCTGCGCCGATCAGCACAATCTTTGACATATAAGTCTCCTTGTATCATATAACCCTTTATAAATGAGCGTCCGGGTTCTCCTAATATCGGGAAGGCGAGGGGAATTCCCCCTCGCCTTCCTTGTTCATGTTAACGTGTTCTAAATGATTGAAAAACTACTTGATTTTTAATGATACCCTAACGAAGTTTTCAAATTCTGGTCGATCCATAATTCGCTGATCATCGGAATCTGGCTGTGATAAGCGGATTCAACTTCGCCGTAATAATTTTTCAGCCACGGCCAGTAACAATTGACGATGGGGGCGTTGGGCATCGC
>Ga0182027_10007746_pt1 | contig 15765 bp, 14 predicted proteins | sample 712E1DmetaG_FD_121300 | JGI IMG/M metagenome (GOLD analysis project Ga0182027, IMG submission 121300) | Permafrost microbial communities from Stordalen Mire, Sweden - 712E1D metaG (Illumina Assembly) | ecosystem: Environmental > Terrestrial > Soil > Wetlands > Permafrost | place: Sweden...
CGTTTGGCGCGCAGCGGCGGCGGCTCGTGGGCGACCGTGCATTCGATGTTTTTCAGGATGCGCGCCGGATCGACCGGCTTGGTGATGAACAGGTTGGCCCCGGCGGCGTAGCTCTTCTTGATATTCTCTTTGTCGCCATGGGCCGAGAGGAACATCACCTGCATGCTCTTGAAGCGCGGGTTGCGCCGGATGGCCTCGCAGACCTGATAGCCGTCCATCAGCGGCATCATGATATCGATGATCGCAAAATCCGGTTCGGCGGCCTCCAGCTTGCTCAGCGCGTCCAGGCCGTCGCAGGCCACGACCACCTCGTATTGCGGTTCGAGCGTCATCGCGATGAGCCGGCGCGCATCCTCGTCGTCGTCGATGACCATGATCCGGTACTTGAGCATCGCGCTGGCCCTCCAGTCCTGAGACGATTCAGCCCGTGACAGGCTCCGCACAAAGCTAAATCATAGGACTGAATGGTAACCAGATTACGAAAGGGAAGGCAAGGGCAAAGAAAAAAAAGGCCGCGCGGTCGCGCGCGGCTCCTCGAATCTTTGGCTGCGAGCGGCATGGCTCGATCCGCCGGACTTGGATGGCGCGAGCTGAAGGAGCATTGCTCCGCTCAGTCCCTGCCCCGGCGGCGCACCTCCTCCTTGATCCGCTGGATGTGGCCGCGCCCCAGCGCCTTGACCTCGCAGCCCAGCTCGAAGTATCGCCCGATTTTCTCGTCCGTCAGGATGCCGTAGCAATCCACCACCGCCAGCGGGCCGCCGGCCCAGCCGACCACCTCGTCGGGATCCAGCGCCAGGTACGGCGTATGCGGCACGGCCAGGATCAGCGCCTCGGCCCCCTTGAGCGCCGCGCGCAGGTCGTGCTGGACGCGCAGGCTGGCCAGGGCGTCCTGGTTGCGGAAGAAACGCTTCCAACTATGGCCGGGCGCCGGGTAGGTCTCCTGCGCCTCCAGCTCGTACCAGTGGTCGATGTAGGGGTCGTGCACGCGCATCTCGGCGCCCATTTCGGTCAGTTTGCGCACGATGATCTCGCTGCCGCTGTAGCGCGTGTCGCCCACGTCCTGGCGGTAGCTCGCCCCGCAGATCAGCACGTCGGCCCCGGCGATATAGCGCCCCATGTTGCGCAGCGCGTCGCGGATCAGCTCAGCCACGTGCAGCCCGCGCGTGTCGTTGATGTCGATCGCCGTGGGCGTGATCTTGAATATGGTGTCGCCGTCCTCGAAGCCCAGGATGTGGCGGTAGGCCCAATAGCCCAGCCCGCCGTCTTTGGGCAGGCAGTATCCGCCGATGCCGGGGCCGGGGAAAATCAGGTTGCTGTGCGTCGGACGGACCTTGATCGCCTCGATCACCTTGATCAGATCCACCCCGTTGCGTTCGGCAAACAGACTCCACTCGTTGAGGAAGGCCAGAATCGTCGCGCGGTATGAATTCTCGACGATCTTGGTCGTCTCCGATTCGATCGGCCGGTCCATCACCGTCAGCGGAAAGTCCTTGGTGTTGAGGACCTGGGTCAGGAACTTCTCGACGCGCTTGCGGGCCTCGGCGTTGCAGCCCGAGCAGACGCGCCAGAAATCGCGGATGCTGGCGATATAGTGGCGGCCGGGCATCACCCGCTCGAAGCTGTGGGCCAGCAGGGGAATCGAGCGGATGGCGCGGACGCGGAACGCCTTCTTGAGGATCGGCCAGGCGACAAACTCGGTCGTTCCCGGGGCGACCGTGGTCTCGATCAGCACCAGGCACTTGGGCGGGATGTTCTCGCCGATCGCGCGCATGGTGGCTTCGAGCGCGGCCATGTCGGCCTCGCCCGTGCGCATGTCGCCCAGGCTTTTCTTGGCGTAGTCGCACTGCACGTCGACCACGACGCAGTCGGCCAGCTTCAGGCAGTCGCTGTTGTAGGTGGCCACCAGGGTTTTCTTGTCGCGCACGCAGCGCGCGATGAGCGGGGCGACCTCGGGGTCCTCGGCCTTGACGGGCGACTCGCCGCGAGAGAGCAGCGGGATTTTCCAGTAGCTGCGCGGGCTGGGCCGCTGGCAGCCGATGACAAACTTGGCGCTCTGGCCCTTGCGGTCCACCGAGTCGGCGACGATGCCGGCCATCACCGCCCCGACAAAGCCGAGGCCCATGACGACGACCACTTCCTTGCCTTCGGCGCGGGCCTTGGCCGCCAGCTTTTCCAGCCGCGCATATTCCGCGCCGTACTCCGACGGCTGGGGGATCGGGAACTTTTCCCCGGCGGGACTGACGGCGCAATCGGCCGCGAGGTCCGCGGGAGAGGGAGGTTTTTTTACTTGCGGCATACCAATGGGTCTCCTGGCCTTGAAATGAGGGGCGCCTGGCCCCGTTAGAGTGCTTCTGAGAATATCTCTCCGGTCTTTTCGTGCTCGTGCTCGTCCTCGATAGCTCGTTCTCGCCGTCTGCCTCAATTAAACCGTGACGATGGGCTCCGCCACGCGCAGGACGACCGCACGGGTTTCGTCGATCTGGGCGTCGCTCAGCTCGGCGAACATCGGCAGCGAGAGTTCCTCGCGGGCGATCTGTTCGGTCACCGGCAAGTCTCCGGCCCCGTAGCCCAGGTCGGCGTGGGCTTCGAGCAGGTGAACCGGGATCGGGTAGTGAATGCCGGTCTGCACGCCCGCGGCGGCGAGCGATTGCTGCAGCGCATCGCGCCGCGGATGCATGACCGAGTAAACGTGATAGACGTGGCGCGTCTCCGGGGCGGCTTCGGGAACCCTCACCGGCGCGCCAACCCTTGTACCGCGCGCTGGTCTTTGAGGCCCTTCCCGGTTCCAGCACGACACCACGCGCGCGAAACGCTCGAAGCCAAGCGAAACATGGGTCACTGTAAAGGGGATCCCAAAGGAAAATCAAGTTTTTTTGCTAAAAAAAGAAGAACAAGCTTTGAAATCGGCTCGCGCCATGCCCCCCGGAAATCCCCAAGACAACCTGGATCACGCTTCTCCCGGAGAGCCGGCTGCAATACGCGTGGCGACCATGGCACCCTTTCAGACAGCCGGCACGGAGGCCGGTTCTCCGAAAACCGGACATTATGTCTTTGCGTGGACATACCGACTGGCGCATCGGGGCCAGCCGCGGATACGAGATCAACACCGCGCTATTTCCCGACATGGCGCGGTTTTTAAAGCAGGTGCACGAGCGCCACGCCCGCGTGGTCTTCAACGATCACCCCGAGCCGCCACAGGCCCCAGGCGCGCACGTTCCTTCTTTCCATATGGCCTGACCATCCGCAAGGCGCCGGGCGCGACGAGTTCCTGTTGGGCGACGACCTGCTCGCCGCGGCCCAGGCGCAGGTGGTTTTGGAACTCAGGTCGCCTGGGTGAAACAATAATCAAGCATGATGTCTTTCTCCGTGGTTCTCCGTGCCTGCTTGGTGTTCTCCGTGCTACCTAATTCAATGCGGGAGCACAGAGCTCACGGAGAAGGCACAGAGAACCACAGAGATCAACACAGATGAACACCGATCAACGCTGATGGACCGTCTGAATCAGTGCTCATCAGTGGTTACAACTCCTCATTCGGTGAGCTTTTTCAGCCGCGCGTATTCCTCTTTCGAGATCGCGCCTTTGGCCAGCAGGAGGTCGAGGTCGCTTGGTTTGGACGGCGGGGCAGGCGCTTGCGGCGGCGGCGTTCGCGCCAACGGATCGGGCCACTGGCCCGGGTCGCCGACGGGATAACTGGGTTCGGCCAGCGCGCCGGGGCGGCCGGGTTGCGGGGGAGATGGCGGCGCGGAGTTGAGCGGCGGACGCGGCCGCTCGCCCGGCCGCGGCTCAATCAGTTCGCGCGCCAATTCGGGGTTGGCTTCGATCTGGGCGATGATCGCGCGTTCCTTGGCGATGCGCTGCTGGTCTTCGTTGCGCGCGACCTCGTGGTGGGCCAGCGCGCTGCGGATGCGGCGGTACTCCGTTTCGTCAATGATCCCCTTTTTGCGCATCCGGTCGATCTCCATCATGCTCATGCCCGAGTCGAGGCCGAGCCGGCGCACCTTGCGCGTGACCATCGATTTCCAGACCACGCGGAAGATCAACAGGCCGATCAGCGCGACCGTGACGAGGATCACGTAGGGGAGGTTTTCCAGGAACCCCTGGTTGCCGATCAGTTTGCCGAGCGTATCCATAATAGAATCCAAGGTGGTCGCTCCCGCCGGGAGCGACATGAAAACAAAAAAATCTTTATTGAATCCGCAATCCGCAATCTCAATGTCGCTCCCGGCGGGAGCGACCTACTCTACCGCCCCAGTCCCAGTTTTGCGGCGATGGCCGCGCCGGGGTCGGCTTCGCGCATCAGGTGCTCGCCGACCAGGATCCCGTCGATCCCCAGGTGAGCCAGGCGCTCGACGTCCTCGCGCGTGCGGATGCCGCTTTCGCTGATCAGCGGGAGTTTGGAGGGAACCAGCGGCGCGATGGCTTCGCTCGTCGAGAGGTCGGTGGCGAAATTCTCGCTTTTCAGGTTGCGGTTATTGATCCCCAGCACGTCGGGCGCCAGGGTGAGGGCCGGCTCCAGCTCGTCGGCGCCGTGGATCTCGACCAGCACTTCCAGGCCCGCTTCGCGCGCCGCCTCGCGCACGGCCAGCAGCCGGCCCCAGGGGACGAAGCCGGCGATCAGCAGCACCGCGTCGGCGCCGGCCGCGCGCGCCTCCCAGACCTGGTAGGGATCGAGCAGGAAGTCCTTGCGCAGGATCGGCAGCCCGGTGGCCGCGCGGATCCGCCGGAGAGCTTCCAGCGAGCCCTGGAAAAACCGCTCGTCGGTCAGGCAGGAGATCGCCGCCGCGCCGCCCGCCTCGTACGAGCGGGCGAGGGCGGCCGGATCGAAATCCTGGCGAATCACCCCGGCGCTGGGCGAGGCCTTCTTGACCTCGGCGACGACCGCGAGCTTCGGGTGCGGCGCGCGGTCTTCCCCCTCGCCGCGCGCGCCACGGATGGCCCGGGCGAAGCCGCGCGCCGGCGCCAGGGCGGCGGCCGCCGCGCGCAGCGCCTCCTCTGGCACGCGTGTCTTGGCCAGCTCGACCTCCTCCTGTTTGTGCAGCAGGATACGGCGCAGCAGGCTCGGCGTTGGGGTGTCGGATGCGTTCATGTCCGGGCGACCTCCGCGTTGGAGATGGTGATGAGACGTTCGAGCACGGAGCGGGCCGCGCCCGATTCGATCGCTTCGCGGGCCAGCGCCAGTCCGTCGGCAAAGTCCTTGGCCCGCGCGCCGACGATCAGCGCGGCGGCGGCGTTGAGTTCGGTGATCGTGCGCTTGGGGCCGGGTTGGCCCTCGAGAATTTCAAGGATCTCCCGCGCGCGCGCCTCGGCCGTCTCGCCCCCCTTGAGCTCTTCCAGATGGCAGCGCTTGAGTCCCAAATCTTCGGGGTCCAGCTCAAAGGTGCGCAAGCTCTCGTGGGTGTATTCGGTCACGCGCGTCGGACCGGTCAGGGTGATCTCGTCCAGGCCGTCGCTGCCGTGGACGACCATGACGTGATCGGCGCCCAGCGCGCTGAGCACCTCGGCGAAAGTCTCGGTCATCTCGGCCATGCCGACGCCGATCAGTTGGCGCATCGTGCCGGCGGGGTTGGCCAGCGGGCCGAGCAGGTTGAGGATCGTGCGCACGCCGATCTCGCGGCGCGCCGGCCCGGCGTGGCGCATCGCGCCGTGATAGGCCGGGGCGAAAAAGAAGGCCAGGCCGCACTCGGCCACGCAGCGCACGCTGGTTTCGGGCGCGCAGTCGATTTTGACGCCCAACGCGCCCAGAGCATCGGCCGAACCGGTGCCCGTGCCGGCGGTGACGGCGCGGTTGCCGTGCTTGGCGATCTTGGCGCCGGCGCCTGCGGCGACGATCGCCGCCGCCGTGGAAATATTGAACGACCCGCTGCCGTCGCCCCCCGTGCCGCAGGTGTCGACAAGGAACTCGCGGTCGGGCAGATCGACCGGCGTGGCGTAGGTGCGCATGGCCTTGATGAACGCGCCGAGCTGCTCGGCCGTCTCGCCGCGGATGCGCAGGGCGACCAGGAAAGCGCCGATCTGGGCCGGGGTGGCTTGGCCCTCCAGGATCTCCACCGCCACGCGCCCGGCCAGCTCGCCGTCCACGGTGACGTTCCGGCTAAGATTATGAATGGCTTGCTGGATCGCGCTGCTCATGGTCCATCCCTGTCGGCCCAATCCAATGAATCGTACACCCCTGCGCCCAAGTTTCCCAATCATTACTACCCGATTCGCGTCCCAGGCTCAACAGAATTGCTTGCACAGAATCGACGGGCGCATTTTGGTTCCGCGACCAAGTAGGTCGCTTCCGCTGGAAGCGACATGGGTGTATGCCTGGCTAATCCGACCCATCGGCCAGCGGCTAACCCGCAAAATCATCAAAATGTCGCTTCCGGCGGAAGCGACCTACGCTCGAAATACTTGACGCCCGGGCCAGTCGCATTGTAGGATAGTAAGGAATTATTGAAAAGTAAGGAGGACCGGTCATGTCCATTGCCACGATAACCTCCAAGGGGCAAGTCACCATCCCCAAGAACATCCGGGAGAAGCTGCGCCTGCGGAGCGGAGACCGGCTGGACTTTCAAATCGAAAAGGACGGGACCGCCCGGATTCAGCCTCTGTGCCGCCGGCCCGCCGACGTTTTCGGGATGCTGAGCGGCAAAACCCGCGTCTCCGCCACGCTGAAACAGATCGACGCGAGCCTGGCCGATGCGTTCCGAAAAGGCAAATCATGAAAGCCCTGGACACCAACATTCTCGTGCGGTTTTTGGTGAACGACGACAAAAAGATGGGCGCCGCGGCCCGCCGTCTGCTGGAATCGGCCCACGATCAAGGGGACCATTTTCTTGTCACCGCGCCCGTCCTGCTGGAGTTGCTCTGGGTCTTGAAATCGGTTTACGGATTGCCGCGCGCGGACGTGTTGGAGGCCCTGGAGGCGCTGGCGCGGATGCCGGTGCTGAAGGCTGACCCTCCCGGCCTAGTTCTCGATCTGGCCCGCGGCGCCCGTTCGACGCGCCTGGACCTGGCCGATCTGCTCATCGGCCTTTGCGCGCGGGAGAAAGGCTGCCAGGCCACTTGGACGCTGGACGCGAAGGCCGCCGGCTCAAACCTCTTTCAATTGCTGCCACTTTCAAAGTTGGGGAAGATGGAAGAGTAAGGAGCGTCCCCTGAACGGAATCGGACGCAAGCGGCGAGGGATCCGCTCCGGCCAATTTGACATTCCGTCCAATTTGAGTTGACATGCCGAACCCTGGTGATTAGGTTGGGGCTTTAGCCCGACTCGCGCGCGTCGTCATCCCCGGCGTCCCGTACCCTCTGACCCACCGCGGCAAGCGGCGGGGGGCGGTCTTCTTTGCCGACGCCGACCGGAGCGCTTATCTCGCCGAACTGGGCGAGGCGGCGCGCGCCGGCCGGGCCCTGCGGCGGCCGGTCGTTCGAGCGCGATTTGAAGCCCCGGCCGGCCCGCCCGCTGGCCCGATAAACGCACGGCCCCAAACCCAAGGAGGCGCAGGATGATCAGTTTCCAGGATTATTTGATGACTAATAAGGAAAGAAATATCCTATATAGTATACCGTCCCCGATATTTTAACTTTCTATATAATTTTATTCATGTTCATTCGCCCTCGTTTCAAGAAAAGCTTTTATTCTAGAAGGGTTTAATGTCTTAAAGGTTTTACCATTAATATCCCAATTATCGACATCCATTCCCCTATAATTAAATTCGGATAGTAATTTTTCGCCGCCATCCTTTATTACATAATATTTTCTAAGAACACATTCTTTATAATCAACGGCCCGACGATATTTTATTGTAATTCGTAACATTGGCAACCCATTCTTAATTCTAATCAATGTGTTTAGTGAATCTGATATATCACATTTAAACACAAGTTCCTGCCCACGCCTGATATTTCCAAATGTTTTGTTCGGCATAAGGTATGCGTCTTCATTTTGTCGCGGAGTGTGAAAGATCATATAGGGATATTTTTCATTTACTTTGAAGTCCTGGGGCAACTGATCGTTTTTAGCAAACAACGTAGCCACGAAGGGGTCGATGTACAGATTGACATCAATCACATCGGGAATTCCTTTATTAGAAATATATAGATTATACTTACCCTTTTCCCCAAGAGTAGGATTTTTTGTTTCGTAATTTATACAATATGTATACATATCATTTCGTCCCAATACTATCAATGGTTCCTGTGTCAGTTCGCCATTTCGTCTAATTTCTTTTAACATGCCATATGTGAAGAAAACATACAAAGCGGTAATTAATGCAAGAAAAATTGTTGCAATTGCCGTAACTGAAGCCAGCTTTTGATTTATGGACATACGACCATTCATTGTCATGGTTTTGTTCTGATGGGTATCAGTTGAAATTTCAACTGCTTTAGTCCCACGATGCCTTATCGTTGATTTAGAAGCTTTAATCATCATCATTAAAATAACCTTCTCCTGAACCAATGATAGGTCACAGCGTAAAACGGGGCGGCCAGGACCAGCCGATGGATGTCCTCGCGCGCGGCCAGTTGCGTGGCCAGCGCCCCGCCCAGCGAGTAGCCGACCACATCGACCGTCGCGTAACGCTGGCGCAAGGCGCGGTATTCGGCGTGAACCCCCGCGTAGAGCGATTCAGGCGTCTGGCCGGCCAGGTCGAGGGGGGTCGTGCCGTGGCCGGGCAGGCGTGCCATGCGGACGTGATAGCCAGCGGCGGCCAGCCGAGCGCCGAAGCCGTTGAAATCCTGGCGCGAACCAATGAAGCCGTGCAGCAGCAGACAGACCCTGGTCGGACGCGGCGCGCCCGCCGGGGGATCGAGGTCGAGCGCTTCGGTGCCCAGGACGACGCCTGTGGCCGCGTTGCGCGGCGTGCGGACGATCTCGCGGCGTGCCAACCAGCAACCGGCGCAGGCATAGAGCATGAGCGCGCAGGCGGGGAGGAGCAAAAAAAGAAGGAATCGTCTTCTTTTCACGCGAAGAGGGAAGCGCTTCAATTGGTTCACGGCCATCATGGTCACGTTCACTCCGGGGCTGATTTTAGTCCTGGATGCGGGGCGAGTTCACGCTTAAAATTTCGGGGATAGTCTACCAAATAACCATAGCTTCGATCCTTTGGCTTCAAACCATCACGGGAGTTTCAGGGACGGGCGACCCATCCCGGCTGAATTGCTTGCTGTGGCGCGCCGAAATTCAGAGGATTTCACGCGAGTCGAGCCAGATCGTGACCGGGCCGTCGTTGACCAGGGCGACCTGCATCATCGCGCCGAACTCGCCGGTTTCGACCTTGATCCCGCTCTGGCGCAGGAGGGCGACAAAGCGCTCGAACAGTTCGCGGGCCGGCTCGGGCGGCGCGGCGCGGGTGAAGCTGGGCCGGCGGCCGCGGCGGCAGTCGGCGTGCAGGGTAAACTGCGAGACGGCCAGGATCTCGCCGCCGGCGTCCAGCAGCGAGCGGTTCATCAGCCCGGCCTCGTCGGCCACGACGCGCAGGTTGAGCACCTTGGCGGCCATTGACTCAAGGGCCGCGCCGGCGTCGGCCGCGTCCTCCTCGCCCATGCCGACGAGCAATAGAAACCCCCGGCCGATCCGGGCGACCAGGCGCCCCTCGACCTCGACCGAAGCTTCCGTCACTCGTTGCACCAGAATACGCATCTTAAGGCAGGCCCCCTCCTGAGTGGACGGCATGGACATCATGGACGATGTGGACAGATAGGAGATTACCTTCCTGAGGACCCATAGTCCATCTCAACAGGATAAAAGGGATCAAATTCGTGCTCGTGCTCGTCAATGTCATCGTCATCGAATCAACGATTCACGGGTTCATCGCCATTTTGTGTCCTGGCCCGTATAAGCTGAACCGATCTCGGTCAGCGCGGCTGAGGTGCTGCGGTCCTCGCGCCGGGTTTCACTGCCGGCGAACCCGCCGTAAAGCCCCACGCCCGAGCGCATCGTGATCGACTCGACGTACTTTCCCTGCCGAACCCAGACCTCGTGGGTCGCGCTCGTCACGTCCACGGCCGCCTGGATCATCTGTTTGGCCGTCGGCCAGGAGAGGCCGTCGCCGGAATCGTCCGGGCGCGCCGCGTCGACGTAGGTCGTCGCTCCCCGCCCCAAACTCGCCGCCGCCAGCAGCAGCGCCAGCATCGAAAGCCGCAATCCGAATCGCATGATCGTTTTTCTCCGTAACCTGCACAGAGATTCCAAGGAGCATGATGACGGTTTGAGCCAGAGGGGCGGGCAAAAAAATTCGCCGCTTCACTTTATCAATAAGTATGAGGCTTTCGTTAACAAACGTCAACTGGGATCTAAAATATTCAGTCTATAAACGAAAAACTAATGATGATATACGAATCCGTTATTGACCGCCCGCGTCAGCTCACCCCGGCCCGCCGGCGGCCGTTGGGTTTTAAATTATTCGTTTTTTCCTTGATTTTCAAAACCTCGGCCAGCGCCACGCCGGTGTGCGAGGCGGCGACGGCGGCGACCTGCTCGGGCGTCCCCTCGGCGACCAGCCAGCCCCCCGCGTCGCCCCCTTCGGGACCCAGGTCGAGCACCCAATCGCTGGCCTTGATCACGTCCAGGTTGTGCTCGATGATCAGCACTGAATTGCCCTCATCGACCAGGCGCTGCAGGACCTCGATCAGTTTGCGCACGTCCTCAAAATGCAGGCCCGTGGTCGGCTCGTCGAGAATATAGAGCGTGCGTCCGGTGGCGCGTTTGCCGAGCTCGCGGCTGAGCTTGACCCGCTGCGCCTCGCCGCCCGAAAGCGTCGTCGCGCTCTGGCCCAGGTGGATGTAACCCAGCCCCACGTCGCAGATCGTCGCCAGGCGCTGGTGCAGCGCGGGCACGGCGTCGAAGAACTCGAACGCCTCCTGCGCCGTCATCTCCAGCACATCGGCGATCGACTTGCCCTTGTATAGAATCTCCATCGTCTCGCGATTGAAGCGCCGTCCGCCGCACGACTCGCACTCGACGTAAACGTCGGGCAGAAAGTGCATCTCGATCTTCATCGCTCCGTCGCCCTTGCACGCCTCGCAGCGCCCGCCCTTGACGTTGAACGAAAAACGCCCCGGCTTGTATCCGCGCACGCGGGCCTCGGGCAGGCGCGCGAACAGGTCGCGGATGTGGGAGTAAATGTTGGTGTAGGTCGCCGGGTTCGAGCGCGGCGTGCGCCCGATCGGCGACTGGTCCACCGCGATCACCTTATCCAACTGGCTCAGCCCGGCGATCTCCCGATGCGTCCCCGGCGCCTCGGCCGCGCCGTAAAAATGCTGGGCCAGCGCGCGGTATAGGATGTCGTTGACCAGCGTCGATTTGCCCGAGCCCGACACGCCGGTGACCGAGACCATCAGCCCCAACGGCAGCGCCACATCCACCTCTTTTAAATTATGGTGCGTCGCCCCCAGGATCTTGAGCGTCCGCGCGGGGTCCGGCGCGCGCCGCACGGTCGGCAGCGGGATCGTGCGCCGCCCGGCCAGGTAATCGCCGGTCAGCGACTTGGGGTTGCGCTCGATTTCGGCCGGCGTCCCTTGGGCGACAATCTCGCCGCCCAGCCGCCCGGCGCCCGGCCCCAAGTCGACCACGTGGTCGGCGCGCCGGATCGTCATCTCGTCGTGTTCGACGACGATCAGCGTGTTGCCCAGGTCGCGCAGTTTCTCCAGCATCGCGATCAGCCGGTCGTTGTCGCGGTGGTGCAGCCCGATCGAAGGTTCATCGAGAATATAAAGCACGCCGACCAGTTGCGAGCCGATCTGCGTGGCCAGCCGAATGCGCTGGCCCTCGCCGCCCGAGAGTGTCGCCGCCGCGCGGTCCAGCGTCAGGTAATCGAGCCCCACGTTGGCCATGAATTGCAGCCGGTCGCGCACTTCCTTGATCGCCTGGCCGCCGATCGCCTCCTCGCGCCGCGTCCACTTGACTTTGCTTAAAAAATCCAGCGCCTCCTTGATCGGCAGGCGGCAAAACTGGCTGATGTTAAGCGCCTTGATCGTCACGGCCAGGCTCTCGGGCTTGAGCCGCTGGCCCTGGCAGGCCGGGCAGGGGCGGTCCGAAAAGTAGGCGCTCAAGACGTCCTGCACGTCCTCGCTGTCGGTCTCGCGCAGGCGCCGCTCGATGCGCGGGATGATCCCCTCGAACGGGCTGCGCGTCTCGAACTTCGTCCCGCGGCTCGAGGCGTAACGGATATGAATCTTTTCCTTGCCCGACCCATACAAAAGCTTTTGCCGCTGGTCGTCGCTCAGTTTTTTCCACGCGCGGTCGGGATTGACGCCGAAGTGATCGAGCACCGACATGATCCACTGCACGCCCCACGAGTCGCTCATCACGTCCTCGTCGTTGCGCACGCCGCGCCCGCCGTTCTTGAAGTATCCGGACCAGGGGACCAGCGCCCCTTCGCGAATCGTCAGCTCCGGGTCGGGCACGATGCGCGCCGGGTCGATCTCTTGCAGCGTGGCCAGCCCGTTGCAGTCGGGGCAGGCGCCGAAGGGGCTGTTGAAGGAGAACATGCGCGGCGACAGCTCGACGATCTGCGGCCCGTGCTCGGGGCAGGCCATCGATTCGCTGAAGGTGATCCGCTCGCCGCGCGCCTCGTCCTCGCGCGGCAGCCGTTCCATCGTGACCAGCCCTCCCGCCTTCTTGAGCGCCGTCTCCACCGAGTCGGTCAGGCGCTGGCGGATCTTGCTGGTCACCACCAGCCGGTCGACGACCACCGAGATGTCGTGCTTGAGTTTTTTGTTCAGCCGGATCGTTTCGCCCAGGTCGCGCATCTCGCCGTCGACCTCCACGCGCGTGTATCCCTCGCGCTCGGCCTGCTCGAAGATCTGCTTGTATTCGCCCTTGCGCCCGCGCACGACCGGCGCCAGAACCAGCAGGCGCGTCCCCACGTTCCAGCCCATGATCGCGTCGACGATCTGCTGCACCGTCTGCTTTTCCAGCGGGTGGCCGCAGTGGGGGCAATGCGCCAGGCCGATGTTGGCGTAAAGCACGCGCAGGTAATCGTAGATCTCGGTCACCGTCCCCACGGTCGAGCGCGGGTTCTTGCTGACCGTCTTTTGCTCAATCGAAATCGCCGGCGAAAGCCCCTCGATGTGCTCGACGCGCGGCTTGTGCATCTGGTCGAGGAACTGGCGCGCATACGAGGAGAGCGACTCCACGTAACGGCGCTGGCCCTCGGCGTAGATCGTGTCGAAGGCGAGCGACGATTTGCCCGAGCCCGACAGCCCGGTCACCACGGTGATCGCCTGGCGCGGGATCGTGACGTTGACGTGCTTCAAATTGTGTTCCGACGCGCCGGTGATGACGATATTGCGAATGCGCTCGGGGGCGATCATGCCGATGCCTTTCTTTTGGACTGTAACTCTCTCGGGATGGTGCAAGCCCTGCTCGCGCTGTTGCCCACCCATCAAAATTATCTTCCCCAAAACCCGGAGTTCCCGCCTTGTTCGCACAATGCCGGAACTCTGACTCAGCATACCACAAAGGCGCTTCGAAAATCATCCCCGGCATGGCATGATCCCCGCTCCACCTATCTTTCACTCTTCACCCTTCACCCTTCCCCTTGGTTGATAACGTCATGGATATGTCAGGAAATGGCTGGATTGGCCCTATTCCAGCGCGGAAGTTTATCTCGAAAAGCTGGGACGAAGAGAGGCTGAAAGGATTTGGAAAGAATATCCCCTCTTGGATTATGGGAAAGGATGGGATGATCCGGATTTATAAGCGGTTTGGGCGGTGTTTGTTTGGGAGTCCCGCCTTTAGGCGGAACTATAAGAAGAATACCGGCTGAAGCCGGGACTCCCAACACCGCCTAAAGGCGGGACTCCCGAACGAGCGGGATTCCCGAGCTCATTTTGATTTAGATTAACGGCTGGCCTGATTTTTGCCTGCGAACGGGGGCAAGGGGGTGCGTTTGGGAGCGCGGCGGCCTCCGGAAAGCCGTTCACAATGGCGCTAACGACCGATTTTGCCCCGTCGCGGCCTCTCATGATTTACGACGGGGATTGTGACTTTTGCAAATACTGGATCGCCCACTGGCAATGGACGACCGGCGAACGGATCGATTATGCCCCGTTCCAGGAGGCGGCCGAGCGCTTTCCGAACCTTGCGCCGGAGAATTTTCGCGGAATCGAGGATTGAGCGATCATGTGCGGACGCTTTACGTTGACCGTCACGCCCGAAGCGCTGGCCGAGCAGTTTCACTTGGATTTTGTCCCCGCGCTGGCGCCGCGCTTCAACATTGCGCCGTCCCAGGCGGTGGCCATCGTGCGCGTGCGTCCGGAAAACGGCCTGCGCTCCCTGGAAATCGTGCAATGGGGGCTGATCCCCTCGTGGGCCGAGGACCCGACGATCGGCGCGCGGCTGATCAATGCCCGCGCCGAAAACCTGGAAGAAAAACCGTCCTTTCGCGCCTCGTACAAATACCGCCGCTGCCTGGTGGCCAGCGACGGCTTTTACGAATGGAAGGGCAAGGGGCGAGACAAACAGCCCTATTATATCCGGATGATGAACGGCGAGCCGTTCGGCTTCGCGGGCATCTGGGATCACTGGGAGGACCCCGACGGCTCGTACGTCGAATCGTGCGCGATCATCACCACCGAGGCCAACGAACGCATCCGCCCGATCCACGAACGGATGCCGGTCATCATCGCGCCGGCCGATTACGACCTGTGGCTCGACCTCAAGCTGCCCGCCACGGCGCGGCTCAAGCCGCTCCTGCGTCCCTATCCCGCCGAGGCGATGCTGGCGTATCCGGTCAGCCCGATCGTCAACAGCGCCGTCAACGAGGACCCGCAATGCATTGAACCGGCGGCCAAGCAGGATTTGTTTTTATGACGGGTCACGCCGTGAACGGAGCTGGGCCGCAAGCGGGCTCGAGCCATGATCCAAAGCAAAGCGGGAGTATCTGCGGCGCGCCCGCATCAAGCATGTGGCCTAAATGATGCGCAGGCAAGATGCCTGCGCCACGTTCGTCGGTTTGGCTTGAGCGGGGACGAAAGCAAGTGCTATGTTTAGTTTATTGAGCCGCCAAGAACCCCTCAAGGACAAGCCGCCTCAAGGGTTGCGCGCCTGGAAACCGTAAAGTCGCCTTTGGAACCTGGAGATAAGGAGCGGAGTCATGGCAGCAGAAAAAACGGCCGAGACCAAGGGCGCCGGCTTGGCGCGCAGCGCCGAACTTATCCTGTCGCGCCTGAGCGATTACCTCTCGATTCGTTTCGACCAGGCGGGCCGCATCAACCCCCAACTCAAGCTGATCAAGCAGGACCTGATCTTCCATGAATTGGCCAACGTGCGCCGCGCCCTGCTGGGGGAAAAGCTTTACGGGCCGGTCCGCCAGGGGGTGGCCGAAGTGTTCCTGGGCGACGACGACAAAAGACGGCGCGGCCTGATGTCGCCAACCGACCAGACTTCGATCCAGGTGGAACTGGTCAGCCATTGCCAGGACGAGCGGGTCGAATCCACGCGCGGCCAGATCCGCATTCACGACTTGAAGACCTTTTACGCCGCCATCGACGACAGCATCGCCGACCTGATCGATCTGATCGAGACCTGGATTTGGTGGGACATCCCGGATGCGGCCGAACTGGTCCGCTTCGAGCAGAAACTGGGGATTATCGCCCTGATCCGCCAGGGGCGTCTGTCCGAGGAAATGCGCAAGCGCTATGGCGCCCTGATCCAACCGGCGGCGGGCGGCGAGGAAGAGCGTGCGGCGGCCAGCTTGACCGACGAGGACGCGTTGCGCTATGAATTCCGCCAACTGGTTCACATTCGCGACCAGTGGGCCTATCGCCGCCAGAGCGAG
>Ga0182027_10007747_pt1 | contig 15763 bp, 13 predicted proteins | sample 712E1DmetaG_FD_121300 | JGI IMG/M metagenome (GOLD analysis project Ga0182027, IMG submission 121300) | Permafrost microbial communities from Stordalen Mire, Sweden - 712E1D metaG (Illumina Assembly) | ecosystem: Environmental > Terrestrial > Soil > Wetlands > Permafrost | place: Sweden...
CGACCGACGTTACGACCGGCCGCCTGAACGGCACGCGAACCCGGATCGCCTCCGCCGCGATCACGTCGCCGCTCACGCGCCGACCCGAACCGCGAGCCCAATCGCAAACAGCACGCCATAGGCGAGCGACAGCCTGGCAGTGCCCTTGAGCACGGGGTTCAGCCGCCGTCGATCCGACGCCGGCCCGACCGCCCGGACCTCGCGCACCAGCGGCGGAACCATGAGCCCGGAGAGCAGCGGCAGAAGAACCGCCGGCCCGGCGAGTCGCGCGACGAGCAGCGCCACCGGGATCGCCGCCCCAACGAGCAGCGTCGCGTAGTACTCGGCCTTCGCGAATCCCTCGCCCAAAGTGACCGCCAGGGTCCGCTTGCCCGAGGCCCGATCGGTCGGGATGTCGCGCAGGTTGTTGACGATCAGGACCCCCGTGATGAGCGCCCCCATCGGGACGGCCGCGAGCAGGTACACCGCCTCGACCCGACCGGCCTGCAAGTACGCCGTGACGCCGGTCGCCACGAGGCCGAAGAAGACGAAAACGAAGACTTCGCCCAGGCCGCGGTAGCCGTACGGCCACGGTCCGCCGGTGTAGGCCAGGGCGGAAAGGACGGCGAGCGCGCCCACGACCAGCATGGCGACTCCCCCGACATAGGCGAGGTACAGCCCGAAGACCGCGGACGCGGCGATGACGGTGCCGATCCCGACCTCGAGCCGGCGCTCGGTCATCAGGCCTGCCGCGGCGACGCGGGTCGGTCCCATCCGATCCGGCGTGTCGGCGCCGCGCCGGAAGTCGGCCAGGTCGTTGGCCAGGTTGGCCGCGATCTGGAGCAGCAGCCCCACGGCCAGACAGGCCGCCGCGGCGCCCGGCCGAAACGCCACGCCGGAGCCAATCGCCGCGCCCAGCCCGACCAGCACCGGCCCGACCGCGGCCGGCAGCGTCGCCGGTCGAATCGCCAGCAGCCAGACTCGAATGCTCGAAGGCGCGCGGTGGATCGGCGGCGCCGAGGGCCGAGCGGAAGAGGAGGCAGCGTCGCTCATGTGCCGGGCCTCAGGGTCGCCGGGGGAAACGCTTGAAGTCGGGCTTGCGCTTCTCGAGAAAGGCCTTCGAGCCCTCGTGTGCTTCGTCGGTCGTGTAGTAGAGGCCGGTCGCGTTGCCGGCGAATTCCTGCAGACCGGCCAGGCCGTCGGTGGCGACCAGGAAGGCCGACTTGAGGAAGCGGATCGCCGTCGGGCTCATGGCCAGGATCTCGTCCGCCCAGACGACGCCCTCGTCGAGCAGCCGATCCTGGGGCACGACGGCGTTGACGAGGCCCATCTGGAGCGCCTGCGCGGCGTCGTAGCGGCGGCACAGGAACCAGATCTCCTTGGCCTTCTTGTCGCCGACGAGCCGGGCCAGGAGCCCGATCCCGAAGCCGGCGTCGAAGCTGCCCACCTGGGGGCCGACCTGGCCGAAGATCGCGTTGTCCGACGCGATCGAGAGATCGCAGACGATGTGGAGCACGTGCCCGCCGCCGATCGCGAAGCCGTTCACCAGGGCGATGACCGGCACGGGCAGCGACCGGATCTGGCGCTGCAAGTCGAGGATGTTCAGGCGGGCCAGCCCATCGTCGCCCACGTAGCCGCCGCGACCCTTGACCCGCAGGTCCCCGCCCGAGCAGAAGGCCTTGTCGCCGGCGCCGGTCAGGAGGACGCAGCCGATCGAACCATCGTCTCGAATGCGACGAAAGGCGTCGATCAGCTCGGCCACGGTCTCGGGCCGGAAGGCGTTGCGCACCTCCGGCCGGTCGATGGTGACGAGGGCGATCCCGGTGCCCGAATGCTCGTAGCGGATGTCGCGGTACTCCACGACCGGCGTCCACGTGATCTTCGTGCCGTTCGTCATGTCGATTCCCTTTCGCTGGCGTGGAGTGGGGTCGGGCGAGCGATGAACTCGAGGAGCAGTGAGGCGACGCGGTCGGGAGCCTCGCGATGCGGGGCGTGGCCGACGCCTTCCATGATGGCCAGGCGCGCGCCGGGAATCCCCGCTGCAATCCCTCGGGCCCGCTCCGAACCGGCCTCGTCGAGCGCCCCGGCCAGCACGATGGTCGGCGCGTTCACGCTGGAGAGGCGGCCGTGGAGCGGCTCCATCGCGCCCTGACCGGCCCCGCGAAGCGACGCAGCGAGGCCGCCCGGACGGTTGCGCAGCCGCGCGGCGTGGAGGCGGGCACGGGCCTCGTCCCCGAGCGCCCGTTCGGGGACGAAGAGCGGCAGATTCTCCCACCGGTCCACGAAGGCTTCGATCCCCTCGCGGTCGAGAAGCCGCGCCAGCTGTTCGTCGGTGTCGCGCCGCGCGGCGCGGTCGGCAGGACCCACGATTCCCGCGGAGGGGCTCTCGAGCATCAACCTGGCAACCACGCCCGACGAGGCGACCGCCATCCGGAGCGCGACCCGCGCGCCGAGTGAGTAGCCGACCACGGCTGCAGGGGCGGCCCCAAGCCGGCGGAGGATGGCGGCCAGGTCCGCGGCCTGGCGTTCGATGGCGTGACGGGCCGGTTCGGCCGGTGAGTCGGACTCGCCGTGGCCGAGGAGATCGACCGTGATCGTTGTCGTCTTCTTGCCCAATGCGGGCAGGAACGGCGCCCAGTCGGAGCCGCGGCCGGTGAAGCCGTGAATCAACAGCAGCGGCGGGCCGACGCCACCGGTCCGCACCTCGTAGCTCGCGCCGTCGACATGGATGTGGCTCATCCGGCCCGCTCCCGCTCGCCGGCGAGCGCGGCCAGGGCCGACGCCACTGCCGCGGCCGCGGTCTGGTGAAGCTCGGCGTTGCGCGCCCGATCCGTTCGCAGCTCGACGACGCGCAAGCCCGGCCGGCCCAACTCGGCTTCGATGACCGCCCGCAGGTCCGCGTAGCCGCCACCTCCCGCGACGCCGCGCCTGAACCCGAATCCCTCGACGATCGGCCCGAGCTCGATCCCGTGCGGCGTCCCGAACAGTTCCTCGTAGTGGGCCGGGAGGCCGGCGCCGCGCGCCTCCGTCCGCGCCTGGGGCAGCAGCGAGAAGATCCCGCCGCCGTCGTTGTTCACCAGGACGACCAGGAGATTCGTCTCGTGCAGCCGGGCCGTGACCAGCGCGCCGAGATCGTGCAGGAACGACACGTCGCCGACGACGAGGACGACCGGGCCCTGGGAGACGGCGGCCGAGCCAAGCGCCGTCGAGGTCACGCCGTCGATCCCGTTCGCCCCGCGATTGCCGAGCACGCGGATGGCCCGTTCGCCCGTGGGTAGCCAGGCGTCCAGGTCGCGCACGGGCATCGAATTGCCGGCCCACAGCAGCCCTCCCGCCGGAAGGAGCTCGCCCAGTGCCCTGAAAGGTGCGCCCTCGAATGGCTCGTCCAGCCCGTCGAGCCAGGAGTCGAGAACACGGCTGGCGGCCTGCTCGGCGGCGAGCCAGGCCCGGGCCCAGCGGCTGCGCGGTTCCGCGCCCGGCTGCTTGCCCGCCGCCATCGCGCCCTCGACCGCATCGGCCAGCGCCCCGGCCGCCGACGCCGCATCAGCGTGAACGAACGTGGCCGGGACGACTGCCGCCTCGCGCCAGCCGCCGTCTCCGTCGACCACGAACAGCTCGGGACGGGCCGCCTCCATCAACTCCGTGACCGGCTTGGAGGTCGGCATCGCCCCGAAACGAATGACGATCTCCGGCCGGTGGGCGTCGATCCACGGACCCGGCCGAGCGATGTGATCGGCGTGGGCGAGGACGAGCGACCGATCGTGCGGACCGCAGCGCAGGCCGGAGAGCGGGTCGGCCAGGATCGGATAGCCGGTCGCGGCGGCGAGGCGGACGATCGGCTCGTTGACGCCAGGGTCGTCGAGCGGGCCGGCAACGATGAGTCCGCGATCCGCGGCGGCCAGCCGCCGGGCGATCGCGGCGACCTGGTCGCGGTCCAGCGTACGTCGTCCGGTCACGGCGGCCGCAAACGGCGCCCCGACGGCGGCGGGCTCGCGCTCGTCGATCAGACCGTCGATCGCGCCGAGGTCGTCCGTCGGGATGAGCGGCTCGCGCAGGGGCAGGTTGAGGTGGACCGGCCCCGCCGGCCCTTCGACCGCCGTGGCAACCGCTCGCCCGGCCACCGACCGGACGTGGGCCATCGTGTCCGGCGCCTCGTCCATCAGGGCAAGTTCCGCGAACCACTTCGCGTGGCGGCCGTAGAGGTGGTCCTGGTCGATCGTCTGCGGCGCGCCGCGATCCCGCAGCTCCGCCGGTCGATCCGCGGTGAGAACCACGAGCGGCACCCGCCCCAGCGACGCCTCCACGACGGCCGGCGCGAAGTTGACGGCGGCCGTCCCGGAGGTCCCGAGGAGGACGGCGGCTCGCCGCGTCGTGCGGGCAATGCCGAGAGCGAAGAACCCGGCCGAACGCTCGTCGATGAGGACACGCACTCGAATCCTGTCATGGGCGCGAAGCGCGAGCGCCAGCGGCGTGGAGCGGGAACCGGGACAGACGACCGCGTCGCGAACCCCGGCCCGGGCCAGCTCCTCGACGAAGGCGCGCAGCTGGCTCGGCCGGCCGCCACCCGTGCTCATGGCTCGTCTCCCGCGCTCACGGCTCGTCTCCCGCCCGGCCCAGTGCCGCCGCGACTGCGCGCATCTTGATCCTCGATTCCTCCCATTCGCGATCGGGATCCGAGTCGGCGACGATCCCGCACCCGGCGTAGAGCGTGACGCGGCGATCCTCAACCAGGCCACAGCGGAGGGCGACCATCAGCTCGCCGTCGCCGTCGGCGCTCAGCCATCCGACCGGGCCGGCGTACCAGCCCCGATCGAATCCTTCGTGTTCGTCGATCATCGCCAGGGCCAGGTCGCGCGGCTCGCCGCCGACGGCCGGAGTGGGATGCAGCCGGCCGGCGAGGGTCAGCAACCCTTCCTGGACCCGCAGCGTCCCGGCGACCTCGGTCACGAGGTGCTGGACGTGGCGCAGGACGAGCACGCCCGGCTCGGGGGCGATCTCGAGCCGGTCCGAGATCGGCGCGAGCTGGCGGCGGATCGCACGGACGACGACGGCGTGCTCCTCCCGCTCCTTCTCCGACGCCAGCAGCTCGGCCGCGAGGGCGGCGTCTTCCGCGGGATCGGCGCCGCGCCGGATCGAGCCGGCGACGGCAGCGGTGCGATAGGTCCGACCCTCGGCGCGGACGAGCCGCTCCGGAGTGGCGCCGATGAACTGCGCCTTCCCGCGCCGGACGGCGAAGACGGTGCTCTCGGGTGCGCTGGCGGCGAGGCGGCGAAGGGCATTCGGCACGTCGAGCGCGGCGGGCGAAGACATGTCGACGCGGCGGGCGAAGACGACCTTGTCGAGCCGGCCGCGACCGACGGCGCCCGTGGCGAGACCGACGATGTGGCGCCACTGCTGAACGGTCGGCCACTCCCCGTCGATCGCGAGCGGGGCGTCGGGCGGGGGCGGGCCGGGGGCGGCTGCGTGTGCCAGCTCCCCTGCGCGAGCGGCGACCTGCGTCCACGTTCGTTCCAGCCCGGCTGCCTCCCCGTTGGCCGCGGAGCCATCGGCGACGATCGAGGCGGTCAGCCACGAATTGCCATCGGATCGGAGGGCCGTCAGCGACGGAACGACCATCGAGCTGGCCCCGAACGGCGCCCAGGCGCCATTCGATTCGGGGGCGCGACCCGTGAAGCCCATCCCGCCCAACAGCACCGGCCCCACCCCGCGAACGCCGGCCGGCCGCGTCAGGCGGGCGCCCTCCACGAGCGATCGCCATGCGGCGTCGGCCGCGCCGAACCGTTCCGGGCCGGCAGGCTCGATCGACCATGCGCGACCTATTCCGACAAGCGCGAAGCCCTCGCTCGGTCGAAGCCACAGAGTGGCCTCCAGGTCGGTTTCGACGGCCGCCGAATAGAGGGCGATGGCGTCGAAAGGTTCGATCGGGACGCTGGTGGCGGCCAGCCCGGCGGCCGCGCCGCCCACGGTCGCTCCGTCCGGCGCCGTCACTTCGGCTGCTCCGGGAACGTGGCGAGAGGCGCGGCCGTGGGAACAGCGGCGATCGTCTCCGGGGCCACGCCGACGCTGCGAAGCAGGAGCGCCCGCAGAGTCGGGTACGCATCCTCGAGTCGCCCCGGCCGCTCCGCCAGCAGCCACCGCGCCACGACCTCGTCCAGCGCCCCGAACCAGACGACACTGGTGACGCGCGTATCGATCGGAGGGATCGTGCCCTGGGCAATGGCGTCGTCCAGGTACGACTGGATCAGGCGGGCGAATCGATCGTGCAGGGCGTTCGTTTCGGCCTGAAAGCCCCGTCCGCCCGCGCCGGCCTCGAAAAACAGGCGAGCCATCGTGCGATGGCCGGCGAACACCTCGAGCACCGTCGCCAGCGCGACCTCGGCCTCTCGGATCGGATCCGACTCGGCCGCAACGGCTGTCTCGACCTTCTCGATCAGCTTGTCGGCTGTGGTCCGCATCAGCTCGCGGAAGATGGCTTCCTTCGTCGGGAAATGGAAGTAGATCCCGCCCTTGGAGATCTCCGCCGCGGCTGCGATGTCGTCGATCGCGGTGTCGCGATAGCCGCCCTTCGTGAACGCCTGAAAGGCGCCGTCCAGGATCGTCTCGCGGCTGGCGCGACCATGATCGGCGGGTTGCGAGCGCTGGCGCCGCATCGGCTGTCTCCTGCGTGGTGAAGGCCAGGTGGCCGAACCGACCGACCGGTCGGTCGGTGACGATTCATCCTACTGCCGGTGGCGCGCGACGTCATGCGTAACCCTTTCGAAAGGGCGGCCTGGCGAACCTGTGCCCGTCGCGGGGCAGGCCCGGCGCATCCCGGGCCGCGTCCCCAGACCTTCGCGGTAACCCGAACCCACCCCTGGCCGGCGGGCTGCCCAGGCGGCTCGCCGGCTCCGGGGCTCGGAGATCAGCGCCAGGCGACCCGGTCGACGTCCGAGGCGCGGCGGTGCAGCGGTTGGGGCAGCGCGGCCACGTGCGCGAGCACGTCGGAGAGCCGGGCGGTGGCCAGAGCGACGACCGAATCGGCCGCGCCGTAGTAGAGCATCAGCCGGTCGCGCTCCTCGTCGACTATCCAACCGTTCGGGAAGACGACCTTGCTGACGTCGCCGACCCGCTCGTAGGGAGCCGTCGGCCCGAGGACCCATTCTTCGGAGCGGCGCAGCACGACCGTGGGGTTGTCGCGGTCGAGCAGGGCCATGCCGACGCGGTAGATCGGCCCCGATGCGGTCATGTGAGCGCCGTGGTACATGACCAGCCAGCCGTCCGAAACGAGCGCCGGCGGCGGCCCCAGGCCGATCTTGCCGGCATCCCACCAGGCCCCGTCGCGAGCTTCGATCAGCAGCGTGTGGTCGCCCCAATGACGCAGGTCGGGCGAGAACGAGGCCCACATGTGAGCTCCGCCACGGATCGGGGCGGGGCGGTGGATCATCACCCAGCGGCCGTCGAAGCGGGTGGGCAGCAGGGCCGCGTCCTTGTCATCGGGCGGCATCACCGGCCCCAGGCGCCGCACTTCGCGGAAGTCGCGGGTCATTGCCAGCGACACGAGCGGGCCCCGTCCGCTGTAGGCCGTGTACGTGATTGCCCATTCTTCACGTTCGGGCAACCACGTCAGGCGCGGGTCCTCGCAGCCCCACAATTCCTCGGGATGAGCTGGATCGGGCGCCAGCAGCGGCTTGTCGTCGAAGCGCCAGCTCGAAATCCCGTCTTCGCTGCGGGCGACGTAAAGCAACGAGATGCCCCGCAGATCCTCGACCCGCAGGAGCAGGACCGTCTCCCCGTCGACTCTGGCCGCGCCCGGGTTGAAGACCGCGTTGGCGCGATAGGGCAGGTCGCCCGGGGTGATGATCGGATTGGCCGGAACGCGGACGAAGAGCGGCTCGCCGCCCGGATCGGTCATTTGCTCACCTGCGCTACGGAAGAGTCAGGCCTGAAACGGCAGCCTCCGAAGACCGGCTGGCAGCCCTCAGCCGGCGCATGTGCTCGAGCGCGGTCAGCCACATGAGCGTCGATTCGGCGCCCTGGTTCAGGTTCACGCCGCCGGGGGTCAGCCCATCATGACAGCCGCCGGTCGCGGGAATGGCGACCGGCACGCTCATGTCATTGTCTCCGAGAAACCAGCCGTACGCCATCTCGGCCACCTTCCGATAGCGTTCCGCGGCAGTCGCGACAAACGCCGCCTCGGCCGCCAGCAGGAGCGAGGCGGCATCGATCGGCTGCTGGTCGAACCGCGCGGGCGAATCGCCGCGCCGCCACCAGCGCTCGTTGCCCACCAGAGAGAGCCGGCCCGAGTCGGTCGTCTGAGCCACCGTCAGCCAGTCGAGCACCCGGCACCCGGCTCGCAGCATGCCTTCGTCGCCGAGCCTGCTGCCGGCTGCGATCAAGGCTCGCGGCAGGAGGGCGTTCTCGTAGGTCACGACCGATTCGGGCCACGGCCAGTCGGAGGCCAGATCGGTGAAAGCACCCGCGAGCCGGACAGCGAGCGCGCGGAACGACGCCGGCACTTCGCCATCCGCGCCTCCTCTGAGGGCCGCGTCATACGCGAGCAGGGTCGCGGCGATGGGGCGCAGGCCGATCAGAGCCCGGGCCGCCGGCAGGGCCTGACGAAAGAGGCGGGCCGCGTCGCCGGCAAGCCCGGGGTCGGGGGCGTCCGCCATGGCGATCGCCAGCGAGAACAGCGCCCGAGCGTGGCAGTCCTCCGAGCCGATCTCCTCGAGCCACTCTCCGCCGGCCGATCGGAAGTTTCGAAAGCGGCCCTGGTGCACGTTGAAGGCAGCCGCCAGGAACGCCATCGACCGCCGCGCGCTGGCCTCGACCGCGCCCCAGCCCAGGGCGCGCGAGTGGAGGAGGTCGACCTCGAGCGCGCGCGCGACGTCATCGGTGCAGTAGCCGAAAGCCCGGTTGGGCCGTGCTCCGGTCGCGTGCTGCCACACGCCGATCTCGTCTCCGAGCTCGTCGATGTGGATCCGGCAGACCGGATGGAGCGGTCGCTCAACCACGGAGCGCCAACACTCGACCAGTCGGGGGAGCGGGCGTCGCGGCGGGGAGGTCCTCGGTGAAGGTGGCGATTCCGCACCGGCGAGGCGGATACGTCGAGACGAACGCGGTTTTGGGAATGATCCGCCTCCCGTCGAGGCTCAGCTGGCACACGGCCGTTCCAGAACCGGATCGACCATGCGGAGCGTCGCTGCCAGGTCGGCAGCCGGGTCAGCCTACGCCCCATCGGGCCTCCCGACAAATCCGACCTGGAGGGCGGACCCGGGTCCAGGCGAACCAGACAGGGTTGGCGTCGGCCGTGGGTGGCTTCGGAGGTCGGGCCCGGGGTTCGCGACCTCGGCCCCGGGTCGACGAGCTCGGTTTAGGGCAGCCACCACTGGGCCGGGTTCGACAGCACGCTCGCGGCGGCTGCCTTCTGCAGAACCGCAGCGGTGTCGGTGGACAGCCCATCGGTGAAGCTCAGACCCTCGGGAGACTGGCGGAACACGGCGGCGTAGAAGACGCACGCCGCCAGATACGTTCCGGCGGTCGATGGGTGGCTGCCGTCGTCCTGCCACAGACCGATGTCCGGGTTCTGGCGCCGCACGACGAACCACGTGACGCCGACGGGCGCCACCGGCGCCAGCAGCTCCGCCGCGATCGACACGTAGCCGATGTCAATGGACTGCTGCATGGACTCATAGTCGGGCATGCCATTGTCGGGCAAGCCATCGCGATGGGCCCAGGTCATGAACAGGATCGGCGTCTCGCCCCTCTGTCGGACCATGGCCACGAGGGTCCTGACGGCCGGATACATCGTGTACTCGCGCGAGCCCGCGACGGCTGGGATCTCACTCTGCTCCTGGAGGACGACGAAATCCCACTTGAGCGAATCGAGCTTGGGCGTCGTGGCCGGATCGGCGATGTGGTCGGCCAGCGTCGCTCCGCCCGTGGCCAGCGAGTCCGTTTGGACTGTGTGGCCGCCGGCCTGAGCCAGGCTGGCGAGCGTACCGGGCAGGTCGTTGACGTACGTGTAGCTGTTCCCGACGAAGAGGATTCGCAGGCACGAGCCGTCGCCCGGAGCACACGTCGGAGCGGCGCCGCTGCAACCCGAAATGGCCTGCAGCGCCAGCGGCGCGAGGAGCGCGATCGTCCTGAGCCGCGACAGGAAGGGGCGGTGATGAACTTTCATCGTCATCTCGTCCACGGAGCATTCGGGGGTCGCGGGGAGAGCCTTGAGTGAGGCGCCACGGCGAGGGCGGCGGGCCGCGAGGCGGCGCAGAGTGGCCGCGCGCCACCTGATGGTAACGCCAGGGCGTGGCCGTGCAGCCGCGCAGAACCGCGCTACTTTCGCATCAGGAATTCGCCCGCAAGAGAGTTGCCACGAGTATCCCGATTGGAGGCCCATTCCCGGCCGCCGATCTGGATGCAAATCGCGAGGGTCGACTCAGCGACATTCAGAAGCGCAGCCTCCGAGGGCTGCGCCGGAGCTTCGAAGTCCACGGCGCCCAGTACCACGCCGCGCCGGACGCGGGGATCGTCCGCCTGTTCGTCTTGCCGCGCAGCCATCGCCTCGTGAACATGGCTGCCCGATCCAGCCGGACCCACGCCCCCTTCGGGCGTGGTGAGCTGGCCGCGCGGCCGGGGTGTGGCTACCAGCCCCAGACGGCGAGCTCCGTGATCTCGATCGGAACCGAGTACTGAGCGGCGAAGCCTTCGAACGTTCCGCCCCAGGACTGATCCTCCTCGATCCAGTCGCGGTAGCGGGCCATGTAGGCCTCGAACTCGGACACCTGCGGCAGCTCCAGGGCTATGCGTGCCGACCCGCGGATCACTTGAACGTCGCCGCCGCCCGGGGTGCAATTGAAGTTCAAGGCGACCTTGGGATCGGCCATGATGTTGGCGATTCGGCGGGCGTTGGTCTTGCTGTAGACGACGATCCGCTCGCTTTCCTCGCCGCGCTCGTACAGGAACCAGACCGGCGCCGGCTGCGGGGCGCCCCGATCCACGGTGGTCATCCAGATGACCCGATCCCGGCGCAGCCGCTCCAGGACCCGCGCCCCGAGGGCGGTGGACTCGTCGAACATGATTATCTCCCGCTGACCACTCCGACCTACTCATGGTAGCCGCGCGCAGCCTGGTCAGCGGTGTGGCCCGGGCTGGGCCGTCGGTGTCGGCGGCATCGCCGGCTGTCGGTTGACGGCTACAACAGGCCTACGCCTCCAGCAGCCCGAGGACCCGGACAGATCCGGCCGAGTCCCCGTAAGCGACCCGCGGAGAATCGGCCGGGATCGCACAGAAGGCCATGACCGCGAGCTCGGGGTCAGATTCGGGGTCAGATTCGGGGCTCCACGAGGCGATCTCCCGCCCATCGGACAGGTCCCACATCCGAACCTTCCGGTCCAGGCCGCCGGAGACGATCCGCCTGCCGTCCGGGGTGACCGCCACCGCGTCCACCGGGCCGGTGTGACCCCAGAGCGTCCTCTCAAGCCGGCCGCTCTCAAGGTCCCAGACTTGAACCGTGTTGTCGTGACCGCCCGAGACGACCCGGCTTCCGTCGGGCGTGACCGCGACTGCCAGCACTGGCCTGGCGTAGCCCTTCAGGGCGCGCACGAGCAAGCCGGTCTCCAGGTCCCAGACCTGGACGGTGCCGCCGTCGCCGCCGGAGAGGGCAAACCTGCCGTCCGGCGTGATCGCCACTGCTCTCACGGTGCCGTCCCGGCTGGTGAGCGTGTGCTCGGCCCGACCGCTCGCAAGGTCCCAAACCTGCACCGAAGAGCCCGCGCCGCCCCATACGACCCGCTTGCCGTCCTTCGTCACAGCCACCGCATACACCGCGCGGCATCCAGCCTGGGTCGCAATCGTGTGCTCGAATTGACCGCTCGCGAGATCCCAGACCCGGACAACGTCGTAGGTGCCGCCGGAGATGATGCGGCGGCCGTCGGGAGTGACCGCGACCGCCCGCACCGAATCGAGGTGTCCCTGCAGCGTGCGCTCCAGCCGGCCACTTGCCAGGTTCCAGATCCGGATGGCGTGGTCATCGCCGCCCGTCACGAGCCGGCTGCCATCCGGTGTGACCGCCAGGGCTCGAACTGCGCCGTCGTGGCGGGGGATTGCACTTCGCCGTGACTTGCCCGGAGAGGTCGGGGCTGGCGCGAGCGGGCAAATCCAGGGCCTGGGGGCACGGTCGCGCACCTGATCGAGCAGGCCATCGATCCCGGGGCTGGAGAGGCCGCCGAGCCGGCCGGTCAGTTGCGAGGCCAGCCGATCCGGACGAGCGGCCAGGCAGGCCGCCGAGAGCACGAGCGCCCTGTCCACAGCTTCGACGTCGGGCGGCAGGGGTTGGCAGGCGAAGTCGGCCAGCAGGCGGATGATGCCGGCGACCGCCAGCTTCGCGCGGAGCCAGTCATAGTCCAGCAGCAAGCGGTTAAGGTCCCGGGCCCGATTGGCCTGCGCCAGGTGGTAGGCGATGTTCTCGAAGAAGTAGCCGTCGTTCGGACCCTGCGACCACGATCCATCGGGGCAGCGGGACCGGTAGCCGTCGACGAGGCGCCCGTGGGCAGCCGTAACGTTCCTTCGCCCGGTGACCGAACCGGCGCCGATCGCACCTGACTGTTCATCGACGATGAGCGCGCCGTCGTTCCCGCGCTGGACGAGCGAACGCTCGACAAGCTGGTCGGCGAAACGTGCGATTCTCTCGGACGACAAGCCCTGCGATCCCCAAAGCGCCTCGAGCGCTGATGGCGGGATCGGGCCGCGCCCGGCAAATACCGCGAGTTCCCGGTAGCGCTTATCGTCGGCGGGCTGCAGCCGGGCACCAGCGCGACTGCCGGCTTTTCGGCGGACGGCGACGGGCTCCGGCTCGACCGTACGGACGTCGGAGGAAGAGGTCGCCGCCGCCGGTTTAGCCGCGCGTACCACACTCTCGTCCGCGGACGCCGGCGACGCAGGTTCGCTCGGAGCCAGCCACCCGAGGGCCAGAAGCGCAAGACCCAGATCCGCCGCGGCCACCGACACGAGCATCGAAGCGTCGCCCGCGATTCCCAGATCGAGCGCGTTGGCGGCGGCTCCGAGGGCAGCCACGACCAACAGGGCCGCACCTGCGCCCCACAGAGTCTTGGTGTCGATCAAGCTGAGCTCGACTACCAGCCTGGCCCGCCAGCCCACCTTGCCATCCCCCGTAATCACGCTGGCTCCTTCCGCCGAGACAATAACGGGACGCGCCTACCTCAGCGCATCCCGGTGCATCCTACGCCGTTGCTCTGCCACCGCAAGAGGGCGAGGGGCCCGGCGCGGGTGAGCCGCGGCCGTGGCACCGGCCGGCCTGGCGTGAGTGGTGCGATTCTCCGGCGCGTTCGCGCACCGCCGGGAGATGGGCCCGGATGTCTCAACGGCAGCAACGCATGTCGGGCAGGTTCCGTGTCGACTGTTGCGCCCGGGTCTGTTTCGGGGCCTGGCCGGCGGGGTCACCTGCCAGCAAGAAAGGACAGCGTCGTCTCGATCCTCGGCCTGGCTTAGGTCGGCTCGACTCCCCCGCTCCTGGTCATATCGGCTTCCAGCCCCGACTTGACCGTGTCCGTGTCCGAACCGGGTTCTCAAGAGCAGCACCTGCACCGGCGAGACTCTGTCGGCGCGCGGCGACCATCTCGACGGGGATGCTTTGAGCAGGTTGCCGCGGGATCGACGGCGCACACGCCCAGGTCAGGGGCGACGCGACCTGCGGGACGACATCGCCGGCTGACCTCCCGGCCGCCCACGCGCATGCGCAGGAGCGTGCTCCTCACCGGCCGACTCCGTCACCGGCGCCGGCGAGATGGACCGGAATCTGGGAAAGGACGAGAATTCAGATATCGATTCTTCGTTCGGAGAGAGCACATGACCGCCGTCATTCGGACCGAGAAGCTCACCAAGTTCTACGGTTCGCACCGCGGGATTATCGAAGTGGACCTGGAGGTCCAGAAGGGCGAGGTCTTCGGCTTTCTCGGACCCAACGGCGCCGGCAAGACGACGACGATCCGGACTCTGCTCGACCTGATCCGGCCGACCAGCGGCAAGGCCTACATCTTCGACATCGAGTCCTCGGCCAACCCGGCGGCGATTCATCGAAGGCTCGGCTACCTGCCCGGCGAGTTCGCGCTGTACGATCGACTGACCGGCGGCCAGACGCTGGAGTACTTCGGCAACCTGCGCGGCGGCGTGGATCGCGCCTACCAGGCAACGCTGATCGAGCGCTTCGACCTGGACCCGAGCCGCCGCTTCCGCGAGTACTCAAAGGGCAACAAGCAGAAGGTCGGCCTGGTCGCCGCGCTACAGCACAAGCCCGAGCTGCTCCTGCTGGACGAGCCCACGGCCGGCCTGGACCCGCTCGTCCAGCAGACTTTCTTCTCGCTACTGCGCGAGGCCGTGGCCGACGGCAGCACGGTCTTCCTCTCCAGCCACATCCTGAGCGAGGTCGAGCGGAGCTGCGACCGAGTCGCGATCATCCGTGAAGGCCGGCTCGTGCGCATGGATCGCGTCGACGCTCTCCGGGATCTCGCCCACCACCAGGTCGAGCTCCGCTTCACCGGCGAGCCGCCGGCCGACGAGTTCAAGAAGCTGGCCGGCGTCAGCGACATCGAGGTCGAGGACCATCTGCTGCGGCTGCGAGTCTTCGGTCCGATCACGCCCGTGGTCCAGGCCGCGGCCCGCCTGGGCGTGACCGACTTCCTGAGCCGAGAGCCCAGCCTCGAGGAGACGTTCCTGGCCCAGTACGGCCGCGAGAGCGCCGAGGTTAAGTGATGGCCGTCGAAGCCGGCCGCCCGCCGATCGGGCAGATCGCGACAGTTTCGCTGTGGAGCCGGCTCTACGGCTTCGGCAGCATCTACGCCAAGACGATCAGAGACTCGCGCCTGGCCTTCATCATCGTCGCCGGTCTTCTGGGCGGAATCATGATCGTGGGCTGCAAGGCTTTCGCGGCTGGCTACTCCACGCCGGCATCGCGGCTGGATCTTCAGAACGTCATCGACAACATCCCGCCTGTGCTCAAGGGCCTCTACAACAACCCGGTCCACGTCGAGACGTTGGGCGGGTCTCTCTCGTGGAAGTACGGGCCCTTCTTCGGCCTGATCGCCGGGCTGTGGTCGATCACGGCACTCTCCGGGACGCTGGCCTCGGAGGCCCGGCGCGGCAGCCTGGACATGGTCGCCGCCGCGCCCTTCGGCAAGCGGCGGATCGCGATCGAGAAGCTGGCTGCCCACCTTACCGGGATGATCGGCGCGATGACCTTCCTGGCGATCGTCACCTGGGTTGGGAGCGCTGCGTTCGGCACGCTGCCGGGCGACGCGATCCCGATTCAGGGTGCCGTGGGCTTCGCGGTCTGGGTCGGGCTCATTGGCCTGGTTTCCGGGTCCGTGGCGTGGGCACTGGCACCGTTCGTCGGACGGGCCAGCGCAGCGGGCGTCGCCGGCGCGGTGATGCTCGGCGGATACGTCGTCAGCGGCTATCAGGAGTCGGTCCCCGCGCTGAGGCTCCCGGCAGACCTGACTTGGTTCCACTGGACGGCCGGGGACCTGCCGCTCGCCGGCCAGTACGACTGGCTCTCACTGATTCCGGTCGCCCTCATCGCCGCGGCCCTGTTCGTGGTCGGAGTCGTGGCCTTCGATCGGCGCGACCTTGGGTCCAGCAGCGCCATCCCGATCCCGGCCATGCCCGGCGCCTTGCTTGGGGTCCGCGGCCCGACCGGCCGCTCGTTCGGCGAGCGATTGCCGATGGCCCTGGCCTGGGGGATTGGCCTTGCTCTGTACGCCGCGCTGATCGGCGCCTCGAGCCGATCCTTTGC
>Ga0182027_10007749_pt1 | contig 15762 bp, 20 predicted proteins | sample 712E1DmetaG_FD_121300 | JGI IMG/M metagenome (GOLD analysis project Ga0182027, IMG submission 121300) | Permafrost microbial communities from Stordalen Mire, Sweden - 712E1D metaG (Illumina Assembly) | ecosystem: Environmental > Terrestrial > Soil > Wetlands > Permafrost | place: Sweden...
GCTTGTCGAATGTCAAGCCCTAAAATGAAAATAGTTAAAAATAGTTTGAGTACCTACATCTTGTATATCCCAATTTCATTGACCGAGAATTATATTCACTTGACAATTAGTTATATTTAATCTAATCTGATTACATGGCTAAACGCATTAACGAACGAGAAGCATTATTCATCGCCTACTATCAAACCTCCCACAATCAAACAGAATCAGCCATCAAAGCCGGATATTCCCCAAAGTCAGCCTCCAAGATAGGTTGTCAGTTAATGCGCAAACCGAAGATAATCAATGCCATAAAAGAGCAGGAATCAAAGAGAATCGAGGCAATATCAAAGGAATCCTTCATTGATATGGCGATATCCGATTACAAAGGACTAGAAATTACTGAAGCAAATAAACCAAGGTTCCTAGATATAGCGGGAAAAGCTTTAGGATACATCGGAGCGAATGAAGGGAAGAAAGAGCAAACAAACAACGTACAGATCAATCTAATCGGAAACGAATCATGCGCCGAAATGTTGAACAATATTAGACGCATGTTAAGCGACAATGCTTAGGATTATAGGATGTTCAAGCATAATAGCATGCGTGCTAAGTGCTTATGTACCAACAACATACAACAACACAAGTTCTATAACATATGTTATGTAAAGAATTATTATCCCATGAATTATTTGTCACCCAAGGGGGTGGGGGGAGCCGGATTTGGAGGGCGGGTGTGAATCTGAATCTACTCCCTAGAAAATTATATGAAAATTTTAAAGTGACTCATGGATGAAATAGTGGATGCTGTAGATAGTTCATCTCACGAAGTAATTACTCCGGAGATTATTCCCGCCGAAGATGGTGCATTCAATCACATCCCGAAGGCCGAGGCGGAAAATCTTCACAGGCGGTTTGCGTTGTTGCAGTTGGCGCAGAAGAAGCCGGAATCCAGATATTTTATTTACGGGGTTTGTTCCAAGGACATTCTTTTTTGGGTGAATCTTTTCGTGATGACTTACAATCCGAGGAAGAACCCAAGCGTCATTCCATTTATTACTTATCCCTACGAAGATAAATTAATTCTCGAACTTGTCGATTCTATTCAGAATCAAAAAGATATTCTTGTGGAAAAATCAAGAGACATGGGAGTGACTTGGTGCGTGCTTCTTGTATTCTGTTGGTTCTGGCAGTTTAAGGGAGAAGGGTTCGATTTCTTGGTAGGAAGCCGCAAAGAGCAATACATCGATGGGATTGGGAACATGGACACTCTTCTTGAAAAGATTCGGTTCATTGTTAAGAGTCAACCCTCATGGATGAGGCCGGAAGGATTCAATTGGAAGCAGCACTCGAATTACATGAAATTGATTAATCCGAAGACACAGGCAACCATCACGGGGGAGGCTACAAATGCGAACTTTTCGAGGTCTGGTAGACGACGTGCTATCTTTTTTGACGAGTTTTCTTTTTGGGAAACTGACGCAGAAGCGTGGCGTGCAAGTGCTGACTCAACTAATTGTCGAATCGTGGTATCTACTCCCTGTGGACTTAATAACCAATTTGCCAAGTTACGACACTCAGGGAGTATTGATGTCAAGACCCTCCACTGGAAACTCCATCCAGAAAAAGACCAGGCGTGGTACGACAACGAGTGTAAGAGAAGGAACCAAGATAAAGTCGAAATCGCACAGGAACTCGATATTAATTACGAAGGGTCGGAAGAAGGAGTGATGTTTGATTTTCAAGAGATGAAGAAGGCGACTAGGAATAGTCCGCTTATGAGTCCCGACAGAATTGTTGTTGCCTTAGACCCTGCTGGAGAAGGGGAGGATGAGGCCGTCTTCTACGTTATGAATAATGGGAATGTCGTGGAGAGAAAGTTCATCAAGACTTCTACTGATCCGCAGTTAGCGGCAGAAGCATTGATGTTGTGTAATAAGTATAAGGCGCAGGTGTTCATTGCGGACAGCATCGGGAACTCTGTCGCTGATATATTATCAAGTATATTAGGAGACAACAAATATCACTTAAAAGTGATAAAGTTCAAAAGTAGCGAGAAGGCGAAAGACCCGACTTACTTTAATAGAAGGGATGAGGTTTATCATTCTGCTTCGGTGCAGATGAAGAGTGGGAATGTGCAGATTGATGATGATTACACTTTGATGAAACAGTTGAATGCGACGAAGTATTTGAAGGATAACGGAAGGATTTATATTTCCGCAAAAGAAGAAATTAAGAAGTTGATTGGGTCAAGTCCTGATAGAGCGGATTCCTGGGTGCTTGCGGTGGAAGCATTGAAGTACACTCATTCCAGGACTGAGGTGGAACAAAGAGATAAGTTTAGGGTGGTGAGACATTTTGGAGAAGTTGAGAGTGGAAAAGAATATGGCGATTGGCAGGATGACCTGTAATAATGAGATAAGATTTTATCTTGAGAAAGAGGCGGTGGAACCGTTCTTCGACTCTTACAATCAAGAAATGTTTGTCTGCCATGCAATAATAGATAAAGCACGGTATCTTAACGAAAAACCTGTGACCCTTGTTATTAATAAGGAAATTCTTGTGAGGATTCTTAAATCCCACATAGAGAATATCAAACATATCCTTGGAGATGAATGATGCCTACCGATATTGAACCGCAAGAGAAGACCCAAACCATATCCCAATCAGGAAGTCCGAGGCATGAGTTCATTAAGAAGTTAGCGCAGAAGGTTAGACAAGATGATGATGATAGGAGCGTGTGGAAGGATAAACAGGTAGTTGCTTATAACGCTCGTCTTGGTCTTAGACGCAGGACTAATCGCCCCTACCCTGGAGCCTCAGAAGTTCCCATCCCAATTACAGATAAGTTTATCACCAAGTTGAAATCAATGTTTGTGAGTGTCGGAACTTTGATGAAGAAACAGATTGTGGTGACTCTTGATGACGGAGAGGTCGCTACTCCAGAAACAAAATTAAGTGCGGATAGAATTGAACGGGCGTTAAATAATTTGGTCAGGAAAAGAGATTTCTCTTGGGCGAAGAAACTGACTCTCTTCGTGGATTACTTCTTAGAGAATGGGCATGCAGTATTCAAGATTATTGAGAAGTTTTATTCCAAAACGATTAATCGGACTATTAACATTGAGGATAATTATTCTCCCGAAGATATTAAAACGCTAAAATCCATGAAGAAGACAGATCTTAGGATAATTCTTTCTCAGAGGGAAGAGATGGATTTAGAGGATGAGGATGATTTAAAACAGATTGATAAAGCGATTGAACAATTTAAAGCGGGGAAGAAGGTACTGACATTCGTGAAGAAAGATGTTTATTCCGAACCGACTGTCATTCCTGAGCGTGGCATCCGAATTATCGTTCCTTCTTCTGGCACGGAGACACAGCGTCTTCCCCGAATTACTCATGACATGTGGATGACGTATCAGGAGTTGAGAGAAAAAGCGGATAAGAAGATTTATGACAAAGGAGTGGTGGATGCGGTTAATCAAGAAGGCGGGACGAATGATGATAACCTTACGAATTCTTCTTGGGCGGTTTCGGAAGGGGTTAGTACGTTGGATATTCGTGGGGGACTCTTCAACGTAAGAGAGTGTCAGACCTGGTATGAGAATGAGAAATGGGTGTTTACATGGATTGAGGAAGCGGAAGATAATCCTGGGAAGGATGATGGGACAAAAGATATCAGAGTGCTTCAGGAGATGAAACTCCCGTATTCTCACGGGATGTGGACTTATGTGAAGCATGATTATGAGGTGAAGAATACGAGATGGTATTCGAGCAGGGGAGTTCCGGAAAAGATTCGAGGACTTCATCAGACGATTGAGAAGATGTACAATGCAAGACTTATTAGGGATGAGTACAATAACGCTCCCATGTGGAGAGTAAGTAAACAGTTGGGAATGTCTGGGGATGAAATTAGGATGAGACCTGGGCAAGTCGTAGAAGCGGAACTTGGTGAGATTGAGATGCTGAATAAGGGTATCACCACCGATGTATCTTCGGAGCGGTTAGAGCAACAAGCCAAGGCTTACGCTGAGGAGTACCTGTCGATTACAGACTTCTCAAACCGCTCTGCTGTTAATCAGGGGAGTGCCAGAACTGCGACTGAGATGCAGTTGATTAATCAGAGCAGCACCCGACAGGTGAACATGGATATCGCATTGTTCCTTGACACTCTGAGCGAGGTTGCTCAACACATGTATCTTATTTGCAAACAGTCTGTTGACCGACCGATGAAGATTGGCGGGGTCATGTTAAGACCGGAAGATTTCTTAGTGAAGGTAATAGTTTCCTGGAGCGGAAGTCTCGATGCTACTGACCCTCAGATGCAGATGGCAAAATCGATGCAAAGAATGCAGACGGTGATGAGTGCAGGACAACCTGTTGGAATTGTAACACCCGTCAATGTGTTTAATATGCTTCAGGATTATATTGACGCAGACCCAGATGTGGATGTAACCAGTAAGTACATCACTGCCCCACAATTTGCTTCAGCGGATCAACAAGCAATTCAACAGAATGAATTAGTAAGAATATTTAATGGGTTTGATGTCCCAGTGTCTCCCGATGATGATGATAATGTTCATCTTCAGGTGATTGAACAATGGGCGCATACCCCGCAAGGTTCACAGATGATGCAACATCCCGATATCTCTCAGTTAGTTAATAAACACACACAAATCCACATTCAATCGGAGCAAATGAAAAATGGAATCCAAGCCCAAAAAACGGCAGGTTCGCAAGGCGCACAAGGCGACCCCAGAGCTGCCAAAGTCGCAACCGCTTCAAGATAAACCGAGTAAGGCAGAAACTCTAATCAAATTCAACGGGGATTTAGTTGAGTCCCTGAAGACCCACCAAGGTTGGAGTATCGTTCAAGAGTTGATTGAAGAGGGGGTGGCTTCTGTCTGCGGACGCTGGACGAATGGATATTACTACGAGGGAGAACTTACTCGTGGTGGAAAGAATAAGGATTATCTCTCCGGATATCAGGAAGCACTATCCCAGTTATCCAATCGAATCCAAGACTTTGTTATTTCCAGAGATAAAATGATTGAACGAAAGAAAGCGGAAGAGCAGTACGAAAAAGGAGAGGTTTATAATCCCTTCCTAGAAACGGAGGAGTAACATGGCGAAAAAGAAAAAAGGTAAGAAAAAAGGATGTTGCTAATATGAGTAAGAAAATTGATATCAAGAATTTGATATCGAATTTAAAGAAAGCTGGAAAGAATAAGACGATTCCAAACAGCACCCTATCTAATGATCTTACGAAGTCCTTGGTTCATCCCACATTTAGAGAGAGGGATATGAGGAAGGATGCGATGGATATGGGTGCGCATATGTCTAAAGAATATTTCTGGGAGAGTAAGTGATGTCACAAGAACACTATGGTCAGTTCGATAAAGAAACTTCAGTGCAGAATTATGAGTGGCACAGAACTCGTGCGTTGAAGGAAATGAAGAAGAGTAATCCGGAAGGAATGAACAGAGTGATGTTTAATTTAAATGCTGTGGAAAAGAAGCATGGAGTAAAGGCTGCTAATGAACTAGCAAGAGAATTGAAAAGAAAATGATTCCTCAGAAGCTCGATGAAGAAATCAGTCGGTGGATTAAAGAGAAGAAGTACGGGAATATCCAGATTAATTTCGCAGGTGGGAAGATAGTGAATATTAATCGGTTGGAATCTTTAAAGTTGGAGACCATCGGTGTTCCTTGTTTATGTGCGGAAGTTACCACGATTGTAACTAAGTTTGACACCAAGTGATAGAATAAACCTATAGCCCCAAAGCTATTAAAAAACTTGAGTAATAGTCGCTAGGAAGACTATAAACTCCTTGGGAGAAGTAAATGGTCGAAGAAACGAAGGTTCCTGAAGTACCTGTGGCTGAAGTTAAACCCGAAACTCCTGCCGAATCGCTCATTGATAATCGTCGTGCAGAGATAGAGAAGTTGGTGATTGCCGAGAACGAATCATCTCCTGTTCAGACCGAGGTTGTTCCAGTAGTGGAGAAGACCGAGGAACCATCCAAAGACGATGCAGTGGTCAGTGATGACCCCATCGAGAGGATGAAGAAATCGGTGCAGAAGAGAATCGACAAGGTGATTGCCAAGAGCAAATCTGTTGAAGAGGAACTTGCTGAGACTAAAGCAGAACTAGAACGGTTGAAGAATGGGACAAAGACTCCCGAAACAACGCCAACAACAAAAGACGATGCGCCCCCTACTGTTGAACAGATAGAGGCGTACATCATCAAGATGCGGGAAGAGGGCAATGTGAAGGAAGAGATTGCCGCAACTCGTTACTTGATAAAAGTCGAGAAGGATATGGCGATTAAGGAAGTTAAAGAGTCTCAAACTAAGTCGTTTAAGGAAGCCGAAGCTCAAAAGAGTAAGCAACTCAATGATTGGACGATGCTCTCAAAAGATTATGAGACAACGAATCCAAAAGATGAGTTGAATCTCTCTAATCAGAATGGAATTCTCTATAAGACTGCGTTAGCTCTTTATAACGATAAGGAGTTACACAAGGACTTTTACGATAATTCAGATGTAATCATGGGATTTCGTAGAGCTGTTGCCGACGCTTACCGAGAGATTCACCGACAAGGTCTGATTAAAACTCCCAAGGGAGAGGTAGTTATTCCTGAGCGAAAGACCAGAGCAGTGCTTGCTGACCCAAGTACCGACTCTTCTGAAGAAGTTGCTCAGCCTAATAATTCCAATTCCCTCTCTGATGCCGAGAAGGTAAGAGAAGAAATCAAAGCTAGGAATAAGAATCGGTTTATCCGAAAGATTCCTAATCAATAACCGAGGTATTTAAAATGGGACAACTTTTCGCAACGAACTCGCTTGGCGGGTTTTTGACGAATAATCAGTTGTCTGCTCAAGTTCGGTACAAAGCACAGACGCTCCAGAAGTTTCGTCAATTCTGCGATCTGGAACCTGCCGCTGGTACTAACCGTGGGAACAAGGTGTTCTTCGATAAACTCTCGAACATCTCTACTGCGGGTGGAACTTTGACGGAAACTGACACGATTCCGAAACGGCAATATACGATTACGCAGGGAACTCTTACCATTAGTGAGTATGGGAATTCTATTCCTTTTACTCAGAAGGTGAAGACTCTTGCGGACATCGCAGTTCCGGATACGATCAAGACGGTACTTCAAAACGATATGAGAGTTGTGTTGGACAGTGCGGCTGCCGCTCAGTTCTACACGAATGATTATATCGCAACTATCACGAACACCGCTACAACGACCTTTGGTTCTGCTGGGACGGCTCTCGCCACTTCCACTGGGAACATGTCGGATAAGAACGTAAGAGACATCGTGGACAGGATGAAGACTCTTCTCATCCCTCGCCGTGAAGATGATAATTACGTTTGCATTGCATCCACGAATTCAATCCGTGGGTTGTATGACTTCTTTGAAGCGAAGGCGCAGTTCACCCAGATTGACCCGCTTTATCGTGGGGAAGTCGGGCGTTACTACGGCTGCCGTTTCATCGAGGAAACGAACTATCTCAGCAACGCCAAGGGTTCTGGTGGTATCTTCGGCGAAGCGATTTTCTTCGGTGCGGATGCCGTCCGTGAGGGCGTAGCAATCCCTGAGGAAATTCGTATCGCTATCCCCAGTGACTATGGTCGTGACCAGGGAATCGCTTGGTACGCATTGCTGGGTTTCCAACAGGTGTGGGATTTCTCTGACGATGGTCAGACCCGCATCATCACTGTAACCTCACTCTAAGAAAGGGGAATAATATGGCTACTGGTTCTAAAGGCGGTCGCACATACTCTGACCCTTCTTATGGGTCGGTTAAAACAATGCAGTTCAGCGGAGTCATTACCGCTGGAACGAGAGCAACTGCCGTTGTCGAAACGATTGTTCCTATGAATCCAATCACGATTGTTGATTGGCAGATTACGAACACTACGCTCGGCACGGGTGGTTCTTCTCAGTGGGTTCTTGCGGCTACTTCGGCTGCTGGGACTTCTGCGATTGGAACGATTATTTTCGTCGGGACGCATGCGGCGAATGTAAACGTGGAAGGTTCTGCAACGGAAACTACAGTGTCTACGGGTGGTTCAATCAACCTGTATTCAATTATTAGTACCTCTGCGGGGCTTACCTTGCTTCCTAGAATTTCTTATCGGGAAGCATTCCAAGCAAGTGATAATTAAGTATTGATGAGTGGGGCTGGGGAGTTCTAATCGCTCCCCAGCCTTCTTCATAACCCTAAGAAGGGAATGATGGATTATAAAAAAGTAATATCCTGCCGATGCTGTGGGTCAAATAATTTAGTAAAGTATCTTGATCTGGGAGAAGTTCCCCTGGCGAATAACTTTAATTCCTCGAAATCTTATCCCATTGAAGTTCTCCTGTGTATGGATTGTTCTCTGTCAATGCTGAGTATTGTCGTCAATCCGTTGATTCTATATTCCTCCTACCCCTATCATTCTTCAGTGTCAGAGACATTCAAGAATCATTGCGGTGAGATGGCAAAAACCATAAAGGATATTCTTGGGACTCCCAATCCACTCGTTTGTGATATTGCTGCAAATGATGGATGTTTATTAGAGCAATTTAGAAAAGAAGGATTTTACACTCTTGGGGTAGAACCCGCTGAAAATCTTGCGAATGAGTGTGAAAAAAAGAATCTTGGGGTTATCCACGGATTCTGGGATTCTGAATCTTCTAAAAGAATTGCGGCATGTGATGTAATAACAGCAACTAACGTATTTGCACATGTTGATGATATAAAAACATTTGTGAATCTTGCTAAGGATAAACTTAGATGTTTCCACAAAGGAATTATGGTTATAGAAGTTCCTTATCTTGACAACCTTCTTAATTATGTTCAATTTGATACAATTTATCACGAGCATCTTTCCTACTTTCTTTTTAAACCGCTTGATGTTCTATTCAAGAGTTTAGGAATCCCAATTTTCAGAGTAGAAAAGATCCCTATTCATGGGGGTTCTCTAAGAATTTATGCTTGTCCTTATGAGAGACCCATCGAGGATTCCGTAGAGCATTTACTCATGGAGGAGGAAAATTCTAATCTTTGGAATTTAAATACTTATAAGGATTTTTCAGAGAATATAGAATTCATAAGAGAGGATTTACCATTCCTTCTGTACTCTTTAAATGAGGAGGGGAAGAAGGTTATGGGATACGGAGCTTCTGCGAAAGGCATCAGTCTTCTTAATTATTGCGAGATAGATAATGAGGTTATTCACTCCATCGTGGATGAGACACCGGATAAACAGGGAAAGAGAACTCCAGGAAGTGATATCCCGATTGTTCCGTTTGATGCGTTTGAGAAAGAGAAGCCAGATTTTATTCTTCTTCTCGCTTGGAATTTTAAGGATGAGTTGATTAAGAAAACAAAACATCTTGGTGCGAAGTATATAGTCCCAATTCCCCAGGTGGAGATTCTATGAAGACCTGTTTTATTAGTCGTCTTGGTGGAGCTGGGGATATTCTTCACGCCTCTCATTTGCCTAGACTTATCAAGGAACATTATGGTGTTACTCATATTACTTTTGAAACTAATTATCACGGGATGCACATTTTGACCGGAAATCCATTCATTGATGAGTTACAATTTGTGGATGTAAATAAGATGACGTTTAATCGAATGTCCAAGAATCTTGAATGGGCTAGATATCAATACGATATGGTGTTTAACTTTGCGAATACTATTGAAAAGGAATATTGTTGTAATGAGAATGATTGGAGATATTACACTGGAGATAAATGGAGAAGAGAGAATCTTGGAAAGAATTATTATGATGTAATGACGGATGCGGCTGGACTTCCCGATAGTTATTATGGGAATAGGGGACAACTCTATTATACCGATGAAGAACATAAAATCTGTAAGGAATGGATTGATGAGAAGCATAAGAAATACGACCTTGTGTTTCTTATAAATCTTTCTGGTTCCACACTTCATAAGAAGTTTATTCAGGCAAAAAGTGTTGTTAACCAAATTCTTAATAAATATAAAAATTCTTTGGTAATTCTTACTGGAGATGAGTATTGTAAGGAACAGGTATTCGAGCATGAGAGGATCATTAGTTATGTCGGAAGCAAGATTAATGGATTTAGGTCTGTTTCTCTTAAATGCAAGTATGTGGATTTGAATATTTCACTTGAGAGCGGTCTTGCGTGCGTGGCTCATTCCTGGGATGCTCCAACCCTTCAATTACTCACAGCAGCTTCTCCGGATAATCATGTAAAGTATGCGAAGAATGCTTATTGGCTGCAGTCTCTTGTTTCATGTTCTCCTTGTCACAAGAACCCAAGAGAATATTTTGGGTGTCCCGTTCGTGAGCAACATCCATCCTGTATATTCTTTAACGAAGATTTAATTGTGGAAAAAATAGAAGAGGCGTTGGGTTAATGGCGATAGCGAAAGAACTTCCCATAGTAGTTCCGTTCTTCATGCAGGAGTGTCCCTTATGTGGTCGTTCTAACCGAATGGTGGTGAAGGGGGTCTATATTAAGGATGACAAAGTAGAATTATATCCTGATATTGGTTACTCTTTCTGTAACTGTAAAAGCATTTTCTATACTAACTATGAGAATATTAAGGTTAAGACTCATATTGGATTTCAGTATTATGAGAAACCCTACGAGGAAATGAGGAATGTGTATGAGTCACTTCCTTCTGGGAATACACTAAAGTTTAACATGCCAGACCCATTTTTCTGCGAATGGGGAAATAATCCATATGAATTTGAACATTGGAATCCAAGAATGAATCATATATTGTTTGATATGGGACAGTTCTGTGAGGATGCTAAAGAAATAGGGTTTGAGGTGATGTCTGCAAGGCGAGTATTTGATGTTGATTCGGAATATCCAAAAACAATGGAGATTGTGTTACGGAAACCGTAGATAAGTTTCATGTTCTTTATAATAGCAACTTTCCAACTTCTAAATGGATGGGGATTGAGATATTGAAATGTCCATTTGACCTTTGGATAATGCAGGAAATTATCTATGAGTTGAAACCGGATTTGATTATAGAGACTGGGACTTTTAATAGTGGAAGTGCGATGTATTATTGCGGGTTATGCGATCTTCTTGGAAAAGGAAGGGTCATAACTATCGACATTGAGTTTAGAGAGAATCGTCCTAAGCATAAAAGGCTCCGTCATATTCTTGGGTCGAGTACGGATGAAAATGTAATAAATGAAGTTACAAAAGAATGTGATGGGATGGGAACAGTTCTCGTTCTTCTTGATTCAAACCATGAACCAGAACATGTATTAAAAGAGATGTATTCTTACGAGAGATTTGTAACTTCTGGGAGTTATCTTATTGTAGAAGATACAGCACTTCATGGTAATCCGATTCATCCAGAGAGTTTAGATGATCCCATGAGAGCAGTAGATGAATTTATGAGTAGAACAAAACATTTTATGATTGATAGAAGCAGGGAGAAGTTTTTAATGACCTGGCATCCAAGAGGATTCTTAAAGAAGCTATGAAAGAGATATGTGTTGTAATTCCGATGTTCGGAAAGGAAGAATATACAAGGAAATGTACGGATTTGTGCATAAAACATTCTGGAATCGTACATGATATCGTGGTGGTGGATGATTGCAGTCCTATTCCTTATGCGGATAATAGGGTTCATATTCTCCGCTTGGAAAAGAACAGGGGGTACACTGGGGCTACTAACGAGGGAATTTTATACGCTCAAAAAAACAACTATAAGTATGTATTGCTTCTGAATAATGATACGGAACCATTCCCATATTTCTTAAGGATTCTCTATGATGCGATGGAGAAAGACCCAGTGATTGGAGTGGCATCTTCCTCCCGAAAGATGGTAACAGATTCTCCATACTGCATCGAATTATTTGGAGAAGACCTAATCCGTGGTTATCAGAGAATGTGCGATGAGAAGACAGACCTTCCCGATGTAATCCACACTCACTGGGTTCCTATCTGCTCGGCACTCGTCCGCATGGACATGATTCGAGAGATTGGGATATTGGATAAGCATATGAGGACTTGGTGTAGTGATAATGACTTCTGCATAAGAGCTAATTTTCATGGGTGGAATACTTCCATAGTTCCAAAGTCAAGAGTTCTGCATATTCATCAGGTGACTACAGGGAAGACCGATACTCATAAGTTGAGCGAAGGGGTATACGCAGATCAGAAGGTTCTTTTGGAGAAGATGGCGAATGTGAAATATGCAGAGTTGATGAGCAAGGTTCCTCTGGATTGCGAGAGTAAGACTTATGGGAAATTAACATTCGAGGTTTATAAGAAAACATGAAAATTCTAGTATTTCGTTCCGGTGCTTTTGGAGACCTTGTAATTTTGACACCAGTTCTTCGTCATCTTCACAAACAGGGGAACGAGTTGACTGTGGTTACTAGCACTCGTGGGATGGAAGTTCTAAAGAACAACCCCAACATCAAGAAACTTGTTCAGCACAAGGAAGATACCCCGATTAATGATTTGTCGGAGCATCTGGAGTGGCTTAGGAAAAAGATGGGTTGTGAGAAAGTGTTGGACTTCTCGGAGAGTATCGAAGTGAGTCTTTCTCAGCACCCCAGAAGCCCTAATTACAAACTCTCGAAACTAGAGCGATTGGCTCGGTTTAACCGAAACTTCTATGAGTATTCCTTTGAGCATATTGGAGAGAAGTGGGAGGGAGTAGACCTGACCCCAGAATTATTCTTCGAGGAAAGAGAGTCTTACCAGATAAGAGACCTAGGGACTCGTCGGTGCGAAGAACTTCTAAAGAAAGATTGCTTCAATGTGCTTATTGGAATGAGCGGGAGTGGTGGAAACAAAGCATGGCCCTGGACTCAGGACTTAGCCGAGAAGATTTGCGAGGAATATCCCGATGTTCACATCATCACCGTTGGCGATGAGAAATGTAGACTCATTGAACCAGAAATTGAAGGAAGGATTACTAATCTTTCCGGACGAATACCCATGAGAATGGCAATGCAGTTTACTGGGTTAGTTGACCTTGTAATAGCTCCAGACACTGGGATTATTCATGCGGCTGGGTGTTATCCTACCAAAAAAATATGCTTACTTGGTCATAATACAAGGGAATCAATCACTAAATACTTCAGGAACGATTATTCTATAGAGGCTGACCCAATCCTATCGCCCTGTTCCCCATGTTTATTCCTTGTCTATGATATGAAATTTCAGTGTCCACTTGATGTTACCGGAGGAAGTCTTTGTATGAGTAAGGGTATTCCAATGATGAAAGTATATGAAAGGTTCAAGGAAGTTTATGACTCTCAATCTAAAAAAGGAAGCTGAGACTCTTAAAGTTGGAGATATAGAACTTGGGACATGTCCTGTGTGCTTGTCCTACGTCTCCCACATTTACTTCATGCAGGATGCAAAGACGAAGACACAATCCAAGTGGTATTCCTGTGCTTGTGGGGTTGTATGGAATTCACAGAAGCCGAACATTATTTATGACAGGAAATACTGGGACAAATACGATCAGTTCGATAAGAAGTTGAAAGATGCGTATGAATATCCAATAAGAATCTATGCTCCGTTAATTGAGGAACTTATCTATGGGAGAAGAGTATTGATTATTGGTCAGACCACTAATCATCAATGCGAGGAGTTCAAGAGAAGGGGATGGATTCCCACAGTCATTGATAAGAACAATACATTTGATAATGATGATGGATATATTTCTGATAACTTTGAAACCCATGAGTTTCCAGAATCCGAGAAATACAGTATGGTTTGGATTTATCATACCTTGGAATGCTTTGAGAAACCAGTGGAAGCACTATCCAAAATCAAGAGCCTATTGACCGAAGATGGTATACTATTTATAGGGACACCTGATACGGATTTCATCCACACGAGAGGTTCCTGCGGGTTTATCCATTGGAAACCTGATATGAATTATTTGATGTGGAATAAACGATCTTTAATACGCCACCTAGAAACTCTAGGATTCAACGTAATCATGGCGAGACAGAATTACGAGCATCGTTTCCCAATATGGGACGACCTCCACTGTATCGCTCAAAAGAAATTCTTCTAGGAGGCTCACATGGCAGTCGTTACTTCCACAGTTACCATAGACACGGGTGAATGGGTTTATATTGATGTTACAGGTATCGGTCACACCGTAAATAATGGTCAGACGTTCAGTTTGACTGTGAATGATGTATCTGCAACAGTTGTTGAGTATTCAATTCCTACAGCACAATCAGTAACTACCACTGATGGGTATACAATAAATTTTCGTCCAAGAAAAGGAATGGCTTCAGGAACCACTGGAAATGAAGCATTCTACAAAGGAAACTTCACGGATGCTGGGGGTGGGACTGACCAATATTCTCGTAGAGGAGAAATCTGTATTGAATGTCCAGTGACTAAGATTGTTCAGCACTGGAAACCCCTAAAAATGAATCCATCGGACTCAGACTTTGGTGCTGCGGGAACTATTACCATGACTGTTGAAGATGAATTTGGTCATTTGATGGTTATGCCAGCTCCCTCAGTTGGCGGTTCAATCACAGTCGGTCAAGCAGCATAAAGGAGAAATAAATGGCTAATTATACAGCGACTAAAACAGTAAATGTCTATAACACAGTTGAAGAGGCTGTGGCTGGGTTAGAAACTATGATTGAAGCAACTGCGGTAACTCGTCTCAACATGAAGTATGACGTTATCCAAATTAGACCCAATAAATTCGCCGCATGGTTGGTTTATACCGCTGAAGCATAAAAGGAGGTATTACTGTGATTAACGATACCTTCAAGAGAATCCAGGTTCGTGCGATGGCAATGGTGCAGAATACTAGCACCTCAACTTCTAATGCTAATGATTTACTTCCAAAAGTAAAGGATTGGTGTAGAACTCGATACGATAGGATTCTCCGAAGTTTTCCATGGGGAGAACTCACTCGCAATTACAACTTATCGATTGTATCTGGAACAAGAGATTACTCCCTTCGCTATGACCTTGAGCAGATAATCAAGATGTGGGATACCACTCACGGAAAAGAAATAACAGCGTTGGATATTCGTGACCATATCAGATTTAATGCGATAATCAATGAAGTATCCGGAAATGTTCAGACTGGTGTTGCGGATAATTATGTTGAGATTGGTTCTAAAGCTTGTTCCGCATTAATGTCGACTGCGGATAAGATTCAGGTTCTTTCTACTTCTGCATCAGATGTTACTCCAATGCAAGTTAGGGTGTCTGGAGAAGTAAGCGGAATTCAGGCATCAGAGAATATCACTCTGACTGGTGTAACCTCCGTAGACTCCACGAATACTTATGATTCTGGTTCGGAACTCACAATCTCTGTTGGAACGAGTAATGGTTCCTTACAGGACTGTGCTGGGGTTGTTACGGTTCGTGAAAAGACTACTCCTGCGAATATAATTGCAAAGTTATCGCCCACTGAGCGTTCTCCGTTATTCCAATGGATTAGACTCTCTTTAATGCCGTCCTCTAATGCTACATATCAAATTTGGTACAAAAAGAGTTGGATGCCGCTTGTGAATGACTTAGACGTTCCGATTATTCCATGTGCTAACGAGATTATTGAGGGGATTATTGCGGATGCTTTATTTGAGGATGGACAGGTTACTGGAGCGCAGGGACAGGAATCGAAATTCGCAAATAGCGTAAAAGAACTATGGATTGCATCACGCCCAAGAAATCTCATTAAACAGATTGTTCCTGATAATGGAGATCCACAAGCGTTTGGTCAAAGAAATCTTTATGATTTTGGAGCGTCCTACTAA
>Ga0182027_10007750_pt1 | contig 15761 bp, 13 predicted proteins | sample 712E1DmetaG_FD_121300 | JGI IMG/M metagenome (GOLD analysis project Ga0182027, IMG submission 121300) | Permafrost microbial communities from Stordalen Mire, Sweden - 712E1D metaG (Illumina Assembly) | ecosystem: Environmental > Terrestrial > Soil > Wetlands > Permafrost | place: Sweden...
AAAAACAAAATAGCTTTTTTCATAATGATGTTTTATAAAGTAAATTTAAATTAAACAGAAAGGCAAAGATATAATTTTATTTTAGTGACAATTCTGATCAATCAGATCATCTGCCTGAGAATAGCCCATATTTTTTACTGTCCAGAAGTCGTTACATGCTTTAGTTTTGTCATTCATCCTTAATTCTGCAATCCCACGGTTATAAAATGCTTGTGCAAAAGTAGGATTGATCAGAATAGCTTTATTATAATCAATAATTGCGAGGGAATCATTTTTTAAAATGTCCATTTCTAAAATTCCTCTTGCAGAATATGCACTGGCAAAATTCGGATTTAATTCTATTGCTTTTGAGTAGTCATTCAAAGCCTTTTCGTAATCCTGAGTTGCATAAAAAACGATACCCCGATTATAAAAAGCCCCGGAATATGAAGGATTAAACTTGATTGCAGCATTATAGTCAATTAAAGCTCCATCGAAATCGTTTCCGGAAAATTTTGCAATGCCTCTGCTATTATATGCAAATGCTGCATCAGGTGATTGTTCAATAGCATGATTAAATAATGTCAGGGTATTCATCCATACCAATGATCTCTGATAAGTCAATATTGAAAAGAAAAAAAGCAGGATCAGAAAAACTGACCGAAGAATTATTTTTATTTTATGAAATCGTGATGAAAAATAATCATAGGCAACAGCAATAATAAAATAGATTCCAATAAATGGCAGATATGTATAACGATCAGCCGTGAATCCATCTTCCAGCATAGCTATTTGAGTTATGATGATCGTTGCAAGAAAAAAGAAAATACCAAAAATAATTTCCCGTTTCAGACTTTTCATCTTATAGATAGCGAACACAATTAATAAGATTATAATTGGTGATATATAATACCAGAGGGGAAGAAATCCATTTACTTTGACAGGATATCCATAAATTTCCGATAAATGAAAGGGGAAAACTGCTCTTATTATATATGCCAGTAGCGAATAACAGATGATAAGAATACGATCAAACAGATTGTAATTAGTTATGTTTTGTGTAGTTCCGGAGTCGGTGCGAAAATATATTGCGAGGAGACCAACAGCTAAGCATAAAATAAAATAGGGGGCTTTTTCAAGTATTAGTTTGAGGTTCATTTTTCTTTTCCGGAAATAATCAATGCCAAGCAGAACAAACGGAAGCATCACAGCTGTTGATTTTGAAAGCAGGGATAAACAACAGGCAATGATTGAAAGAATTAAGTACAAATAATTATTTTTCTCCAGGTAAATGAAATATAAAATCAGTGAGAGGAGAAAAAACATTGTACACAAAAGATTGCTACGGGTGGAAATCCAGGAAACTGTATCTACATTTATGGGATGCATTGCAAACAGAAGAGTAATAAGAATCGAAAGATTTTTTTTCTTGAGTAATTTGTTTGAAAAAACAAAGACAAAGATCACGTTAATCAGATGAAGAATTAAATTTGCGAGTTTGAAAAAGTAGGGGTGTAGTCCGTCAATCTTATAATCCAGAGCATAACTTATAAATGTCAGTGGTGAATACATATACAAATTACTGGTCGTAAAAAAGTGAGTGAAGTTCAAATGTTGGATTTGTACATTATTGACGACATTTTCCGTATCGTCATAATTTAAAAAATCACCTTTCAGTGAATTCCAATATAAAAAAAATGTCAAAAGGATAATCCCGCCAATCATCCACCACGCATGTTTTTCAAAGAATGATTTTTCTTCAGGAATGATCTTACCTTTTGAATTCTTATTTTTTTTCATCAAATGCTTTTTTAATTGAAAAACAGAAAGCCATAGCTATTCTTAAATTCAGCAAATAGAGAATAAAAAGCTATTTTGAGTATTTTTTTATCATTGCTTTGAAATCATTTGTTTCTCTAATGAAATCAAGGTCCGTATCTATTTTGATATGATCAAAATCAGTCCAGCCTTTCTGCAAAGAGAGTTCTAAATATTTTAAAGCATCTTTTTTATTTTCCATCAGACTGTAAATGCACGCAATATTATAATAAACACTATTATCTGCTTTTTCAGTTATCATTTTCAAAGATTCTTCAAGCGCTTTTTTGTAGTAATAATCAGATTTCTCTTTGTTTTTTTCTTCTCTGTAAATTGCACCTAAAGCACTTAAGGCATCTGCATTATCGGGATTAAGAGCCAGTGCCTTTTCTAAAAAGTACTTTGCCTTTTCATTGTTTTTCAATTCGACAAAATAGCTACCTATCATTCCAAGGGTATAGTCATCCTTATCCAAAGTACACAAGCTATCAAGTTTGCCAATGGTTAAATTCACTTTATCAATTTGATCTGTCTGGGAATAAAGTGTAGCAAGGTTAAAATAGTAATCAGCACGTTGTGGATCAATTTCAATTGCTTTTTGAGCCCAAAAGATTGCATTATCCATTTGTTTTAATTTGCGATAAGGACCAACAAGGGAGATCATAGGCCATGACCAGGTTGGCGCCAGATTTATTGCTTTTTTGTAATTGATAATGGCGTCATCATTTTTATTATTCACATAATTATATTTGCCCAAAAAGTAATAAGCAATAGGATTCTCTGGTTCCAAGGACAGTGATTTTTTGCAATATTTTAACCATTCTTCATCCGGGGCATTCACTCCGACAGGTACCAATCCAAGATTGTATGCTGCTGCAATGTGATTATAAATAATGTATGTTGTATCAATGAGCATTAAAGCATGTTTTAATTCATCAACAACTACGAGACGAGGCAAAGAATCCGGTATTCGTATGCCACTTAAAACAAATTTGTATGAAAGCTGATATTTTTCCTGCAAAGCAGAAAGTAATGCCGATTTCATTGTATTCGCAATGCCTACAGCTTTTTTATCATCCTTCAGTTCCTGATATATATCCCAGGCGCAACCTTGTTTGGGTTTAGCATTAAGTAGAATATGATGTTCAATGCAATAGCGGAAGTTTATGTATTTTTTGTAGGTTGCAGTATCAAGAAGCTTTTTATAGTCATCTTCAATACCGCGTTGTGCAAGCTGTTTGCTGTCGATGTTGAGTTTAGTTTCCTGATTTTTTATGGAAGCAAAATGGACGCTGTCCACTATTGCAAGCACTGTTGAAGGATTACCATTGATGGAAGGATTTTGTGCAAACTTTGTTTCTGAAGGTACATTATCATTCAGGTATATGTTGAGTTCGTTCAAGGTAACTTTATTGTCGTGGTTTCTGTCAGCAAACCCCATCAATCCTTTTACGAGATAATAAGTGAATACACCGCCACCACCATTCCATTGCTTTCCTTCGTATGATAATTCTCCAGGTTGAGATGAAAGAATTTTTATTGTATTTTCCTGTTGAGTCTGCAGCGCAGCAGTGGTGCTGGTTGCACCTTCAATACCGCCTGCAAGTTTTCCGGAACGGCATGCATCACTTATTAAAATAATCCTTGCCTTATTTTTTTGAACCAGCGTATTCAAATATTGCTGAAGATAATACACTCCAATAGTTCCACCTGCCATATAGGCTGCTTTAGGTGCATCAGTAGCCAATAAAAATCCCTGTTGAGATAGTGTTTTATTTTCAAGATCACCATGACCTGAAAAATAAAAGATTACGGTTTCTCCTTCTTTGGTTACATCCAGCAACCAGTCCAGCGCAGCGTAGATATTTATGGCAGTGGCTTTTTCATTCAATAAAATTTTTGTGTTGGAAGTGTCAATGTTTCCGCCTTCTTTAGAGATCATGAAATTGTAAAAGGATAAAGCGTCACTATGTGCAAAACTCAATGATTGTATATTTTGGTATTTGGAAACACCAATTACCACCAGTTTTGTATTACCTGAATATAGCTGCGGATCATCTGCAAGTCGAATACCTTTTGCTTGCGAGTATGCACTTTGAAAATAAAAAGAAAACAAGATGAAAACAAAAAGTGTTTTCTTTAAGCATTGAAGATTGAAGCAATCCATAAAACTATTATTAATGAATCATTAGAAGAAATGCGAGTAAGATAATATCTATTTAGGATGTTCAGTAGTTTTCGGATTGTTTTTCTTCTCATCCTTTTTACAGCACTTCTTTTCTTTCCCTTCTTTACATGTCTTCATAGTTTCAGAACTACAGGTCAGATGTGTGATCACCTTATATTCTGCCATTTCTATTTCTGATATCTTTTGGTTTAATATCACAATAACTGCAATGAGGGGAACCTTACTAAATGTTTCTACTTCCCACGTTACTTTGTTACCATCCATATCACTCGCATCAGAAACATCCAACCCAAGATCAATATTCTTTTTATTTTCTTCAGGAAGAAGGGCCAGCATGTTTTTCTTGAAATCTTCAATCCTGTTTTTCAGGAAACGGGCTTCTCCTGCAGAGCCATCCGGACTTTCACCAATAAACATACGAGTGGGAACATCGGTGTTATCCTTATTCAATATATTTTCAGTGCTGATGGATTCTGCTTCTGTGGTAGTAATTTCCTCAGTCTTCATAATTAATCCTGATTTCAAATGCTGAATATATTTCACCAAATCATCTGTATATTTTTGAGCTTTCTCTGCAGCAATAAGCACCGGCTTTTCATGAATGCTGTCTTCTTTGCTTTTTCGTAATATTTTGGAATTGATATCCATTATTATCTCTTCCTGATTTTTGATGGTTTGTTCAATTCCTTTGTTAATAATAGAGTATGAATCCAGCACGTTTTTGCTTACTCTTATGGCCATGATCATCCAGAATAAACTTGCCACGGCAATAAAAATAATGGCCAGATTGAGCATGTTGATTTTTATAATGGATTCAGGTTCTTTTGCGGTGCGGATAAGGTAGATAACAAGAAATACTGCTAACATGAAATATGATAAATACAGTAAAATTCCTGAACCAGGATAATGTTGTACCTTAAACATAAAGGAATAAAACAAAATAAATACACAAAGGAACCGAAAAAAATTTGTTGTCTTTTGCAGCCCCCCCTGTGCTTCTCTGTTCTGCTGTATAAGCAACATAGGTGAATAAATGGTGGTAAGCAGGAAAGTGCCAAAAATAAGGAGAACGCTTGCACCGGGATAATGTAACGTTTTAAAAATGGTTGCTGCCAGTAAGAAAAATGCAGCAGTGAATCCGATGATGATTAAAGCTTTTTTCATTTTTTTAAATTTAAGGGTTATTAAATTTTATGATTTATGATAATAGAATAATTGAAATGATTTCAAATATATAAATTATTTTTTAAATAATTCTTCCATCACACTTCCTTTGCCTGTCGGCATACTGAACTGAAAGAGTTCAGCAATGGTAGCTGAAATATCAATGAGTTCTCTCTTTTGCGAAATGACCACTCCCTGCTTAAAATCAGGTCCGCAGGCAAAGAAAGAAACGTGCCGGCATCCTTCACAGCCATCACCATGCGATGCAAAACCACCTGAAATGCTATCTAAGTGTCTGCCATGATCATTGGTTACAAACATAGTCGTAGATCCGTTATAAAGGGGATCATTCTGTAAATACTTCCATAAACGATATACAAATTCATCCGTGTTACGGATTGCGTTCAGATATAAATGCCAGTCACCTAGATGCGCTGTATAATCAGGATCACGGAAACTGAGAAGTACCAAATGAGGATGATTCATGGATAAAATATTTAAAGCAATATCTAGGGTTGTACTGTCATCTCTGTAACCGTTTCCTGTTCCCAATCCATTTATTCCGCAGTTAAAAGAGGGGCAGTATTGTCCTTTCCATTTGGGATCACTACAATCAGCTACTGCACTGAGTTTGTCCTTACTGCTGATAATCCAGGATAATGATTGAACTTTGTTATATGTTTTATTCCAATATTGAAAAACAGATGGATTGGACGGAGATTCATAACCTGAATTACTGATGTCCTGGTAATTTCCTGTCAAAAATGCGGTATGTCCGCTGATAGTATTAGTAGTACCTTCATTATAGAAGTTTGTACACACGACACCCTGTGGTGCTAACTCATTTGCCATTCGGGGAATATACTGATGGGTGGGATCGCCCCATGTTTCTGAATAACGAGCACCATCCATTATCACAATGAAAATATTCTGTGTTTTGTATTTCGGAAAAGCCGAATCTTTATAACAGGTGCTGAGAGAAACAACAATGCAAAGAAGAAAAAATAATTTTATAACTTTCACCTTCATGCTGTTTATTATTATTTTTTGAGATGATCCTGTACTTATTTCCGTCTTCAAGATTAGAAAATTTGAATCATCAATGATAGAAAATTAATTTACACATTCATTAATATTTATACCAATAATTCCATTTCAAGAGAATAATCATGCTGTAAATCTTCATGTAGCATTTGTATAGCTTTGTTGATTTTTATTATTTGCCTCTGGTAAATGTTATTTAACACAGGGCTTTTGTGTATTGGGATCCCTGAGTTTTTAAATTTCTGACAAAAATAAATCAGCAATTCAACCTCCGTTTCTTTTTTGCCAGAATATTTAATATGTTTATTGATCAGGCGCAGTGTCTTTCGCAGTGTTTTTTTTTCAAAATAAATATTGCTTCGGTTCATTTCTTCAAATTGAGAATCAACCTCGCGTTGAATCCCTTTAATATAAGTCTGTTCATCGTGTGCTTCGAAAAGCAAATAGGTAAGGAGCTCTTTGTTTTCCTTTTTGTATTTGATCAATCGCAGACAGAGTTGCAAAAGCTGAGAAGGGCTTTTTGTAATGAGTTCTTCCTTAATTTCCTTTTGTGATGCTGCTTTCATGAGCTAATGAAGTTTTTATGATCCTAATGATAAAACAAATTTACACAAATATTATATCGGTGAATTATTTATTATTTTCGCACGATATTTATATTGAAATACATTTATGGAAGAGAAAATAAAAATTGACAGTAATCTCTGCAAAAAATGCAAAGTCTGTCTGGAGATTTGTCCTAATGTGATTTATGAATTTAAAAATGATATCATTGTTACAAGGGAAGAGAGAATTAATCTTTGCTTTGCATGCGGACAATGCATGGCTGCATGTGCTGAAATGGCTATTCTGGTAAAAGGCTTATCGTATGAAAAGGATTTTTATCTCATGCCTGAAAAATCCGATCATGAAAAACCATTTCAGCAACTGATTGACAGCAGACGATCCGTGCGTGCATTTAAAAACAAGCCCATTCCAAAAGAAGAACTTGAAAAAATTGTCCAGGCCATTAGTCAGGCGCCGCCTAGTTTTCCACCGCTAAAGACCGAACTGATTGTGGTGCAGAATCAGGATATCATACATTGGACATTACCGCTGATGATAACCATGTACGATGAACTGATGTCCGGATTAAAAAAACCTATACCCAGGTTTTTTATCAAGCGTGCTATGGGAAAGGAAAAGTATCTTGTCGTTAAAAACCACCTGGAACCGTTGCTTAATATTAAACTTCCTTCTATGAAGGCCGGAACCGAGGATGCCATTATGCGAAAAGCTTCTGCTTTCATATTATTCCATGCTGATAAAAATAGTGAAAATGCAGAAAAAGATATTTACATCGCTCTGGCTTTCGGATTATTGAAAGCGCAATCATTGGGTATTGGTGCTACTGTCATTGATTTGATACCACCGCCGATTAATAGAACCCGAGAACTGAAAAATATTTTAAAGGTTCCTGAAAAAAATGAAGTGATCGCTTCCATGATCCTGGGTTACCCAAAATATCAGTACAAAAGAGCCATCAAAAGAGAATTGAAAAGTGTTACATGGATATAATTTTTGTATTTATTGGTGCTGGTCTGAGCAATAAGTTTAGTCAATGGTCATGGTCTATAGAATGATAAAACCAATGACAGACACCAAAAAACAAGACCAAAGCCCTGACCCAAAACTATAGACTATTTTAAAAGAATGAACTATTTTCCTCTACGATATAATGAGCCACTCTTTCGCCCGCCGGCAGAGGCTGAATCGCTGATACTGCAGATCACATTCGGTTGCACTTGGAATAAATGTGCCTTCTGTGAAATGTACACCAGTAAAACATTTAAGGTGAAAGATGAAGAAGAAGTACTGAATGAAATAAAAGCAGCAGCCCGCTTTGATCCTGATGTGCGTAAAGTGTTTCTTGCTGACGGCAACCCGATGGCATTATCCACAAAAAGATTACTGAAAATACTGAATGCCATTAAACAGTCATTTCCAAAATTGCGCAGGGTTTCCACGTATGCTTTGCCCAATGATATACTTTCAAAATCCGATGAGGAACTTTCGGAATTAAAAGAAGCAGGATTAACCATGGTATACGTTGGTATTGAATCCGGTGATGATGAAGTGCTGAAGATGATCAATAAAAGTGAAACATTTTCTTCCACGGTGGACGGGCTTCTTAAGGCAAAGAAAGCAGGCATAAAACTTTCGGTGATCATCCTGAACGGAGTGGGAGGGCTTAACTACAGCAAACAACATGCAATACATTCTGCAGAAATTCTCAATCACATTCAGCCTGAGTTTGCTTCTTCGCTGGTGCTGAGCTTTCCATTCGGAGAGAAGCAATATAAGAAAAGATTTAACGGAGAATATTTACCAATGACTATTGCCGAACTTCTGGAAGAAATGAAAATTTTTATTGAACATACTGAACTTGCGGGCACCATTTTCCGGAGCAATCATGCATCGAATTATCTTGTGCTGAGCGGTGTACTTTCTAAAGACAAACAGGCTTTTCTTGATCAGATCAACTTTGCATTGAAACATCCTGCCATTGCAGGGCTGAGACAGGAGTGGATGCGCGGGCTGTAAATGAAATCTTTGAAAAGGAAAAATCACAATAGAAATACGTAATTACAACAATAATTATTTGTTATCTTTGCATTCAAGTATATAAATATGATATTATGAAAAAAGTTCTATCTCTGATTTCGCTGACTGTTTTGTTTTCCTGTTTAAGCTTTGCACAGACGGCCACCAATTTCAATTGTAATGATTGTGCCAGTAACAATCACGATTTATTTTCCGAGCTTAATGCGGGAAAAATAATTGTATTAACATGGGTCATGCCATGTTCTGCATGTATTGCTCCCTCCTTGACCGCATCGACCACTGTGCAGAGTTATGCAATTTCCAATCCCGGAGTGGTTAAATTTTATTTGGCAGACGATTATGCAAATACCACTTGTTCCTCATTAACCGGTTGGGCATCTACTAATAGTTTAGTTACTGATGCGGTCTTTTCAGATGCATCCATCAATATGCTCGATTACGGTACGGCAGGAATGCCCAAAACTATTGTGCTTGGAGGAACAAGCCATACTGTGTATTATAATCAGAACGGAAGCAATGTCATGGCCGATATGCAGACTGCCATCAATAATGCCATTGCAGCTGGCATTTCGGAAGTCGGTAAAAATTCGGTATTGGGTTTATGTGTTTTTCCAAATCCTGTTAAAAATATAAGCACTCTGTATTATACTTTATCTGCTTCAGAAGATGTAGCAGTGGACATCATGAATCAATTGGGTCAGAAAGTAAATTCTGTTTCCATAGGAAAACAATCTGCCGGTAAGCATGAATATCAAATCAATCCTGAATCACTTAGTAATGGTGTTTACTTTATCAGACTGACGGCCGGTGAAGCTATCGAAACAGTTAAATTAACGGTTTCTCATTAATTTTTTCATTATTGTTTTATTCTGGACAACTTTTTTTTGGAATGATACAGATAGATTTATTTATTGTTTTCAGATGAAATATCAAATGAGGAAACTTATCACAATTATACTTTTACTTTTTGCTTCACAGAAAATCTACAGCCAGGGATGTTGTTCGGGAAGCAGCGGAAGTCCCATTGCTGGCGGCGCTTCGCAGGGTGTTTTATCCAACAGACAGGTGGAACTTTCTTCGAATTTTCAGTATATCAACAGTAATAAATTCAAAACCGGTGACAGGGATACCACCTCGCTGTTTGATAATTTCAACAGCAAATACCTGTATTCAAAAATCGCATACGGCATCACAAAAGATCTTACTCTTTCAATTGAATCGGGATACTTTTTTAATAAAACACAGATAGGGCAAAATAAAATTGACACGAACAGTAGTTCAGGAATGGGTGACCTGATCATATTTCCGCGATACGACGTGTATTACAGCAGCACCGAAAAAAGAAAAATTGAACTAACTCTCGGATTGGGATATAAAATTCCTCTGGGCAAACACAATGATTCTACGCTTGTTTACACCAACCCTTTTACCGGACAAAAATATTATACTACCATGCCGCCTATCGTTCAGCCCACCAATGGTTCGCAGGATATACTTCTTTATGCTTTTTTTCTGAGAGGTTTCCCCGCACATAATTTCAGAGTGTTTGCAAACGCACTTTATATCAGAAAAGGATGGAACTCCCTTGGAGAAAAATTCGGCGATTATAAAAGCATCGGACTGTTTGCAAGCAAAACTTTTTTCAAGTCACTTGGGATTACATGCCAGGTGAAGGGTGAAATAATAAACAAGATGCAGCATGCCGAAAACATTGACCTGCTTTCGCTGTACAACGTAGACATCAACTCGACGGGGAATAAAAAAATATTGTTTGTTCCGCAGATCAGCTACAGTTATAAATCATTTAATTTTTTCGGTTCGTGCGAACTGCCTCTGTACGAATATATGAACCATGCCCAGATGAGTACAAAAGTGCAGATTACCATGGGATTGTCGTACAGATTTTTTATTAAAAAGCCTTCCTGCGATATTCCTGCCGGGGGCAATGTGTATATCTGCCCGATGAAATGCGACGGCGGAAGAACCTACGACAAGCCCGGCAAATGCCCCGAGTGCGGCATGGACCTGATGCTGAAGAAGGCGGAAAAATAATCTAGCACACTCTTTCAAAGGTTCACGGCTCATGTTTCAATTATTCACATTGACTTAAAAAATATTATCTTCATAATTTCTATTTGATTTAATGATAAATAAATTTTTTTTGAGTGATTAAAATTTTGTATTTTTGAATGAGAATTGTATACAAAAGGTGAAGCAAGAAACAATATGCACAAGACGAATTTTAAATTTGAATTATGAAAAAATTAATTGTATTTTTTATTATTTGCACCATTGGTACATCGCTTTTGGCGCAAAACCCAACCTATCAGCAGAAACTATATTATAGTTGCAAAGTATGGGGCTTTGTCAAATACTACCATTCGAAAGTATCAGTTTGTGATGTAAACTGGGATAGTGTTTTGGTAAGCACTCTGCCATTAATAAAAAATGCTGTTACCAATAATGATTTTAATGATGCTCTTGATACTATGTTGCTTGCTGCAGGCCCTATGGATATTGCCATAACTCCTTCACCCGATACATTACCACCTGAATTGAAAAGAAATTTGAATTTTGGTTGGATAAATGATCCTATTTTCAGGGCTGATGTAAAAGTAATTCTTGATACTATTAAAAACAATTTCAGACCGCATACAATTTGTTGGGTTAAAGAAAATGATTTTTTAACAAATTATCAGGGATTGCTTGTCTTTCCATACGACAGTCTGATGCTTAATATTAATACTACCACCAATTATCCGAATGACTATAATCGTTTATTAATTCTTTTCAAGTATTGGAATATTATTAATTATTTTAATCCATATAATTATGTACTGGATACACCATGGGATAGCACATTATTTAATAAAGTGATTTCAATTGCTAATGCTCCTGATGATACTGTTTTTTTCAATTCATTTAAAATTATTATTGCAGATTTAAATGATGCCCATGCTGAGGGACTAACATATAATGACTATTTGCCCTTCCCAGATTATTATTCTCCTAAATTGGTTTTAGAGTATGTCCAAAATAATTATGTAGTGGTTAAGTCCGCTTTTTCATTTATTCACAATGGAGATATAATTGTTTCAATTGATAGCATGACAACTACACAATGGGAGGACAGCCTTCGACCCTATATTTCAGCGGGTAATCCAGCAGTGTTTCATAGATATATGTGTTATTATATGTTGTCAGGCTCCCATAATTCTGTGATCCATATTGTTTATAGGGATAGCTTGAACAACAATCATAACTTATCTACATGGAGAGGTTCTTCTTTTTATACTTCATGGTTTACCAGTTATTACCCTAATGATACACTTGCAACAATAAAATGGAAAAAGTGGGATTGCAATGTAGGATATGTCAATATGGGTAATCTGCAAACTGCCGATGTAAGCCCAATGTATAACAACCTTCGAAGCACTAATGCCATTATTTTTGACTTGAGAAACTATCCAAATGCAACTATTTGGGACATTGCCGACCTGATCTTTCCGAATTCGACAAGTTGTGTAAAGTTTACATACCCTGATGTTACATATCCCGGAACATATTTTTGGGATCCGGTCAGTATAGGGAATAATGGCAATCCGACACCTTATACAGGACAGGTAATTATTTTAATGAATCAAGAAACGCAAAGTCAGGCAGAATATAGTTGCATGATTCTGGATGCAATGCCCAATGTGGTGAAAGTGGGTAGCCAGACTGCGGGTGCAGATGGAGGCATTACCTATTTTAGATTAAGCCAGGACATTTATTCTGGATTTACAAGCCTAGGAGTATATTATCCTAATGGTGATAGCACTCAGCGAATTGGTATCGTTCCTGACAGTATTGTATATCCTACTATAGCCGGCATCAGACATGGCAGAGATGAAGTATTTGAAAAAGCTCTTGAAATTGCTAATTGCGTTAATTCGATTCCTAATTATGGCTCTGAAACCCATGTTGAAATAAACATTTTCCCCAACCCCACCGCTAATATTTTAACTATTGAAACATCTGAAAAAGCAACATTAGAAATTTTAAATATTGAAGGGCAAATAATAAAAACAATCAATACCGCAGACAAACAGATAACAATTGATTTAAGAAATTTATCAAGCGGAGTTTATATAATTAAGGCAAAGACTGAAAGAGGAGTTGCTGTAAAGAAATTTATTAAAGAATAAATGCAGGGGATTTATATCCAATTTATTCAATGAGGAAAACTGTTTTAATATTAATTAGTATTTTTTGCATTACTAATTCATTTTCACAAAATGCAATTAAGCTTGACGTAATCCCTCCGGCTTCATATTTATTTTCGAAAGTCGGATTTGTAGATATCTCCTATGAGAGACAAATAAAAAATAAAACATACGGGGCATTTGGTTTCAATTACGGAATCTTTGAAAGCGGCAGTGATAATGAGCAGTTAAGCGGTTTTGCATTTTTTCTTGAAGGCAGAAATTATTTCAAAAAAAATGAAATTGATGAATTGCCTAAAGGATTTTTTTACGGGGCTTATTTAAAGGAAATGATCACCCGTTACAGATATGGCAACAGTCCTCTGCAAAAAGGAAGTATATATGGCCTGGGAGCAATTGTAGGTTATAAGTTCAGGATAAATAAACATTTTGAAATTGAGCCATTGTTCGGTCTGGCGTATGGAATATCTGATATTAAAACAGAATATAGGTTTACAGGTTCTCCGATGCAAACGGCACTTTGGAGAATTGAATTGTCCATTGATTATGAATTTTCAGGGCATAAGGTCAAAAGTGAGGAGTCACCGCTGAATGATAAAAAACATTAAACGGTTCCAGGTGCTGAGAATGCATTATATGAAAAAAAAATCTATAATATTATTCTTCTTGCTATTAATCCCCAAACTTTTTATCGGACAGACTCTGACTGAAAAGAAAGATTCAACTCAAAGATTTTATATTGGATTTAACGCAGGATCAATATTTTCAAAATTTTATGCAGGGAGTATTGAACCCGGACCTTTCGACACAATCTTTTATGAAAATACATACAGACCCGGATTTACAGCAGGGTTTTTTGTCAACCCACAATCTCGCCATTTTTCAGTTCGACTCGGTTTAACGTATACATGGACTAAGCATGATATATCTTATAAGGAAAGTTCTATAAGTCCAGGTTGTGGTTCTTATACAACTGCTGATTATTGTTTATATAGTTCTGCTCTTAAAATCTCATTTCTGCCGACAATTACCTATGGCAATAATATCAAATATTATTTCTTTATTGGACCAGATTTTGTTCAGCCTATCTACACAAAAATTAAAGGACAAATCCACGAGACTGGGTGGGGGGGTACATCAAATTATGATTTGTATACATATGACAACAATATAAAACAATCTATAAATGTGACTTCTTATATTATCACCGGTATCGGATTAAAAAAATCTCTGAATAGAAATAATATTGGAGTCGAATTTATTTTGGGACATAGCATGCAAGATATAATAGGCTCTCCCAGTATGAAAGAAAATTTCGGAATTATTAGTATTGTTTATTTTTTAGGATTAAAATAATAAGGCATACTAACTTGTGACTACTTTCATGCTTAATGATTTTCTTATTGAAATAATTGTATAATTTTGAAGCATAAATACGAATTAATATTTTTACGCAATTATAATAATGATTTCCTGAACTTATTATAATCCAATAATGTTAGTACGATTATTGATATTTTAAAAAAATGGAAGATCCAAACAGCATTTCCGAAAAAAACAATATGTCCCGCAGGATATTTATCAGGAATTGTTCTGCTTTTTGTCTGGGGTTTTATGTGTTTAACAAATTTGGTTTTCCGGAAAAAGTATTAGCAAACACCCCGCAAATAAAAGGATTACATAAAGCTGATTACTGGAAATCGCTGGGCGATAAAACAACCCAATGCCTGCTTTGCCCTAACAAATGTACCCTTCAGCCAGGTGGTAACGGAAACTGCCATTCAAGAGGCAACAGGGATGGCGAATATTATTCACTGGTTTATGGACTTCCTGCTGTCATTGCACTGGATAATATTGAAAAATCTCCTCTCTATCATTATCAGTTAAAGGATAAAGCATTCAGTATTGCCACATCCGGCTGTAACCTGCATTGCCAGTACTGTCAGAACTGGTATTACAGTCAGGTGGGTCCTGATGAAGTGAAAACATTCAACCTTGAACCTGCGGAGGTAATTGCTAGAGCTAAAAAAAATAAAGTCAATGCAATAAATTTTTTCTATACCGAGCCGACTATTTATTTTGAATATATGCGCGATATTGCCAAGCTTGCTAAAAAGGAAAACATGAAAACTTTTTGCATAACGGCAGGCTATATCAACGAGGAACCTCTCACGGAACTGATTCCGCTGATAGACGCTTTTGTAGTCGGATTAAAAGGTTTTAATAATGATTTTTACACCACTTATTTAAAAGCAGAACTGGAACCTGTAAAAAAAACATTGAAACTTCTTGCAAAAAACAAAGATAAAACATGGTTCGAAATTGTAAATCTATTGGTAACCGGGCTTAATGTCGACTCCGAAGAAATAACTGCCATGTGTAACTGGATAAAAGATGAAATAGGAAAAGATGTTCCGCTGCATTTCACCCGCTTCGAACCTTATTATAATATGAAGGATCTGGATCCTACTCCGATTAGCTCGCTGAGCAATGCATACAAAATTGCGAAGGACATCGGTCTCGAATATGTTTATACCGGTAATCTGCCGGGCAATGACGGATGCAACACGATCTGTCCCAAATGTGGAAAAACCTTAATTGAGAGAGTAGATTTTGATGTTATTAAAAATATCACGGACAAAGGAAAATGCCCATGCGGACATCAATTGCCGGGTCATTGGTTATAATAATAAATTTTTGAAAATGTTTTTTGTGAAATTTAAATATTGGATAATACTTTTGGTTTATACAATGATGTC
>Ga0182027_10007751_pt1 | contig 15759 bp, 20 predicted proteins | sample 712E1DmetaG_FD_121300 | JGI IMG/M metagenome (GOLD analysis project Ga0182027, IMG submission 121300) | Permafrost microbial communities from Stordalen Mire, Sweden - 712E1D metaG (Illumina Assembly) | ecosystem: Environmental > Terrestrial > Soil > Wetlands > Permafrost | place: Sweden...
CGGCAGCCCATCTGCTCGAACACTTTTGGCACCAGCGTGGCCGGGCCGCAGAGCGTGACGCGGGCGCCCAGCTTGGTCAAGGCCCAGATGTTCGAGCGCGCCACCCGGCTGTATAGGATGTCCCCCAAAATCGTCACATTCAGCCCCGCGATTCTTCCCTTCTTCTCGCGCACGGTGAACGCGTCCAGCAGGGCCTGGGTGGGATGCTCATGGGCGCCGTCCCCGGCATTGACCACGCTGGCGCGCAGGAAACGGGCCAGAAAATGCGGCGCCCCGCTCGCGCTGTGCCGCATGACGATGATGTCCGCGTTGAGGGCCTCCAGATTGCGCGCCGTGTCCTTGAGGGTCTCCCCTTTCTTGAACGAGGAAGATTCCGCGCTGAAATTGATGACATCGGCGGTGAGCCGCTGCGCCGCCAATTCAAAACTGATCCGGGTGCGGGTGGACGGCTCGACGAATAAATTGACCACCGTCTTGCCGCGCAGCGCCGGGACCTTCTTGATGGCCCGCTCGCCCACCGCCTTGAACGCCCGCGCCGTGTCCAGCACGGTGACGATTTCCTCCGGGGAAAGCGACTGAATGTCCAGAAGATGTTTTCGATTCCAGCTCATGCGCCTCCGTTCTTCTCCAGCGTGACCTCATCCGTGCCGCCTTCTTCGCGGAAGCGGACGCAGATCCGCTCATCCAGCGCGGTCGGGACGTTTTTTCCCACGAAGTCCGCCTTGATCGGCAGCTCGCGATGGCCACGGTCAATCAAGACCGCCAGTTGAATCCGCTTTGGCCGGCCCAAATCCATGATCGCGTCCAGCGCCGCGCGCGTCGTGCGCCCGCTAAAAAGAACATCGTCCACCAGAATAACCGTCTTGCCGGTGACATCGAAAGGAATGACGGTCGGCTGGAGGGTGGGCGCCGGCTGGCGGTCCAAGTCATCCCGGTGCATGCCGATGTCCATGCTCCCCATCGGCACGGCCAGCGACCAGATGCCGGAAAGCATTCCCGCCAGCCGCCGCGCCAGGAAGACGCCGCCGCGGTGAATCCCCACCAGGGCCACTTCGGCGCTGTTCTCGTTGCGTTCAGCGATTTCGTGGGCGATGCGGGTCAACGCGCGCTCGATGGCCGCCGCATTCAGAATCATGGTCGGTTTGGGCATGAAGATATTGGAAAACTCATATTCATCAGCCTTGGCGATCTCTCAGGACCGCCTTAAAGGACCTCTGCAAAATTCGCGGGTAATTGTGGGAAGGCTGCGGGATATTGCAAGCCTTTTTTGGAAGCTGTCTCTTGGAACATCAATGTCATCGCGACCGATTTCGGGCGGCGCCGCCGGCCTTCAGACAGCCATGACGCCCGATGATATCCCCAATCCGCTGGCGCTTCGGGATTCAGGTTCCGTGGAACGGCAGAACTTGCCGACGGCCAGAGCCATGATAGACTCACACCATGAACCACGGACTTCAGGACGCCATCAGCTTGGAACTCGCCCGCCGCGCCGCCACGCGGCTGCGCGCCTCGCCGGCGCTGTTGGATGTCGCCCGAGGCAATCTGGCACGCTGGTCGAGACAAAATGCCAACTCGCCATCCTTGCTGCGTTGTTATGCCGAATGGCAGAGTATTCTTGGCCGGACGCTGGATGAGGTTTGTCAAATGCTGTGCGCGGAAACGGAGGATGGGCAACGACTGCGCCAGAATTCACCCTTCGCCGGCATCCTGTCCCCGCGGGAAGTCTGGGAAGTCAAAAACCAACTCCGCAGCCATGCAGCGACAACAACTTGAGCACCTCATTCGCGCCGCGGCGGGCATCACCGGAGCGCGGGAATTTGTGATCGTCGGCAGCCAGTCTGTGCTCGGCCAGTTTCCGCAAGCCCCGGAGGAATTGCTCGTCTCTATGGAGGCCGATGTGTTCACCCTGCGCGAGCCGGGGGACAGCGACCTGATTGATGGCTCCATCGGGGAAGGCTCCCCTTTCCACCAAACCTTCGGCTATTACGCCCACGGCGTTGGGCCAGAGACGGCGGTGCTGCCGACGGGTTGGCGGGAGCGTGCTATTTCCGTTTGCAACCAAAACACCGGCGGCGGCGCCGGCCTTTGTCTTGAGGTCAACGACCTCGCCGTCTCCAAACTGGTCGCAGGCCGTGAGAAGGACATTGCGTTCGTCACCGCCCTTTTGCGGCACCACCTGGCGGATGCCCGTGCCGTCGAGCAGCGGTTGGAGTCCACTCCGCTTGACCCTGAACGTCATGCCCTCGTTGCGGCCCGATTGCGCCGCGTCGAGGCAACCACCTGACCGAAAAATGAAATGGACCGACGAGAACCTGGATGTTTTGCAGAACCTGGAATTCAGCATCGCGCAGGTTTGGCGCGCCCATCCGGAAATGACCGATTATGCCGCGTTGCGCGCCTACGAGGCGGCCTTCAAGCTGTATCGGGACCAGGCGCGCGGCCACACCGCCAAGCCGCCCACCCTGACCGGCCTGGACGCCGCGGCCTTCGAGGCCGTGACCGTGATGTGCGAAATCCGCCTCGGCCGCCGGGCCTGGCCGGGGAAGGAACTGGACGCCGTTCCCCCCGTTCCCTTGGAAAGACTGGTCGGTTGCCTCCGGGAACTGGCCAAATCGGTCGAGCGCCACACCTTCATGGGCGGCCGTCAGGGGTACCTGACTTTTATTGACAAGTATGTGCCCTGATTCAGCGGAAGATAATTCAAAGGATTTTGCCGTCCCGCTGGTCTGATCGGTGGAAAGAGAGATGCATGAGCCATCCGCGTAAAATATGAGAGCCGCCGCCGCGCCAATCTGGGTGGACGGGGATCTCACGACGGATCCTACCGTTCCGCCCCGCAAAACTTTTCAAAGGATTTTGCCGTCCCGCTGGTCTGATGGGTTGAAAGAAAGGAGCATGGCCGACCCAAACGACGAGACGTTGGTGACGCGAACCCGGCAGGGCGATGCCGCGGCCTTTGAAGCGCTCATCCGCCAGCATCAACATATGATTTACTCGCTGACCTATCGCATGACCGGCTCCCTGGCCGACGCGGAGGATTTGACGCAGGAGACGTTCCTCCGCGCCTGGCGGCAAATCGGTTCCTACCGGGCTGCCTCCAAGTTTTCCACCTGGCTTTATCGCATCGCCATCAACGCCTGTTTGAACTGGCGCGAGCGGGAAACCCTGCGCGTGGAAGTCCAGGCCGGCTGGGCCGAGACCAACGGCGCGCCGGAGATGGGCGGGGAAAGGACCCTGGCCCGGAACGAAACGGGCCGCAGCGTCCATGCCGCCTTGCTCAGACTGCCGGCCAAACAGCGCGCCGCCATTATGCTGACCGTCTATGACGGCCTCAATCACGCTGAGGCGGCGGAAGCGCTGGGTTGTTCGGAAACCACCGTTTCGTGGCGGGTGTTCGCCGCCCGGAGAAAATTGCAACGCTGGCTCGCCGCCGCCGGAGAAGGAACCGGAAAATGAAAAACATTGATTTGGAGTCAAAAATAAAATCCGTGCGTGTGCCCGAACGCGACGAGGAATTCTGGCAAACCCTGCCGCAACGTGTCATGGTCCGGGCACAAACCGCCGCCGAACCACCCGCCCCCCGGGTCCCCTTTCACTATTCACTATTCACTATTCTCACTTCGCAACTCGCCCTGGCCTGCCTGGTCCTCGGCTTTTGCCTCTGGCAAAGCCGGATGCCGCAGGCTGTTTCGCGTGTGCTGTTGCAAAATGAGCGGGAGATGCGCCAGACCCTCGCCCAGTTTCCCGCGCGCCTCGGCGTGCTCCTGAGCGACGAGCACGGCCTGCACAACCTGGTCCAGGACCCGCCATGAAAGGTTTCCAGCCATCTGTCGTAGTGGAAAAAGAGCCGGTTCCGGCGGCGGAAAACCCGGAAGCTTCCGCGCCGAGAATCGTCGAAGACCTGGTCCGCCAGGCCGAGCGCGTTTCCGCCAGCGACATTCATCTGCAGAGGGACGCCGACGGCGCCGCGGTTTCCTTCCGCCTAGACGGCCTGATGACGCCGGCGACTCATCTTGCCGCCGACATCGCCGAGCGGGTCTTTGGCCGCATCAAGTTTCTCGCGCGCTTGAAGACTTACCAGGAGTCCATGCCCCAGGATGGTCGTATTGACAAAGGCGATGTTCACGGGCTGTGCGACATCCGCGTGGCCACCTATCCGACGGTAACGGGGGAAAAAATCGTCCTCCGCCTGTTTAATCCCGCCGCCGCCAAAGGCATTGCCGAGCTGGATTTTCCGGGGGAAGCGGTGGCGGAATTGCATCATTTCCTGCGCCAGCCTTCCGGCATGATGCTGCTGACCGGCCCGGCCGGCAGCGGCAAGACCACCACCATTTACGCCTGTCTCCGCGCCCTGGCCGAACCGGGCGGACGGCATATCATCACCATCGAAGACCCGGTGGAACAAATCGTGCCGGGGGTGATGCAGACGGAGGTGAGCGAAGCGCGGGGGCTGGATTTCGCCAAGGCGGCGCGCCATTTGCTGCGGCAGGACCCGCAGGCGTTGATCATCGGGGAAATCCGCGATGAGGAAACCGCCAACATCGCCGTGCGCGCCGCGCTCACCGGGCATCTGGTCATCTCCACCTTGCACGCCGGCTCCTGCCAGGGTGTGCTGGAAAGATTGCTCGTTTTGTGCGCCGACCGCTCGGCCATTGCCGCAGCGGTGGAACTGGTTTTGAACCAGCGTCTCATGCGGCGGCTGTGCCGCGAGTGCCGGGGGACCGGCTGCGCGGCCTGTTTGCAAACCGGCTATCAAGGGCGCGTCCCGCTGGTGGAATGGCTGCAAATTAACGACACGTTGCGCGCCCAGATCCGCGCGCACCAGTTGCAGGCGGTCGCGCCGCAACGCGCGCTGGAGGAATCCGCGCGGCTGCTGTTGCAGCAGGGCGTCACCAACCAACCCGAACTGCGGCGAATTTTCGGCTTATGAAAAACGACGAATTTTCCTTCTTCAACCAGCAACTCGCCGCCATGGTGCGCGACGGCATCCCGCTGGAAAGCGCCTTGCGCCGGTTGTGCGCCGACATGCGGCAAAGCCCGTTGCGCTCCGAACTGGAGAAACTCGAGGCCGCGCTGGCCAAGGGCACGCCCTTGCGCGAGGCCGCCGCCGCCCGGCAACTGCCGGATCTCTACCGTCAAATGCTCGAAGTCGGCGCGCAAAGCAACAACCTCCCCGCCGTCCTGACGATGCTGGCCGATCATTATCAGCGCCGGCATGTTGTCTGGACGCGGCTCAAGGGTTTGATGGTTTATCCGGTGATTGTGCTCCTCGGCTCGTTTCTGTTGTCGTGCTTTTTGGCTTTTCTTTTGAGCGGGGTTGCCCGCTTCGTTGTGATTCCAGGTTCCGATTTCTACGGTCCGAGACCGTATAATCTTTCGAGCTATTATATAGCCCTTTGGTTGGCGCCTGTCCTTATCGGATTGGCGGCGGTGATCGTGTGTGCGGCCGTTGCCATGCCCGATGCGCGATGCGTGTTGCGCTGGCGGCTTCCGGCCTTCAAGGAAGCCAGTCTGGCCCAAGTCGCGTCCGCCCTGGCGCTCATGCTCAAGAGCGGTGTGCCTCTGGACCAGGCCCTCGCTCTCATGGAGCAATTGGAACGCGGCACGCCCGCCGGCCATGAAATCGGCCGCTGGCGCGAGCGGCTCGCCTCCGGTCTGGGCAAGTTTGACGAGATGGCGTCCGGCGGAAAGGTTTTCCCGCCGCTTTTCGTCTGGACGGTTTCGCAATCCCACGAGGATTTGGCGGGCGGTTTTCAGCGCGCGTCGGAAACGTATCAGTCCCGGGCTTCCTATCGCACCGAGATGTTGCTGTATTCGGCGTTGCCCTGCTCGGTGCTGGTCTTGGGGGCGGTGATCGTGACTCAACTCCAACCTGTGCTCAACATATTTGTTTCATGGATGAACATGTTCAGCAACGTTGGCGGCTAAGGCGGATTTCCATGTCAAGATTATTTGAATCATGAGTAATGAGCCTGACATAGTTCTCAAGTTGATGCTGGCGGTCGTCCTGCTCGGCGTCTGGTTTGCGGTCTGCGCCGGCCTGATTCGCCTCATCCATTTCCTCCTGACGCTGCCGATGCGCCGGGCGGAACGGGCGCGGCTCTTTCTCGACTTGCTCGACGCGACGATCCAGCAGGGCCGGCCGCTGGAGGAAACCTTGATCTCCGCTTCCCAAAGCCGTGACGAGTCCCTGGGCGTATATTTCCACCTGCTGGCCGCGTGGCTGGAAGAAGACCTGCGGTTCAGCGACGCGCTGGCCAAAGTGCCGCGATTTCTGCCGCCGCAAGTCAACGCCATGCTCATGGCCGGCCAGAAAATCGGCGATTTGAGAAAAGTGCTGCCGGCCTGCCGCCAATTGTTGAAAGACGCCGTTTCGCAAACTCGCGGGGCCATCAACTACCTGATCATCCTGACTTTGGTCATCACGCCGATGGGCATTTTCGTGTTCAAAACCCTTGAGGTGGTGGTGATGCCAAAGTTTAAGGAAATCTTTGGCATGGCCGGGGACCTCAGAGGTCATGTATTCCTTGTGGACATAACTGGAATTGACATCCTCGACAATGTTGGCCCGGTATTTCTCAAGGTTCAAGTGGGTTTGCTTCTTTTGCTCTGGCTGTGCGTGTTCCTTTACATTGGAGGGCCGCGCGTCGCCGGCTGGTTTCCTGTTTTGGACCGGCTTTACTTCCACCTGCCGTGGCGCAGAAAGCGCATGCAACGCGATTTCTCCACCCTGCTCGCCCTCCTGCTGGATTCCGGCGTGCCGGAAGCCGAAGCGGTCGCGCTGGCCGCCGATGGCACGGCCAACGCCGTTTTTCGCCGGCGCGCCGCCCGGGCCGTGGAGAGGATGCGGCAGGGCGTGAAACTGACCCAGGCCGTCCAGTCGCTGGATGATTCGGGCGAATTTGCCTGGCGCCTTGCCAACGCGGTTCACGGCCACACTGGTTTTCTGCAAGCTTTGGCAGGCTGGCACGAATCGCTGGACGCCAAGGCGTTTCAACAGGAACAAGCCGCCGCTCACGGCATCACCAGCGCGCTGGTTCTCTGGACCGGACTGTTTGTCGCCAGCGTGGTCATTTCCGTTTTCATGTGCCTGACTTCACTCACCAATTCCGCCGTTCTATGGTAATCCGCCCTCACACACATTTGAAACCGCGCGACTTGGTAATGCCTCAGTCCGGAGCGGCGGGGCGCGCACTCCGTGCGCGCCGCGGCGGGTCCCGATGTATCGGGACCCGCCCTACCTGGCCTGTCCCACACAACAATAAGCGCTTGCGCGGCATATTGCTCACCGAAATGGTCGTCGCCATGCCCATTCTTGCCATCGCCCTCCTGCCTCTCGGTTACGCGGCGGCTTCCACCGCCAAACTTTTCCGCGCCAATTATGAGCGGGCCGTCGCGATGGAAATTGTGGATGGCGAAATGGAAATCCTCGCCGCCGGGGAATGGCGCGCGTTTCCCGAAGGCCCGCAACCCTACACCGTTCACGCCAAAGCCGCGGCCAACCTGCCGCCGGGACAATTCCAATTCACCCGCGCCGGGAACCATCTCCGCCTGGAATGGTCCTCGACCGAAAAGCGGGGCATCGGCGCCGTCGTCCGGGAGGTGACTGTGCCATGAGAACCCGATTGACAGCCACTCCGACTTGGGTGGAACAGGCGACCCGCCTGTCCCGGTCGGCGACTCGCCGACCGGACACGGGAGTGATGGATTGTAATCGTGACGCGACGCTCTTGCCAGAAGCCGCATGCAGCCTTCCGCCGGGCCAGTGGCCCGGCGGGACAGGCGAGTTGCCCGTGCCACTCATGAACCATAGGACGGCCCGCCCCGCCTTTCTCCGCCTAGGCGGATTCACTTTGCTGGAATGCCTGGCTTGGATCGCCGTGCTGGCGGTGGTGCTGGCCGTGACCATGAGAGGATTCTATCAGTGCTGGGACGACAGCAAGGCCCTCCGCCGCAATGCCGATGACATCATCCGCGTCCTGCACGCGGGCGAGCAGTGGCGCGCCGACGTTCGCGCGGCCAGGGGACCGGTGCAATTCACCCCGTCCAATGGCGCCGAACAACTGCTCATCCCATCCGGCGCCGGCCCGATTATTTACACTTTTGCCAGGGGAGAACTCTGCCGCCAAACCAGTTCCCCCGCCGCCACCAACCTCCTGCTTTCCAACGTCCAATCCTCGCAGATGCAATCCAATCCGCGCCAGCGCGTGACGGCGTGGACTTGGGAGCTGGAACTCAAACCCACGCGAAAGGACGCGAAGGTCCGCCCGCTCTTCACTTTTGAAATCGTGGCCGGCCCCGCGAACAGCCGATGAAAACCCATTTTGCCAACCTTCGCCGTTCGCGCCGCTCGCCGGGTGGCTCCGCCGTGGTGGTGCTGCTGGCCTTGCTCTCGGTCATGCTCGTGCTCATCGTGGCCAACACCGCGACCTTGAACCGGCTGACCCAGGAAGTGAAAGGCATGGAAAAGCGACAAATCCAGCGTCTGAATCCAACACCAAACTCGCCCACGCGCCCCTCCCAGAGCGCCACCAACCAGCCTGCCGTAAGGTAGCGTCGCCCCCATTTCACAATTCACAATTCACCATTCAAAATTCAGATGAAGCCGCCGTTGACCAAAGTGGAAATGATTGAGCGTTCGATGAGTTGTTTCCGATGGGGGTTGTTGGGCTTGCTGCCCGTGATTGGAATTCCCATGGCCGTCCGGGCGCTCCTCCATTACCACCGCGTAAAATCCGGCCCGGCCGGCGTGTGGAATCCCGCGCGCCGTTACCTGCGATGGGGCGGCATCTGCGCGCGCCTGGGATTATGGGTATTTCTGGTGATCCCCCTCGCCATTGTCACCTGTGCGGTTGTCTTCAACTATCCCTGATATCCTCCCCGTTCCTCTCCGACTTTCCAGCCCATTGGGAGATTTTGGCTTTGACCTGTTCAATGGGGACGCCTTCGCCGCGATCCAGTTCAGCCAGCCCGTCTTCCACCGCCTGACGGAACTCCAGTTCATATATGACATCAACCAGCGTGGCGTTGGCCGGCAGCTTTTCCGCCACTTCCAACAGAATATCTTTCGTATTCATCCTGCTTTCTTACATCATCCGAAGGCTTCTTGCCAGATTTCCCTAAAACCCACACCTCATTCTTTCCCCGGGGCGTGCGCGGGTTTGATGGCTTTCTGCGCTTTCTCCGCCTCCCATGCCTTGGCCAGCTCCTTCTCCAGCGCCGCGGGATAGTTGCGCCCGCCGTTGAGTTTCATCTCCCTTTCGTACACGGAACGAACGGTGTTGTCATAAACCCGGGCGCTCCCGCTGTAGGGGTAGCAGCGTTCCCGAATCTGCACGACGCGCTGGCCGGCATCCACCAGCAGTTCATAAGGCGGGAGGGCCGTGACCTTTCCGGGGCGGTTGGTGGCCTGGGGATTCGCCTCGACAACCCATCCGCCTTCAAAGGGAAGGGCGCGGTATATCCTCTGTTTGACAAAGTCGGGGCCGTGACAAATCACATGCAGCAACTGGATCACGCCCGCCGCGTCGTTGCTGGTTCCGGCCACAATCTGCTGCCTGCCCAGGAACGCCATGGTGGGGGTGAGCCAATATCCGGCTCCCTTCCTGGGTTCCGGATTCTCCCGCAACGCCGCCAGGAGATCGAGAGTTTCGCCGGTGGCAGTGACCAGCTCCCTGGGTTTCTGCGCCGCGGGAGGTTTGAATGAGCACCCAGGCAGGTATTGCCCGGCCAATTGCTTGAGGTCAATTCCGTTCGTCGGTCCCGTTCCGTTCGTCGGCGCCGCCTCGTTCAGTGGTGCCCTTCCATTCCTCAATCCTGTTCCGTTCCTCGGTCCCAGGCCATTCCTCTGCGCCGCTGCCGGACAGAACTGAATGGTGCAAAGAATTGCCACAACCAGCGCGAGTGTTTTCATGTTTGGTTTCCTCTGCCGGCGAATATACCACCAGCCGGCCCCTCTTTCAAATCCAGGACAATAAGAGTCGCCTTGCGGCCCAAGGCATGGTAACCCTGTCCTCCACAATATGCCGGTTGAATTCAAAGACTATTATCAGACCCTCGGCGTCCCGCGCACGGCCAGCTCCGACGAGATTCGCAAGGCCTTCCGCACTCTCGCCCGCCAATACCACCCCGATGTCGCCAAGGACAAAAACAAGAAGGCCGCCGAGGAGAAATTCAAGGCGATCAATGAGGCCCACGAAGTCCTCGGCGACCCGGAGAAACGCAAGAAGTACGATGAACTGGGCGCCGATTGGAAGGAAGGCGCCCACTTCCGGCCCCCGCCCGGCGGTCCATCCTATCGCTCCTACGGCGGGCGGCCCGGCTCGGGGGACGCGCGCGAAAGTTTTGAATTCGGCGGCACCGGCTTCAGCGATTTCTTCGAGCAGTTCTTCGGCGGGGGCCCCGGAGCGGGCCGGGGCGGCGGCTTTGACGAAGTGGAGGCGGGACGCGGCCAGGACATCGAGGCGGTGCTGATGGTGACGCTGGAGGAGGCGATGAACGGCGCCGTTCGTTCCATCAGCTTGCGGCGCAACGGCCTCTGCCCCGAATGCCACGGCGCCGGGGCCAAAGGCCGGAGCGTGTGTCCCAACTGCCGCGGCGCGGGCCAGGTCTCCATCACCCAAAATCACAAGTTGAAAATCCCCGCCGGCGTCCGCGATGGCCAGCGCCTGCGCGTCCCCGGCCAGGGCGAACCGGGGGAAGGCGGCGGCCCGGCGGGGGACCTTTACTTGCGCGTCCGCCTGGCCGGCCATCCAGATTTTCGCGTCGAGGGCGGCGATTTGTATTACGACGCGGATCTGGCCCCCTGGGAAGCCGCCCTCGGCGCGAGCGTTTCCGTCCCCGCGCTCAACGGCGCGATCAGCATCAAGATTCCGCCCGCCACGCAAAACGGCCAGCGTCTTCGGGTCAAGGGGCGCGGCCTGCCGGGGCGCGCCGGCGAGCGCGGGGATCTTTTCGTCGTCGCCCGCATCCAGATGCCCAAGGAAATCACCGAGCGCGAAAAAGCCTTGTGGCGTCAATTGGCCGCCGAATCGTCTTTCCATCCCCGAAGTTGAGCGGGCCATCCGGCACTGCCCCTGCCCATGCTTTTTCCACCCATGCTTTTTCCACTTGGAACCCCGCTCCGGCCAGCCTACCTTGTCGCCATGGCGAACGCGCCGAACAAGAAGAAGAAGACCGCCCTCATGCTGGGCATCGGCGTGGATTCCGACGGCCACAAACGCCTGACCACCGGCTCGAATTTCGCCCTGATCGGCGGCACGGAGGAAACCCACCTGGCCATGACGGAAAAGGCCATTAAAATTAATGAAAAACTCGCCGCCAAAGGCAAGCGTCTCGAGGACGTCAGCCGCGAGGAATTTGAAGACATCGCCCATTCTGTCGGGCTGCGCCGGCAGGACCGGGCCAGGGACAATTAACCCGGCCGCAGCCATCCGTTTTTATAACTGAACATGAGACTCCAATCCATGCACATTGGCATGAAAGTGCGCCATCCCGAACTGGGGACCGGCACTGTCAAGGGCATTTCTGAACACGTCGCCGACATCCGTTTCGACAGCGGCTTGCGCTCGCTGGCGCCCGAACAATCCGATTTGAAACCGGACGAGGCGCTGGCCGAGGTCAGCGGCCTGGCCATGCCGCTCACCGCCCTGGTGGCCGAAACCGTCGGCGCCCTGGTCAAGGAGATGGGCCTGGAGCGCGACGACTCCGTCATCGAACAACTGGCCGCCCGCTGGGCAAAGGGCATGATGATCTTGCGTCCCTCCGACCCCGCCTTGCAGAGCAAGGAAGTTCCCCTGGAAGCTTTCTTCCACAAGATCGTCATGATGCGCAACAACTTTCGCGTCCTCGAACAGAAGATCAACGGCCATCCGCAGTTGAGCGATGCCGAGAAGGTCGAACTTCAGCAGTACATCTCCCGTTGCTACGGTTCCATGACCACCTTCAATCTCCTCTTCAAGAGCGATTCGGACCACTTCAAATCCAATCTTTGAAAAGAAGCGAAAGGTGTAGCGGAGGTCTATGACCGCCGCTGGAGTCTGGCAGAGGTTGGCGGCGCTCACAAACCAACGCTACAAATAGGCGTTTGGCTCAGGTCATAGCGGGCCATGCCTGGGACCGAAGAAGACCATGTAGAGTCCGTAAAGGAAAAGAGCTTCCGCGCCCGTGTAGAGTCCGAAAGAGAGCGATGGCGCCACGTAAGCAAAAACTCTTTCGACCACTTCCGCCAGAAAATCGAGTGTTGCATTCACAAGAATTCTCCTAGCAAAGGCCATGCCAACCCGGCGCAACCGCAAATCCCTTCCATTCTCCGGCGCATTCAAGCCGCGGCCCGGGTCAAACGCTCCCGGCTCTGCCCCAAAACAGGACAGTGCCTCATAGGACATGACGCCGCAGACGGGCGGTTCCCGCGCACAGACAGAGGCTCATCGCGCAGCAACTCCAGCCAAACCAGTCTCCGTGCAAATTGTAAAACGTCCGGCCCCGTTCGCCGCCGGACCGCAAAGGAATGTCCGCTGTCATAAAACCCGCGTCGAACACATTGCCCGCCACGGAAAAAACTTTCCGCAGCCGCCCTTGGGCGTCAATCCAGCAAGTCAGGCCGTTGTTCGTGCAGCGCACCAGCGGAACGCCATTTTCCACCGCGCGAAAAACCGCCATGGCCGCTTGTTGCAAACCGGCCGGCCCGTTGCCAAACCAGCCGTCGTTGGTCAGGTTCACCAGAAAATCGGTGTCCGGCGCGACATGATCGCGCGCTTCCTCCGCAAACGCGTCTTCAAAGCAGATCAACACCGAAAATCGGGCGTCCGGATGGCTCACCGCGAATTGGACCGGCTCCTGGCCCGGCGTGAACGCGCCGTCAATGGGCGTGACCCATTTGAAAAGCGCCAGCCACTGCGGAACATATTCCCCAAAGATGACCAGCTTGCGCTTGTGATACTCCGCCGCCAGCGCCCCTTTCGGGCTGATCAGGATGGCGCCGTTGAAATACTCCGTCCCGCCTCCCGCCGGCGTCTCATTCAAGTCCGCCGTCGCCAGCATCCAGATGCCGTGCCGAACCGTCAAATTGGTCAGCGCGCGCCAGGATTCCGGGGTCAGGCTGGACAACGCGCCTTCCGGCCAGAGCAACAGGTTCGCCGGGCCGGCGAGGGCCTTCTCGGACAGCGCGATCACCTGGTTGAGCCGCGCGTCATCCTCGTCCTGATTCCAGATCAGGGTCTGCGCAAAGGCCGGCTGCACCAGCGCCACATGCAATTCGTCCGCAGCCGACTGGATTTTCGCCACCTGGTTGGCGCCAAAACTGGCCGTTACCACTGCGGCCAGCAGCGGCAAACCTGCTTCGCCCCACACCCCGCGTTGCGGCTTTCGCGTCAAGCTCAACAGGGCGGTCACCAGCGCGACCGACATCCAAACCACCAGGAAGGAAACTCCATACACCCCGGTGACCGCCGCGATTTGAATCAGCGGCAGCATTTTGTATTGCGAAGCGCCCACAAAATTCCACGGAAACCCTGTACACAACCGTCCGCGCGCCATTTCCAGCGCCACCCAGAGCAACGCGCAGCAAAAAGCCCAGCCGCCCCGCCGCAACAGACCGGAGGAAAAAAAAGTATCCAGGGCCGCGCCCGCCGAAACAGGGGCCGCGCCGGGCGGCGGCGGCCAGATTCTCCAGCAGAGCCAGACCCACAGCGCCGGGAAAAGCGCGCAATACGCGCTCAAAACAACCCAGGCGGCGGCGGGACCAATAGGAATGCCATGCCAGGTGTAAGGGATGGCCAGTAACCAATAGAGCGAACTTAAATAATGCGCCAGCCCGCCCACAAACCCCAGCCGGAAAGCCCGTCCTCCGCCGCAGCCCAGCGCGCTGAACAGAATCAAACCGGGCGCAACCCATGCCGCCCCCGCCAGGCCGACGCCGGGAAAAGCCGCGCTCAACAACAGGCCGCCGCCGGCCGCCAGAAAGGGGCGGACCCCGAAAACGCGATGGACCGAAAACACTTTCAGGCGGAAATAGTGCGGGGAACCGCGCGCAAACGCCAGCCAACTTTAACTCCAATCCAATCAGCGCGACAAGCACGCATTCCTGTATCCACGGAGCCTGCGCTATGCAGCAGTGCGCTAACCCGGACATTTCATACTTCCGGGTTCGGAGCGCCGATTTTCAATCGGCTTTCAACGTCTTTGCGGCCACAAAGCCGACTACAAGTCGGCGCTCCGGACTGTTGGCATTTCGTGCGGGGCATGAAATATGCGGACTAACTCCCTTGGAATGCCGGCACAACAAGCCCGGGCGCGCCGGGCTGCCGCCTTCGGGCAGGGGGCCGGAAGACCGCCCACAAGCCTTAGCGTAATGGGCCGCCGAAGTCCACAACTAATTGCGTTTTTTCGCTCAAAAAACCGCAAATAATGTTTGTTTTCAGAGGCCTTTTTTTGTATCTTTTTCCAGTGGCTTTCAGGCCGCGAAATTCGTGCCGGTGAAACGATTTCCGCGGCCCAATTGAGCCAGAATTTATCGGCAAGATGAGCACCGAGCCTGATCCAAATACAAAATACGACGCCTCGAAAATTGACAAGCTGGAGGGGCTGGAAGCCGTCCGCAAGCGGCCCGGCATGTACATCGGCGACCCCGACGAACGCGGATTGCATCACTGCGTCTTCGAGGTGCTTGACAATTCCATTGACGAACACCTGGCGGGATTTTGCAACAAAATTGATGTCGCCATCCATGTGGACGGCTCGGTTTCCATTCGCGACGACGGCCGCGGCATCCCGGTGGACATGCATCCGAAATGGAAAATGCCCGCCGTCGAGCTGGTCCTGACCAATCTCCATGCCGGCGGCAAGTTCGGCCAGGGCGCTTACAAGTACTCCGGCGGCCTCCACGGCGTCGGCGCCAAATGCGTCAACGCCCTTTCCGACTGGTTCAAAGTCGAGGTGTCCCGCGACAACCAGGTTTATTACATGGCCTTCGCGCGCGGCGTGACCACCCAAAAGCTGGAAGTCATCGGAAAATCCAAAAGCACCGGCACCCTCATCACCTTCAAGCCCGACCCGACCATTTTCACCATCACCACCGAATTCAAATTCGACCTCCTGGCCAACCGCTTGCGCGAACTGGCCTTTTTGAATCCGGGCGCGGAAATCACCCTCTCCGACGAGCGGGTCGAGAACAAGCGCGAGACGTTTCTTTACAAGGACGGCATCGAGCAATTTGTCCGCCAGCTCGGCCGCAACAAGGAGGTCCTTCATCCCAAACCCATCGTGCTGGCCCGCAAGAAGGATGAGGTGATCGTGGATTGCGTGCTGCAATACAACGACAGTTACACCGACCAGATTCTTTGCTTCGCCAACTCCATCGCCAACACGGACGGCGGAACTCATCTGACCGGCTTCCGCGCCGCCTTGACCCGCACGATCAACCAATACGCCCGCGCCAACAATTTGCTCAAGGAAAAGGACCCGCCCATTTCCGGCGACGACGTGCGCGAGGGGCTGGTGTGCGTCCTGAGCGTCAAGCTGCCCAATCCCCGCTTCGAATCGCAAACCAAGGTCAAGCTCGTCAATACGGAAATTGAAGGCGTGGTCGCCTCCATTGTTTATGAGGGCCTGATGAGCTTTTTCGATGCCAATCCCTCGGTGGCGCGCAAGGTCATTGACAAAAGCCTCATGGCCGCCCGCGCCCGCGAGGCGGCGCGCAAAGCCCGCGACACCGTCCGCAAAAGCGCCCTCTCCGGCGGCGGCCTGCCCGGCAAACTGGCC
>Ga0182027_10007753_pt1 | contig 15755 bp, 12 predicted proteins | sample 712E1DmetaG_FD_121300 | JGI IMG/M metagenome (GOLD analysis project Ga0182027, IMG submission 121300) | Permafrost microbial communities from Stordalen Mire, Sweden - 712E1D metaG (Illumina Assembly) | ecosystem: Environmental > Terrestrial > Soil > Wetlands > Permafrost | place: Sweden...
CGCGACCTGGCGCTGTTGCAAAAGATCTTGCAACAAGCCAGCCGCCAGGAAAATGAGTATTTCCAGCACGGCGAGGATGAGATGGAGAAGCGAAGGGAGAAGATGAAGGAGGTGGCAATGGCGCCGATTCAGGCCCGGCTGGAGCGCAGCAGCATGCAAGGGTTGTTTGAGTTGTTTTTCCCCCGCGCCGAAGCCGGGCGGCTGGCCGAATTGGCGACGGCGATTAAGTTCAACCTGCCCTTGCCGAAAAAGGGCCGAAAAGCCTGCTCTGGTCAAACGGAGTCAAACCCGGTCAAACCCAGTCAAACTGAAAAGACAGGTTTGACCGTCAAAGCCGGGTGTGCGGATGAAGTACTGCAAACCGCCACGTAGATTATAGGAAGACATGTTCTGAATTGCCATTTAAGCTTGCCTGCGTGTCTTCCGTGGTTCAGCCTTGCAGCGCGCCCAACATCGAACCGGACGCTCCATTTTTATGCGTTGTTTCTATCATCAGGACCGGGAAGCCATCGGTTGTTGCAAATCTTGCGGCAAAGGCCTCTGCCCGGAATGTGCGGTTGACCTCGGCAAAGGTCTGGCCTGCCGCGGCCGTTGCGAGGCGGATGTGGTGGCGGTGATCCAACTCGTGGACCAAAATGTCCGATGGACGGGCGAGATGCAGAGCATCATGAATCGCAATCGTTCCGTTGTGAAACAGGCCAGGTCCACGCGTTTCGCCACCGGGGTTTATTCCTCGCTGGCGGGGGTCATTTTCATAATCCTGGGAGCGGCCGACATGGCAAGGTTCGCTTTCATATTTGCTCTCGGAGCTGTCTCGCTCGTTTATGGCATTTTTCTCCTCTCGCGCCCCTGCCCAAAAGACAAACCGCCCGAAAACAAACCGGATTCGTGATCGGGCTTCTCTTAACTCCACAAATCTTATGATCCGTTTCCTCTTTCAAATGGCCCTGTCCACAGTTCTCCTTCTCTTCGGTGCAGCAGGAAGCAACCTCCATGCTCAAGCCGCCCCCATGCAGCCAGCCGGCCTGCGCTGCGAGTATCGCGAGAATCCCCTCGGCGTGGATTCGCCCCAGCCGCGCTTGAGCTGGGTCTTGGAGTCCGCCCAGCGCGGCGAAGTTCAGACCGTCTTCCAAGTGCTGGCCGCTTCCTCGCCGGAGATTCTGGCCGCAAATCAGGGCGACCTTTGGGACAGCGGACAGGTGAAGTCCAGCCAAACGGTGAACGTCCCCTACGCCGGCAAGCCACTCCGTTCCGCCCGGCAGGTCTTCTGGAAGGCGCGGGCCTGGGACAAGGCCGGACAACCTTCCGCTTGGAGCGCGCCGGCTTCCTGGACGATGGGGTTGTTGAACGAATCGGATTGGCAGGCCCAGTGGATCGGCGCGGCGGGAAACGCTCCGGCGCTGCTCCTGCGCCGCGAGTTTGCGGTCAAGCCCGGCTTGCGGCGCGCGGTGGTTTTTGTCTGCGGCCTCGGCTGCTATGAGTTGACACTCAATGGCGACAAGGTGACGGATGACCTGCTGACGCCGGGCTGGACCAAATACAACAAGACCTGCCTCTACGACACTTATGAAGTGACCCCTTCGTTGCGGGCGGGCAGCAATGCCATCGGGTTGTTCCTGGGCAACGGCATGTATAATGTCCCGCGCGTTCCCGGCCGCTACGCCAAATTCACCGGCTCCTTCGGCCCGCAAAAGGCCATCGCCCTGCTCCGCCTCGAATTTCAGGACGGGTCCGCTGAGATCGTTGCCACCGATGACCAATGGCGCGCCGCCTCCGGGCCGGTCACCCTCACTTCGATTTATGGCGGGGAAGATTATGACGCCCGGCTTTATCAGCCGGGATGGGACCAGCCCGGCTTCGACGCGGCCCGCTGGACGCCGGCCCTGGTGACGAACGGGCCGGGCGGCGCCTTGAAGGGGCTTTCCTGCGCCGCGCCTCCCATCCGCGCCTTCGATGTTTTCAAACCTGTCAAGACAACACCGCTCAAACCGGGCGTCACTGTTTATGATTTCGGCCAAAACGCGGCGCAGAGGCCGCAGATCACAGTGCATGGCCCGCCGGGATCCACAGTAAAAATCTGGCCGTCCGAACTGCTCAAGAACGACGGCGCCGCCGATCAAACCAGCATGGGCAAACCGGCCTGGTGCCTTTACACGCTGGCCGGCCGCGGACAGGAAACATGGTCCCCGCGCTTTTACTATGCAGGCTATCGCTACTTGCAAATCGAATGTATCGCTTCGCCGGAGGGCGGCGCTTTGCCGGTGCTCGATTCCCTGGAAAGCCGCGCCGTCCATTCCGCCTCGCCCCCGGCCGGCGAATTCACCACCTCCAATGTCCTGTTCAACCGCATCTACACCCTCATCCGCTGGGCGCAGCGCAGCAACATGGCCAGCCTCATGACCGATTGCCCGCATCGCGAGAAATTGGGCTGGCTGGAGCAAACCCACCTCAACGGTCCCGCTCTCCGCTACAACTTCGACTTGAACGCCCTTTTCACGAAAAATATGAATGACATGGCCGACAGCCAGCGCCCCAACGGCATGGTCCCCACCACCGCCCCCGAATATCCCGTCTTCAGCGGCGATTTCCTGGACTCGCCCGAATGGGGCAGCGCCCTGCCTCTGGTCGCCTGGCAGCAATACGAGTTCACCGGCGACACCGAATTGCTGCGCCGTTATTATGACAACATCGCGCGCTGGGTTGCCTACCTGGGCGGCAAGGCGCGGAACCAGATTGTCAGCTATGGCTTGAGCGATTGGTATGACATCGGCCCCGGCAGCCCCGGCGTCTCCAAGCTGACCCCAAAGGGAGTCACCGCCACCGCTTTCTATTATCAGGACACCGTGGTTCTGGCCCAAAGCGCCCGGCTGCTCGGCTTGACCAACGACGCTGTCAAGTATGCGCAGCAGGCGGAACAAATCCGCGCCGCCTTCAACGCGCAATACTACAATCCGGCCACCCATCAATACTCGACCGGCTCGCAATGCGCCAATTCCCTCGCCCTGGTGACGGGCCTGGCGGCGCCGGAGGAGCGCGCGGCTATACTTGACAACGTGGTCAATGATGTTCACAAAAACGGCCTCACCGCGGGCGACGTCGGCTACCGCTACCTCTTGCGCGCCCTGGCCGACGGCGGCCGTTCCGATGTCATTTACGCCATGAACAACCAGTCCGAAAAACCCGGCTACGGCCTTCAACTCGCCCGCGGCGCAACCAGCTTGACAGAGGCATGGGACGCGAACCCTGCCTCCTCCCAAAACCATTTCATGCTCGGCCAGCTCAACGAATGGTTCTTTCACGACCTGGCCGGCATCCAGAGCGATCCGAGCGGGCCGGGCTTCGCGAAAATCATCATCAAGCCCGCGCTGCCCGGCGACTTGACACACGTCAAGGCCGCCTACAATTCCGTTCATGGAAAAATCACCAGCGAATGGACCCGCGAAGCCCGCCGCGTGACCCTAAACATCACCATCCCCGCCAACACCACCGCCACCGTCTTCATGCCCGCATCCGCCGCGGACACCGTTACCGAATCCGGCCGCCCCGCCGCGACCGTCCCCGGCGTAAAGTTCTTGCGCATGGAACCCGCCGCCGCCATCTATGAAATCGCCTCCGGCGCCTACCAATTCGCGGCCGAGGTGCCGTAAATGGCCGGCCAGTCTCCGGTAGGGCGTCCCGATTCCGAATCGGGAGCCGCCCAAGAATTCAGGGCAGAGCAGCAGCTCTGCCCTACCAGGAAATTGAAGATTTTTGTCGTGCGCCCCTTCTGATTTCTCCCGTCTTGAATGGCTTGATGCGCGGCGGCAGCGTGAGGCTGCGGGTCCTGAGTGTGGGCTTCTCCTTGCCGGTGGCGTGCCGTGCCAAGGCTTCCACACTGCTGACCAAATCCTCCGCGTTAAATTCTATTTCTTCGCGTTTCATAGTCTTGGAGGTAGGGCGAGACTCCGTCGAGCCGTGACTTCTGCCCGAGGAAATCGAGTATCGGCTCGACGGAGTCTCGCCCTACCTTTATCCACCGTAACCGATATGGCAGAAAACCCCAAACTCAAACCGAGCTTGGCACCCCATTCAATGAAATCCGCAATCCGCAATCCCCCCTCCCTGATTCATCTTTACAACCGCCGCCCGCCTCCAAACAATACGCCCATGTGCAAGAACCCGTGGCGGCTCGCAGGCTTGCTGGCGGCTGCCGGTCTTGGCCTGGGGCTGGCCTTCGGCGCCGGCTCCACGGCCCTGGCGGCGGCGGGCCAGCGGTTTCATGTGGATGCCTGGGGCACACACGACGGCCTCACCGCCAATGAAGTCGTCGCCATCATCCAGACTCACGACGGCTATCTCTGGCTGGGCACTCTCAACGGCCTGGTCCGCTTCGACGGCCTGCAGTTCAAGGTCTTCGATGAACACAACACTCCCGGCTTGCCCAGCGGACGGATCGTGTACCTTTTTGAGGACAGCAAAACCAACCTCTGGATCGGCACCGAGACCGCCGGCGCGCTGCTCCTCCAGAACAATCAGATCACCGACCTCAACTTCGGCAAGGGCCGCCGCGACGGCCGCCTCCAGGCCGCGTGCGAAGATTCCTCCGGCGCGGTCTGGCTCTGCGCCGAGGATGGCGAACTGGCCCGCTGGCACGATGGCAAGTTGGATGACCTTGGCAGAACCGGCCTGGGCCACACGCTCATCGCCGAAAAATCCGGTTTGATCTTGCTCGGAACCGGCCAAATTGACCCTGCCGCTGTCCGCCCTTCCATGCCCCTGCCGGTCACGAGAGTCTCCGGCATGTCCCGCATGGATTTCCTCCTCGCCAGCCGGACGGGCGGCCGCTGGTGCCTGGGACAGGATGGTGTCACCAATATGGTTGAAAAATGGGTGGGCGACAGTCTGGAACTCAATCTGGGACCGTATCCGTGGCAGGACCAGAACATCACCGCCGCATCCGAGGATCTGGACGGCAACCTGATCGTTGGCACCCGCACCGACGGGGTCTGGTGGTACGGACCGGATCGGAAAGCCACCAAGGTGCAAGGGCTTTCCGGCAACTGCGTGCTTTCGCTTTATGTTGACAATGCGGGCGCACTCTGGGTGGGGCTGGACCCCGGCGGATTGAACCGCGTCCAGCGCCAGCTCTTCCATCCGCTCGACGCCGCCAGCAATCTCACCGTCCATTCGGTCTGTGAAGATGCCCAGGGCCGCCTCTGGTTCAGTTCCACCACCCGCGGCATTGATTATTGGAAGGACGACGCGCTCAAGAAGGCCGACGCCACTTTTCCCATGAGCGGATTCGACACCCGGGCCTTGCTGGTGGATCGGGACCAGACTCTCTGGGCGGCCACTTTCAGCGCCGGCCTTTTCCGCTGGTCCGATGACCGGTTCCGGCCTGACATGGGATATGCGAACCAGTACCTCAGCCGGAACATTCGGAGCATTTATTCTCTTTTTCAGGATCGCAGCGGCCGGCTTTGGGTTGGCACGGAACGCGGCCTCGCGTGCTGGGACGGCCATGCCTGGCAAATGTTCGCCACCAACAATGGCCTTACCGCCAACATCGTCCGCGCCCTCGCCGACGATGCCGATGGCCGGCTTTGGATCGGCACCGAAGGCGGCGGGCTGGATTGCCTCCAAGACGGCAAAATCACTTCCGTCCAGCCCACCAACGGTTTCCCCAGCAAGAACATCTCGGCCCTATATATGGACGCGGACGGCGTGCTTTGGGTCGGAACGATGGGCAACGGACTCATCCGTTTTCAATCCGGCCGCTGGATCAATTTCACCACCGACAACGGCCTCAACGCCAACGGCGTGGATTACATCATCGAAGACGGCCTGGGCTGCCTTTGGATCGGCTCCAACGCCGGGCTCATGCGCGTCAAGAAAAGCGACCTCAACGCCTTTGCCGCCGGCACAGTGAACTTCATCCCCTGCCATTCCTACGGCCAGCGCGATGGCCTGCCCAGCGACGAATGCACCCTCGGTTCCCAGCCCGCCGCCTGCCGCGCCGCCGACGGCACGCTCTGGTTTCCCACCATTGCCGGCCTGGTTCCCATTGACCCGGCCCAAATCGCGATCCAGACCAACGCCCTGCCCGTGAGTATCGAAACTGTGCTCATTGAAGGCCAGGAGCAAGGCGCCGGCGGACCGCATGGCCGCCCCCCTCAGTCCGTCGTTGTCCCGGCCGGCAAGGAACTGCTGGAAATTCGCTATACATGCCTCAACCTCGATGACCCGCAACAAGTCCGCTTCCAATACCTCATGGAGGGATACGTCACCAATTGGACCGATGCCGGCCGCCGTCGCGCCGTCCAATACAGCAAATTGCCGCCCGGTTTCTACCAGTTCCAAGTCAGGGCGCGCAACGAAGATGGAATTTGGAACCCGGCCGCCGCCTGCCTGGAAGTCGCCGTCCTGCCGGCCTTCTGGCAGACCGCGTTGTTCCGCGCGGCGGCAGCGGCCGCGCTGCTGGCTGGAATTGTGGCGGTGGTGTACCTCATTTCCACCCAAAAATTGCAGCGCACGCTCGCCGGCCTCCGCCAGCAGCAAGCCCTCGAAAAAGACCGCGCCCGCATCGCCCGCGACATCCACGACCAGGTCGGCGCCAGCCTCACCCAACTCTCCCTCCTGGGCGAAATGGTCGAAAGCGACAAGGACGACCCCGCCGAAGTCGCCGCCCACGCCGGCCAAATCTCCCAGACCGCCCGCGAAACCGCCCGCGCCCTGGACGAAATCGTCTGGACCGTCAACCCGTCCAACGACACGCTGGAAGGATTGCTCAACTATATATGCAAGCACGCGCAGGAATATCTCGCGGTGGCCGGTCTGCGTTTCCGGCTCGAAGCCCCCGCCCAACTGCCCGCCGCCGCCATTTCCCCCGAAGCGCGCCACAATATCTTCCTGGCCGCCAGGGAATCCGTCACCAACATTGTCAAGCACGCCCGCGCCACCGAAGCCTGCATCCGCTTGCGCCTGGAGCCGGGCCGCTTTACCCTGGAGATCGAAGACAACGGACGCGGCCCCGCCGGGATGACCGGCCCGGCCGCGCAATCCAGAAACGGCCTGCGCAACATGCGCAAACGAATGGAAGAAATCGGCGGCACATTTGAAATCGGCCCCGGCGCCAAAGGCGGCACCCTCGTGCGCCTCACCGCGCCCTTGAATTGAAAAAATGCGGTAGGGCGGCGCTGCTGCGCCGCCCAAATTAAAGCCAATACCTCACCTTCCCCCACCAACAAAGATTCACTGTTCTCATGTCCTCCGTATCCATTGTCGAAGACAACGACCAACTGCGCGCCACCCTCGCCCGCCTCCTGAATAAAGCGGAGGGATTCCGTTGCGTGAGCCATTATCCCGACGCCGAAAGCGCCCTGGCCGCCCTGCCCGGCGAAAAGCCGGAAGTTGTTCTTGTTGACATCAACCTCCCCGGCATGAACGGCGTGGAATTTGTCCGCCGCCTCAAGCAGGCCGCCCCGGAAATCCTCGCCGTCATGCTCACCGCCTACGAGGACACCGAGAACATTTTCAACGCGCTGGCCGCGGGCGCGGCGGGCTATCTTCTCAAGCGCGCCCCGCGCAGCGAATTGCTGGAAGCCATCCGCGAGGTCCGCCGCGGCGGTTCCCCCATGACCACGCACATTGCGCGCAAAGTCGTGCAATCCTTCCAAAAGCCCGTCCCCGCTCCGCAGCCCGGCGCTGGCGGCGGCGACACACTGTCCGCGCGCGAGCAGGAAGTCCTGGACCTGTTAAGCCAGGGCTTTCTCTACAAAGAAATCGCCGACAAGCTCGGCATCAGCTACGAGACCGTCCACACCTACATCCGCCGCATCTACGAGAAGCTCCAAGTCCGCACCCGCACCGAAGCCGTCGCCAAATTCCTCCGCCGTTGATCCTTCCTGTAGCGGCGGTCTATGACCGCCGCAAATTAAAGCCTTTGATCACCGGCGGTCACAGACCGCCGCTACAATCTCAAAATGTAACTATTCAGGTAGGGACGCCTCGCCGAGGCGTCCGGGGGGTGATCCGTTGCGCCGCTGGACGCGGCGCGGACAGCGCGGCGCGCTGTCCCTACCTGAATAGTTACCTCAAAATGAAGACGAAAGGCCTCTTGACGAGGTGTAGCTTATAGACTACTTTCTGAAACAATACTGGCAGGACTACAAAGAACGAGAGTGAGATTATGAAGAACGCCGTAAAATATGAAGATATCCTCAGAGAACATCTCCAGAATTCAGAGATGGCGGCCGAATATCTGACGGCTTGTTTTGAAGAAGGACCGGATGTTTTCCTGTTGGGATTGCGCCATGTAGTCGAAGCCCAGGGTGGCATTCCCCGGGCCGCCCGATCCAGCAAATTGAATCGGGAAAGCCTCTACCGTCTTCTTTCCCAGGACGGAAACCCGCGCCTTTCCAGCCTCAATGCCGTGTTAACATCCCTGGGTTTAAAGGTGCGTTTCACTTACACTTGAGTCGGCGCACTGCGCTGTTCTTTTTCCTTATTCTCAATCCTCGCGACGCTTTTCCCTTGTCGCACCCGCCCCGTCCGCCCATCCTTAAGCCGTGCCTGATCGTAAGATTTCGGATGTGCTGGCCAAGCCGGACGCCGCGTTGGAAATGACGCTGCGCCCCTCCCTCTTTTCCGAATTCACCGGCCAGGCCAAGCTCAAGGAACGCCTCGAAATCGCCGTCCAGGCCGCCAAACAGCGCGGCGAAGCCCTCGATCATCTCCTCTTCAGCGGGCCGCCCGGCCTGGGCAAAACCACCCTCGCCCACATCATCGCCAAGAGCATGGGCGTCGGCCTCAAATGCACCAGCGGCCCCACCATCGAAAAAGCCGGCGACCTCGCCGGCCTCCTCACCAACCTCGAGGAACACGACGTCCTTTTTATTGACGAAATCCACCGCCTGCAAAAAACCATCGAGGAATATCTCTACCCGGCGATGGAGGACTTCAAGCTGGACATCATTATTGACACCGGCCCCAACGCCCGCAGCGTCCGCCTGAACCTGCCGCGCTTCACCCTTATTGGCGCGACCACCCGCAGCGGGCTGCTCACCGCGCCGTTGCTGACCCGTTTCCCCATTCGCGAGCGCCTCGATTACTACCACGCCGACCAGCTCCAAACCATCGTCCTGCGCTCCGCCAATTTGCTCGGCGTCTCCATTGACCCGCAAGGCGCGATGGAGATTGCCCGGCGCAGCCGCGGCACCCCGCGCATCTCCAACAACCTCCTCCGCCGCGTGCGCGATTACGCCCAAGTCCGCGGCGACGGCACGATCACCGTGCCCATTGCCGATCAGGCCCTAGCCATGCTGGCGATAGACCAAAACGGCCTGGACGAAATGGACAAGCGCATTCTCGAAACCATCGTCCACAAATTCGCCGGCGGCCCCGTCGGCCTCGGTTCATTGGCCGTGGCCGTGGGCGAAGAGCCGGACACCCTCGAAGAAGTCTATGAGCCGTTCCTCATCATGGAAGGCTACCTCAACCGCACCCCGCAAGGCCGCATGGCGACCGAACTGAGCTACAAAAAACTCGGCCTCAAGCCCGGCGGCAGCAGCCAGTCGAAGCTCCTGTGAAGGTAGGGACGTCTCGCCGAGGCGTCCGGCCGGCAGGGACTCCGTCGAGCCGTGACTCGATCCAAATCCGCAATCCGCAATCCGCAATCGAGACACGGCTCGACGGAGTCTCGCCCTACCCTTAAACACTGCAAAACTCCGGCCGCCCCCCTTTCACTATTCACTATTCCAAATTCACATTTTTGACCGCCCGGGCTTGACAAAAATTAGAATCTATGATTGAATAGTCAGCGTGAGACACGAAGGCACAGCCAACGGGCGCTTGCCGGAGGGGGCGGCCGGTTGCATTGCGGATTTCGGATTGCGGATTGCGGATTGTGCGATCCGTCCGATCCGTCCGATCCGACATATCCGTCTGATCCGCCCTCTTTCCGCAATTGCGAATTGCGGATTGCGGATTGTAGAGTCGAGGCTGTGCCGCGAAGGGCGGGAGGCAGGCTCGACGCTGCACCAAAGTCCCTTGGTCTCGTGGTCCCGTGGTCTCGTGGTCTCGAGGTCTCGTCGTCCCGTGGTCCCATGGTCTTTCTTTCGCTTTTTGCTCCTTTTTGCGGCAAATCAGCGCAAGTTCCTTCCCATGAACCACTTACAACTAAAAACCGCGTTTTTCCAATCAAACCTAATCAAACCTAATCGTGTTATTTTCGCCAATATCGTAACTATTCAGGTAGGGACGCCTCGCCGAGGCGTCCGGGGGCGATCCGCTGCGCCGCTGGACGCGGCCCGGACAGCGCGGTCCCGATTCGGAATCGGGATCCCTACCTGAATAGTTACCCAATATCTATGCCGCACTTCCGCCCCACCGTCCGCCGCCAAGCCGGGTTTGACAACCGCCCCGGCTGGCTTATGGTGTAACCGTACTGGATTTGTCTGATTATGGACTCAACTACCGATACCATTGAGCGCTTTGTTAATTCGGATTATAAATATGGCTTCGTCAGCGATATTGATACCGATGCCTTCGCGCCCGGCCTGAGCGAGGATACCGTCCGCCGCATCTCGGCGATCAAAGGCGAGCCGGATTTCCTCCGCGATTGGCGCCTCAAGGCCTACCGCCACTGGATCACCATGACCGAGCCGCACTGGCCCAACGTCCAGTATCCGCCGATTGATTATCAGTCCTATATTTACTACGCCGCCGCCCGGGAGAAGAAGAAGCTCGGCAGCCTGGATGAAGTGGACCCGGAATTGCGCCGGACTTTTGAAAAGCTCGGTATCTCCCTCGACGAGCAAAAGCGCCTCTCCAACGTCGCGGTGGACGCGGTGCTGGACAGCGTTTCGGTCGCCACAACCTTCAGGGCGGAACTGGCGCGGCAGGGCATCATTTTCTGCTCCTTCTCCGAGGCGGTCAAAAATCATCCCGATCTGGTGCGGAAGTATCTCGGCACGGTGGTCCCGGCGAATGACAATTTTTTCGCCGCGCTCAATTCCGCTGTGTTCAGCGACGGCTCGTTTTGCTACATCCCCAAGGGCGTCCGCTGCCCGATGGAGCTGTCCACTTATTTCCGCATCAACACCGCCGGCAGCGGCCAGTTCGAGCGCACCCTCCTCATTGCCGACGAAGGCAGCCAGGTCAGCTATCTGGAAGGCTGCACCGCCCCGATGCGCGACACCAACCAGTTGCACGCCGCCGTGGTGGAACTCATCGCGATGGAGAATGCCTCCATCAAGTACTCCACCGTCCAAAACTGGTATCCGGGCGACAAGGACGGCAAGGGCGGCATTTACAATTTCGTCACCAAGCGCGGCAAGTGCGCCGGGGCCAACTCAAAAATTTCCTGGACCCAGGTCGAGACCGGTTCGTCCATCACCTGGAAATATCCCAGCGTCCTCCTCCTGGGCGACAATTCGACCGGCGAATTTTATTCCGTGGCTTTGACCAATCACAAACAGCAGGCCGACACGGGGACGAAGATGGTGCATGTCGGCAAAAACACCCGCAGCACGATTGTCTCCAAGGGCATCTCGGCGGGCCGCGGCCAGAACAGCTATCGCGGCCTGGTGAAAATCCTCAAGAGCGCCACCGGCTCGCGCAATTATTCCCAGTGCGACTCGCTCCTGCTGGGCGACCGTTGCGGCGCGCACACCTTCCCTTACGTGGAAGTCCGGAACAGCTCCTCCACCGTCGAGCACGAGGCCTGCACTTCCAAGATCGGCGATGACCAGATTTTTTATTGCAACCAGCGGGGCATTTCCACGCAGGACGCTGTCAACATGATCGTCAATGGCTACTGCAAGGAGGTGTTCAAGCAATTGCCCATGGAATTCGCCGTGGAAGCCCAGAAGCTGCTCGGCGTCAGCCTCGAAGGCAGCGTCGGGTGAGCGTTCTTCATGTCTTTGGTAGGGCGGCGCTGCTGCGCCGCCCACGAATTCAGGGCAGAGCGGCAGCTCTGCCCTACCAGGAAGGTGAAGATTCCTGTAATGCGCCCGAGCGAATTCGCAGTTGATGTTAAACTTTAAATAATGGATCGTTTCAAAACATGGAACTCTTAGACATTCGTAATTTGTCGGCAGGCGTGGAAGGCAGGCCGATTCTCAAGAACCTCAGCCTGTCCCTCAACGCCGGCGAGGTCCACGCCATCATGGGCCCCAACGGCAGCGGCAAAAGCACCCTCGCCCAGGTCCTGGCCGGTCGCACCGAATACCAGGTCACCGCCGGCTCCGTCCTCTTCCAGGGCGCCGACCTGCTGGCCATGAAGCCCGAGGACCGCGCCCGCGCCGGAGTGTTCCTGGCCTTCCAATATCCGGTCGAAATTCCCGGTGTCAACAGCACTTACTTCCTCCGCGCCGCCCTGAACGAATGCCGCAAGGCCCGCGGCGAACCCGAACTGGCCCCCATCGAATTCCTCAAGCTCGTCAAGCAGAAAAGCAAAATCCTCCAGCTCGATCCCGCCCTGCTCAACCGCCCGGTCAACGAGGGCTTTTCCGGCGGCGAAAAAAAACGCAACGAAATTTTCCAGATGGCCGTCCTCGAACCCAGGCTCGCCATCCTCGATGAAACCGATTCGGGCCTGGACATTGACGCCTTGAAAGCGGTCGCCGCCGGTGTCAACAAATTGCGCCGTCCCGACAACGCCGCCCTCGTCATCACCCATTATCAGCGCCTCCTCAATTACATCGTGCCCGACTTCGTCCATGTCCTCGTGGACGGCCAGATCGTCCGCTCCGGCGGCAAGGAACTCGCCCTCACCCTGGAAGCGCGCGGCTATGATTGGCTTTCCGAACCAACCGCCGCCCCCGCCGGCGCCGCCTCATGACCACCGCCGCGGACAGTGTAGCGTCAAGCCCCCGGCTCGAAGTCCAGCCGGACGCCCCTCAACCGCTTCCCGCCCTGAGCCTGGCCGCGGTGCTGGCCGCTTTCCGCGATGCCGCGCCGGATGCCGCTCCCGCCTGGCTCAAGCAACGGCGGCAGGCCGCGCTCGCGAGCGCCGTCGAACTGGGTTTTCCCACGGCCAAAGACGAGGAGTGGCGCTTCACGCCCATCGCACCTCTTCTGGAACTCCCGCTTCATCCCGCCCGCCCGCCCGCGCGCCGCCTGACCGCCGGGGAGATTGCCCCTTTCACTCTCGGCCTGGAAGGCTGCCGCCTTGTTTTTGTGGACGGCTATTTTTGCGCGGAACTGTCCTCGTTGCCCGCCCCGGGCGGCGACCTTCAGGCCGTCAGCCTGCGCGCGGCGCTGGCCGGCAACGCCCCGGAGTTGGAACCGCACCTGGCCCGCATTGCCGGCGGGGAGCCGCTCATCTTCACCGCCTTGAACACGGCCTTCTTTCGCGACGGCGCGCTGGTCTGCGCCGCCCCCGGCAAAGCCATCGCCCAGCCGGTGCTTATGCTCTTTATCGCCACGGCGGACGAAGCGGGAGCGGCCGCCCATGTCCGCAATTTGATTGTGGCCGGAGCGCGCAGCGAGGTGAAAATTCTGGAAACCTACGTCAGTCTTTCCGGCGCTCCACATGTCACCAACACAGTCACAGAACTGGTCCTCGGCGCGGACGCCCGGGTGGACCACTGCAAAATCCAGGAGGAAAACCATCGCGCCATTCACCTCGCCGCCGTCCAGGCGCGGCAGGACCGCGGCAGCCAATGGTCGTCCCACTCCGTTTCCACCGGCGCGCAACTGGCCCGCCATCAGATTCAAACCGTTTTCCACGGCGAAAACGGCCACTGCCTTCTCAACGGCCTCTACCTCATCGGCGGCGGGCAACTGGCCGATTTCCACACCGTCGTGGACCACGCCCGGCCGCGTTGCGAAAGCCATGAGTTCTACCACGGCATCCTCTCCGGCAGCGCCCGCGGCGTCTTCAACGGCAAGATTTTTGTCCGCCAGGACGCCCAAAAAACCAACGCCAAACAAACCAATCGCAACCTCCTCCTCTCCGATGACGCTGTTGTTGACACCAAGCCCCAGCTCGAAATCTTCGCCGACGACGTCAAATGCACCCACGGCGCCACCGTCGGCCAGATGGATGAAGAGGCGCTGTTCTATCTCCGCTCGCGCGGGATCGGACTCGAGCACGCCCGCCAGATCATGATCCGCGCCTTCGCCAGCGACGTGGTGGACCGCATCCCGCTGGAGCCTGTGCGCGCCCATTTGAACATTATGTTGACAGAACGCTTCAAAGACATGGCATGAGCGACGACTTGAACGATCTTTACCAGGAGGTGATTCTGGACCACAATCGGAATCCGCGCAATTTCCGCGCGCTCCCGGACGCCAACCGCCGGGCCGAGGGCGACAATCCGCTCTGCGGCGACCACTTCACCGTCTTTCTCAAGCTGGACAACGACATCATTCGCGACGTGACTTTCCAGGGCGCGGGCTGCGCCATTTCCAAGGCCTCCGCCTCGCTAATGACCGAGCAACTCAAAGGCAAGACCGTGGCCGAAGCGCGCAATTGCTTCGCCCAATTCCAGCGGATGCTTTCCACCGGCGAGGCCGGCGAAGACGAAGAGGCGATGGGCAGCCTGTGCGCCCTGGGCGGCGTGCATAAATTCCCCATGCGCGTCAAATGCGCCATCCTCTCCTGGCACGCCCTGCTCGCCGCCCTGGACGGCGAACCCGCCGCCTCGACAGAAAAATGAACGCAATCCACGCCGTCACCGGGGCCTTTGGCTATTCCGGCCGTTACATCGCAACCCGGCTGCTGGAACAGGGACGCACGGTCCTCACGTTGACCAACTCCATGAACCGCGCGAATCCCTTTGGCGGCCGGGTCCGCGCCGTCCCGCTTTCCTTTGGCGAGCCGGACAAACTGGCCGCGGCGCTGTCCGGCGTGGACGTGTTGTATAACACCTACTGGGTTCGCTTCAACCACCGGCTGTTCACTCACCGGCAGGCGGTGGAAAACACGCTCGTGTTGTTCGGCGCGGCGCGGCGCGCGGGCGTTCGGCGCGTGGTGCATGTCAGCATTGCCAATCCGGCGGAAGACTCGCCGCTGGAGTATTTTGCCGGCAAGGCGCGCCTGGAACGGGCGTTGCGGGAAAGCGGACTTTCCCATGCGATTCTGCGGCCAACGGTTCTGTTCGGACGCGAGGACATTCTTATCAACAACATTGCCTGGGCGCTCCGGCGCTTTCCCTTCTTCACCGTCTTCGGCGACGGCTCGTACCGGCTTCAGCCGGTTCATGTGGATGACCTGGCGGAGCTGGCCGTGGCGGAAGGAATGCGGACGGAAAATGTCATCGTCAACGCCATCGGCCCGGAGACATTCACCTACCGCGGGTTGGTGAAAGCGGTTGGCGCCGCGATAGGCCGGCCGCGAACCCTGGTCCATGTTCCGCCGGGAATGGGCTGGTTGCTTGGAACCCTGTTGGGATGGTTCATGCGCGACACCTTCATCACGCGCGACGAAATTCGCGGCTTGATGTCCGAACGCCTATATGTCAACACGCCGCCCACCGGAAAAACAGCATTGACAGCCTGGATGAAGTCAAACGCCGCCACATTGGGCCTCCGTTACGCCAGCGAACTGGACCGCCGCCGCGACCGCCAGACGCCCTATTTCGCGAGCGAAGCGAATGAGCAAACCTTGTAATCAGTAGTTGGTATTTTTCTTATTAATTCTCCTTTTTATCCCACATTCCGCACTTCGGGAGTGTAATTTTTCGGGACCCATTGGGCGAGCAGGATTTTTGATTCGTCGTGGATTTTCAGTGGTTCATTTTGCCGGTGGTAAGGTGGAAGGGGACGGCCGC